>ENA-UONW01004112-UONW01004112.1-human-gut-metagenome-genome-assembly--contig:-CS52-NODE-4112-length-10973-cov-11.422788_pt1 | contig 10973 bp, 9 predicted proteins | sample MGYA00242463_ERZ724010 | MGnify/ENA metagenome assembly ERZ724010 | reverse complement strand
TTAGATTTAAGGTTAATAAAGATTGGGTGTCTGGGATAGATACCCTTCTTTTTTTTTATACCTTTCCCACCAAAGAAAAATGAATGCCCGCTTGTTTTTCTCCCCTTGGTATTGTACTTTTGCAAGGTTATGTTGAAATATAAATTTGTTAATTTTTAAACGCCAAGCAGAAACTATGAATATCAAGATTCGCTTAGTCATCATGAACTTCCTGCAGTTTGCCGTGTGGGGAGCCTACCTGACATCCATGGGCAGCTACCTGGTCAATGTTAACCTTGCATCGCACATCGGCATCTTCTATGCCATGCAGGGCATCGTGTCTCTCTTCATGCCCGCCATTCTGGGCATCATCGCCGACCGCTGGATACCCGCGCAGAAGCTTTTGAGCATCAGTCATTTCATTGCAGCCGCATGCATGGGGCTGACAGGTTACTATGGCATGACAAGCGGACAGGATGTGGCCTTCGGACCGCTCTTCACCTTCTATGCCCTGAGCGTGGCCTTCTACATGCCCACGCTGGCACTCTCGAACTCTGTGGCCTACACGGCACTCGACAAGGCGGGGCTCGACACCATCAAGCACTTCCCGCCCATACGCATCTTCGGCACCATCGGCTTCATCTGCTCCATGTGGATGGTAGACCTTCTGGGGTTGCAGAACAACTACGGGCAGTTCTTTGCCTGCGCCGTCATCGGGCTGGTGTATGGCTTCTATGCGCTGACGCTGCCTGCCTGCCCCACCAGCAAAGGCGGACAAAGCAAGTCGCTGGTCGAAGCGCTGGGATTGCGCGCCTTCACCCTCTTCCGCCAGAAGAAGATGGCCATCTTCTTCATCTTCTCCATGCTGCTGGGCGTGTCCCTGCAGATTACCAACGGATTTGCCAACCCCTACATCAGCAGCTTCGGCAGCATACCCGAGTATGCCGAGACCTTCGGCGTGCAGCATGCCAACATCCTGATATCGCTCTCGCAGGTGTCTGAGACGCTCTGCATCCTGCTGATACCTTTCTTCCTGAAACGCTTCGGCATCAAGTATGTGATGCTCATCGCCATGCTGGCGTGGGTATTGCGCTTCGGCCTGTTCGGAGCAGGCAACCCCGGCAGCGGTGTGTGGATGTTCGTCCTCTCGATGATTGTCTATGGCGTGGCGTTCGACTTCTTCAACATCTCGGGCTCGCTCTTCGTCGACCGCGAGACGAGCAAGGATATCCGCTCGAGCGCACAGGGACTGTTTGTCATCATGACCAACGGCTTCGGCGCAACCATCGGCACGCTGGGTGCACAGGCGGTAGTGAACCACTTTGTGGACTTCAGCAGCGAGGCGCCGCAGGTAGAGCAATGGCAGTCGGCCTGGTTCACCTTTGCGGCCTATGCACTGGTGGTGGCAGTGGTCTTCGCGCTGGTCTTCAAGTATAAGCATCAGAAACAATAACTCTGCTCCACACAATCAAAAAAACAAAAACGGCACTGATATGAACAGAAACAAAGTGGAAATGCGCGTGCTGAGCGTGTCCTACAGTCAGGAGCAGGCAGGGGCCTATGCCCTGCTGCTGGGCGAAGTGGACGGCCCGCGCAAGATGCCTGTCATCATCGGCACGGCCGAGGCGCAAGCCATTCTGCTCGAAATCAGGGGAATCAGGTCGCCCCGCCCCCTGACGCACGAATTGTTCGCCTCCGTGCTGGGCGTGTTGGGAGCCCGCCTCCTGCGCGTACTTATATATAAAGTGGAAAACGGCTTGTTCTACTCGTACCTCTACCTGCAGTCGGGCAACAACATCATCCGCGTGGATTCGCGTACAAGCGACGCCGTGGCCATGGCCATGCACATGCAAAGCCCCATACTGGTGTACGAGGACATACTGAACGCCGAACGCATGAAGACGGACGACGAAGAGGAGGACCAACCCACCATCGACTCCATAAGGAAGGCGCTGGACGAGGCCATCGCTCACGAAGATTATGAGAAGGCTGCCTCCCTGCGCGACATGATAAACCATCTGAAGGACCCTAAATAACTCCATATACAAATGCATGTATTCTACACCCCCGACATACAGACACGCGCCGAGCTGCCCGAAGAAGAGGCCGCACATGCCGTGCGCGTGCTGCGCCTGCAGGAAGGCGATGAAGTGACACTGACCGACGGAACGGGCAACTTCTACCGAGCCGAAATCAGCGCGGCTTCGAACAAGCGATGCCTGGTGAACATCCTCGAAACCCTGCCGCAGGAACCGCTCTGGACTGGTCATCTGCACCTGGCCATGGCGCCCACCAAGAACATGGACCGCACGGAGTGGCTGGCCGAAAAAGCAACGGAAATAGGCTTCGACGAGCTGACGTTCCTCAACTGCCGCTTCTCCGAGCGCAAGGTCATCAAGACCGAACGCATCCAGAAGATACTGGTGTCGGCCGTCAAGCAGTCGCTCAAGGCCCGCCTGCCGAAGCTGAACGAGATGACGGACTTCCACAAGTTTGTGAAGCAGCCCTTCCAGGGGCAGAAGTTCATCGCCCACTGCTACGAGGGCGAGAAACCGTTGCTCAAGGACGTGCTGAAGCGGGGCGAGGATGCGCTGGTGCTCATCGGCCCTGAAGGCGACTTCAGCGAGGAGGAGGTGAAGCTGGCCGTGGAGCAGGGCTTTCAGCCCATCAGCCTGGGACGCTCGCGCCTCCGCACAGAGACAGCCGCCCTCGTGGCCTGCCACCTGATGAACCTCTGTAACCAAATCAACTGAAAAATTATCCATCAAAAACTTTCATCACATGAAAATCCGTTTGTTCAACCAATTGTGTGCCGGCTTAGTGGCACTTGTGCTGGCCGGCTCGTGTTCGTCACCCGCCAAGTACACCAATGCCATCCCGGCAGAGTCTACCGAAATCGTCTCCATCGACCTGCAATCGCTGGCCGTCAAGGCTGGAGCCAGCGACCCTCAAAACGCTGAAACCTTGCAGAAACTGAGCCAAACCCTGACGAGCGGTGTGAGCGCCGACGCCCAAAAGGCCTTGGAAACCATCCTCAAGAAGCCGTCGGAGTCGGGCATCGACTTCGCACAGCCTGTCTACATCTTCCATTCGTCGGAGACAAAACAACAGGGATTCATCGCAGCCGTGGCCGATGCCGACAAGCTGAAAGAGCTGCTGAAGGCCACACAGAGCGAAACGCAGATGGCCGACGTGGCCGAAAAGGACGGCTATAGCTTCAGCTACAACGACCGTTCGTTCCTGGCCTTCAACGCCACCACGCTGCTCGTGCTTCCCTCGACTGACACACCCGACATCGCAAAGATGCACCAAAATGCCTCTACTCTGTTGGGGCAGAGCGAAGAGCAGAGCGTCAGCAGCCAGACAGCCTTCCAGCAGATGCTGGAGAGCAAGGGCGACATCCGCATGATGATGACCACAAGCAGCCTCTTCAAGCTCTACCAAGACCCGATGCTGATGGCAATGGCCGACAGCATGAACCTGCAGAACATCAAGTACGTGGGCGGCTTGTCGTTCGAACCCGGTCAGGTAGCCATCAACGTGAGCTACACCTCGGACGACCCCAAGGCTCAGGAATATTTCGAAAAGCAGCTGAAGGCCACACGCCCCATCCAGAATACCTTCGCGCCCTACTTCCCCCAGTCTACCCTGCTTTACCTCAGCCTGGGCCTCGACGGCAAGGAGCTGTACACCCAGCTGGAAGAACATCCGCAAGTCAAGAAATCACTTTCTGCCGAAAACATGGAACTGCTGAAGCAGCTGGTGTCTTCGTTTGAAAACGATTTCACGCTGGGTATCACTGGTGTAGACGCCCATGGCAACCCCACGATACTGGCCTATGCCGAAACCAACAACGCCGACCTGCTGAACCAGCTGTACGAAGCCGGCAAGAAGCAGGGAGGCAACGACCTCACCAAGCTGGACAACGGCGACTACCTGCTCACCGACAAGGGCCTGAAGGTGTACATGGGCATGCGCGGCAAGCAGCTCATCATGACCAACGACCAAACCCTGTACAACAACGCTGGCAAGGAAAGCAAGCCCTCCCTGCTCGAGTCGTCCTTCGCCAAGGAAGTGCAGGGACAGCGCTTTGCCACCGTCATCAATACCGAAGCGGTCTTCGGCCTGCCCATCGTCAAGCTGGCCACAGGCTTCCTCAGCCCCAAATACCGCGCCATGGTGACCGCTGCCGAGAACATCTCCTACCTGAGAATGAGCAGCGAAGGCAAGACGGGCCTCTTCGTGCTGCAACTGAAGGACCGCGAAACCAACGCACTGAAACAGATTGTAGACCAGGTGAAGACACTGGCCAACCTCTAAAAAAAGAACCTGCATCCATGGATACCATCCATCTGCAACACACCCTCCCGCAGGTCTTTGCCGGCCGCGACGCCATCACGTCGGACGTGTGGCATCGCGACCTCGTCTTCGAACGGGGCAGACGCTACCTCATCGAGGCCGCATCGGGTACAGGCAAGTCGTCGCTGTGCAGCTACCTCTACGGCTACCGCAACGACTATGAGGGCATCATCTGCTTCGACGGGCAGAACATCCGCTCGTTCAAGGAGGCCGACTGGACACGCCTGCACCGCCACTCGCTCAGCATCCTCTTTCAGGAGCTGCGCCTCTTCGGCGAGCTGACAGCCCTCGAGAACGTGCAGCTCAAGAACCGTCTGACGCGCTTCAAGAGCCGCAAGGAGATAGACGCCCTCTTCGACGCGCTGGGCATCGGCGACAAGAAGCATCAGGCGGCAAGTCTGCTTTCCTTCGGCCAGCAACAGCGTGTGGCCTTCATCCGCTGCCTGTGCCAACCCATGGACTTCCTGCTGCTGGACGAACCCGTCAGCCACCTCGACGAAGCCAATGCCGCCACGATGTCGGCCCTGCTCCACGAAGAGGCGGGCAGGCAGGGGGCAGGTGTCATCGTGACCTCCATCGGCAAGCACCTCCCTACCGACTATAACTGTGTACTGAAACTATGAACAGACTCGTTTGGAAACTCCTCCGCCGCCACATCAGCGGCGCCCAGCTGGCGGGCTTCTTCCTGGCCAGCCTCTTCGGCATGAGCATCGTGCTGCTTGGCATCCAGTTCTATCGCGACGTGGCGCCCGTCTTCACGCAGGGCAACAGCTTCCTGAAGAAGGACTACCTCATCGCCACCCGCAAGATAAGCACGCTGGGCAACCTGACGGGGCGGAGCAACACCTTCAGCCCGGCCGCCATCGACGACCTGCGGAGCCAGCCCTTCACACGCAGCGTGGGAGCCTTTACGCCCTCGCTGTTCAACGTGTCGGCCGGCCTGGGCATGCAGGAGGCAGGCATCCGTCTGTCTACGGAGATGTTCTTCGAGTCCGTGCCCGACGCCTACATCGACGTCAGCCTCGAGCGCTGGCACTTCGACCCGCAGAGCCGCACCATCCCCATCATCATCCCCCGCAACTACCTCAACCTCTACAACTTCGGTTTCGCGCAGAGCCGTAGCCTGCCCAAGCTGTCCGAGGGGCTGATGAACCTCATCCAGATGGACATCCGCCTGAGCGGCAACGGGCTGACAGAGCTTTTCAAGGGGCAAATTGTGGGCTTTTCCAACCGGCTGAACACCATCCTCGTGCCCCAGGCCTTCATGGAGTGGGCCAACCAGCGCTACGCCCCAGGCCGTGAAGCGCAACCCTCGCGCCTCATCGTCGAGGTGGACAACCCCACGGATACCTCCATCAACGAATACTTCAGCCGCAAGGGCTACGAAACCGAGGGCGACTCGCTCGACGCAGGGCGTGCCACCTACTTCCTGCGCCTCGTCACGGGCATCGTGCTGGCCATCGGAGGCATCATCAGCCTGCTGGCCTTCTTCATCCTGATGCTCAGCATCTTCCTGCTGTTGCAGAAGAACCGCGACAAGTTGCAGAACCTGTTGCTCATCGGCTATGCTCCTGCGCAAGTGGCCCTGCCCTACTGTGTGCTGACGGCCGGCCTCAACCTGGCCGTGCTGTTGCTCTCGGCCGGCTGTGTGGTGTTGCTGCGCCAGGCCTACCTGCCCTTCCTCGAAGAGCTTGTGCCCCAGCTCGAAGACCGCTCTCTGCTGCCCACGCTGCTGACGGGAGGCGCGCTCTTCCTCCTCGTCTCGACGCTCAACATGCTGGCCATCCGCCGCCAGTTGCCCAGGCTGCTCTCCAAGCAGGCCCGCCGCTGACCTCCCTTGACAACCAAGAAAGCATTGTTTTCCTCCAGAGAAAGCAATGCTTTTTTTCTGCCAAAACACTGCTTTTCCTCCCAAGAATCAAGCCCCTATACCCTGTCCAGGATGTTTCTGAACGCGAAAAACGAAAAACACAAAAAAATTTTCCTCCAGGCGTAGGGGATTTTTCGAAGTGCTGCGTTATACCAGTGAAAGCAGCCCGGCCGGATGCTCTCAAAAAGAGACAAGTCAATAAGAGTATTTATACCTAAACGAACAAAAATTATGAAATTCAAATTTATCGCATTATCTTTGTGTATGGTTGCAAGTGTTAACATCGTCAAGGCTCAGAGCACTGACAAGTCGTCCTACCAGCCCGACAATCGCCACGAATTCCGCATCGCCGCCAGCGACGGACTGACGCTGACATCGGTCGACGTGCTGGGTATGGGAATAGCCGACGCCCTCACCGGTACCAAGCGCTCCGACGAAAAGGCCACGATGGTCTACAGCGTGGGCTACCGCTACGCCCTCAACCGCTTCCGTCTGGGAGGTGACCTGGGCTTTGCCAAAACCAGCAGCCAGCTGACACTGAACGGCGAGACCTCGCCCTCCATCAAGGAGAAGGAACTGAACTTCCTCGTGCTGCCCACGGCCGAATTCATCTACTTCAAGCGCCGTCTGGTAGAACTCTACGGCTCGGCATCGGCAGGTGTCAACCTCGTGCGCCACACCGAGAAGGGCCTCACCGATGCAGGCAAGGCCGCCGCACAGAAGACCGACCTCTCCACCAACTTCGCCTATCAGGTGAACCCCATCGCCATCCGCGTAGGCAACGACCGTGTAGGCGGCTTCATCGAGGGAGGACTGGGACACAAGGGCTTCCTCACGGCAGGTGTCAGCCTGAGATTCTAATCCTTTAAAAAGACAACGCAATGAGTACAGACAGGAAAGAACTTTTCAAGGTCCGTTTCGAGCGACACTATCCGAGGCTATGCTCCATAGCCTACGGATATGTGGCCGACCGCGACGACTCGGAAGACATCGTCCAGGAGACGTTCATCCACATCTGGGACAAGGGCAAGGACGAGATGTCCGAACAGGACTTCGTGGCCTACCTGACCACCGCCGTCAAGAACCGCTGCATCTCCTTCCTGCGACGGAAGAAGGACGACACCGTGTCCATCGACGACCTTCCGCTGGCCGACCAACATCCCGCCGACGACCTTCCCGCCGACGGCGAAGCGCCCCGCTCGCCCGAAGAAGTGCTCGAGGAAGCCCTCGCCACCCTGCCCCCCAAGTGCAAGGACATCTTCCTGATGGCCAAGCTCAAGGGTATGAAGTATCGCGAGATAGCCCGCGCACTGGGCATCTCCGAGAAGACCGTCGACAACCAGATGACGAAAGCCGTGAAGCTGCTGCGAGCCTATGCGGCCGAAAATCCTTTCCTGATGACTGCCATCGGCGCCATCGTTTTATCCATCCTTGTAAACTGCCACTGATCATGAAACAGAACGAAGACATCAACGACCTGCTGGCCCGCCACCTGGCTCACGAGAGCATGACCGAGGCACAGCAACAGCAGCTGGACGCATGGATAGCCGCCAACCCGACGGAGTACCGACGCCTGATGCGACTGACCGACGCCCTCCGCCCGCAAGCGGACGAAAGCGACTTCGACGCCCGCCAGGCCTGGCTGAAGGTGGAGCCGCACCTGAAAGGCAGGACGATGGAGCTGCACCGCAAACGCCGCTTCATCACCTTCTGCTCCATTGCCGCCTCGTTGCTGCTCCTGCTGGGCACGGTCACCGTCTACCTCTTCCGCCAACCTGCCGTGCACTACGTGAACAACGGCCAGACAGCCCGCCACCTCCTCCTGCCCGACAGTTCGGAAGTGACCCTCTACCCAAAGACCACCCTGAGTTTCCGCTACGGAGCCCATCATAGCGAACGCCTGGCCCGCCTCGAAGGCAAAGCCTTCTTCCACGTGAAGAAAGCCGCCGGCAAGCCCTTCCGTGTGGAGACCGAGGAAGTGGAAGTGGAAGTGCTGGGCACCTCGTTCCTCGTAGACGCCACGCACACAGAGCGCACTGCCGTCTTTGTGGAGAGCGGACGCGTAAAAGTCACCGCCGACGACAACGGCCTCGAACTCCAGGCACACGAAAAGGCCGAACTCAGCGGAGGCAGCCTGCAGAAAGGCGTCATCGACGACCCGGCCACCTTCTTCAACCGCAAAAAACCGAAGATGGTGTTCAACCAAACGCCCATCGGAGACGTTATAAAGGAAGTGGAGAAGCACACGGGCATCCGCATCGAGCTGGGACGGGGTGTCGAAGAGAATACCGTCACCACCCGCATCGACCCTGACGATGCCGAGGGCATCGCGGCCGAACTGGCTTTCCTCTGCGGATGCAAGTGCGACACGCTGAAACGTGGAAAACTTTACCGGCTACACTATGAGTAGAAAAAAACGGGGCCTGCTGGCCCTGCTGACATTCTTATTTGCCACGCTGCTGCACAGCCAGGAAATCCCTGCCGGGCAGCCGATAGCGGAAGAGCGGATCCAGGTGACCGCCTCTTCCGCTACCGTCTTGCAATGGTTCGGGTACATCGAACGCCAGCTGGACCTCACCCTGTCCTACAACCCCTCGCTCATCAATCTCCAAAAGACCTGCCGCATCACCGCTTCGGGGCAGATGACCGTGTCCCAACTGCTCGCCCTGGTGCTGGAAGGTTACCGTTTCCGCACCACCTTCATCCCTCCGCGCAAACTGGCCATCCAGATTCATCGCCCGCAGACCTACTGCCTCAGCGGAAGCGTCGCGGAGGAAGGCAGCGGCGAACGGCTCTATGGGGCCGTCGTGGTGCTGGACGACGGCAAGGAAGGCAAGTGGCACGCCCTGACTGATGCCGACGGGCGATTCCGCCTCTACCTGCCCGAGGGTTACTACCGCATGAACATCAGCTACATGGGCTATCAGCCCTACAGCCAGCCCGTCCGTGTGGACCGCGACCGCACGCTCCGCCCGTCGCTCACCCCCCAACTGTTCGAGATAGCCGAAGTCACTGTGAAGTCCTACAAGAACGGCGGCGAGCTGGGCGAACTTACCCCCTCGAACCTCCTGTCGTTCAGTGGCAACGACCTGTTTTCACAAATCTGGATACTGCCGGGCGTGACGGGTCTCCCCACAGGCTACAACTTCCAGGTGGACGGTGGCAGCAACGACGAGAACCAGCTCCTGCTGGACGGCGTGCCTGTCTACCACCCCGGGCACATCAATTCCCTGCTGCCCGTGTTCAATGGGGATGCCGTGAAGAACATGGTCTTCCACAAAGGGTTCTTCCCCACTCGCCTCGAGGGCCGGCTCTCGTCGGTCACCGAAGTCAACCTCAAGGAAGGCAACCTGCAGGAGCACGTCCGCACCCTGACGCTCGACATGCCTGCCGCAGGCATCACCCTCGAGGGGCCCATCCTCAAGGACAAGCTGTCCTATCTGGTAAGCGCCCGCCGCAGCTGGCTCGACTTCTTCGACAACCTGCTGTCCGAAGACAACCGCATGAACCACTCCACCTACGACTACAACGCCAAACTGTCCTACCACCTGTCGCCCTCCAGCACGCTCCGTCTCATGGCCTATGGCGCGCAGGACGGTTACCACCTGCCCTACGACGAGAGCGGCGACAAGCTGACTGCCCTCCAGTGGACCAACCAGGCCTATCAGGCATCGTTCAACACCTCGTACGGCAAGCTGGGGCACACTACTTCCGTGTTCTACACCGCCCACTCCAACCGCGCCAACACCGCCTTGCTGGGATTCGATACGGAGGAGTACATCCGCAGCGGCATCCGTTCGCTCAACGCCACCACTGAGTTTACCTTCAGCCCCGAAAATGCCTATACCGCCCGCTGGGGAGCCAAGTATGCCTACGAGGTCTACGAACTGGCCGAGCAGGACGACCTGCTGCGCACACGCCACGAACCCGTCCACCAGTTCTCCCTCTTCTACGACAACCTGCTACGACTCACCCCCCGCCTCACGGCCCAAGTGGGCGTACACTTCGTGGGCTACCTGCCCTGCCACCACCGCTCCTACTACAGCATCCAGCCCCGCTTCTCGCTGAAATACCAGCCGGCGGAAAAGGAACTCTTCTACCTCCACTTCTCGCGGATGGAGCAGTTCTACCACTACCTGCGTTTCGACTACCTCTCCCTGCCCACCGACTTCCGCATGCCCAGCATCGACGGCTTCAGGCCGCGTTCGTCGGAGCACTACGAAGCCGGATGGAAACATTTTCTGGAGAACGGCCAGATTGACGTATCGGCCTACTACAAGACGCGCCGCCACGTCGTGGCCCTGAGCCCCGAAACCTTCATCGAAGATGCCCGATGGGACCAATACATCATGACGGGAAACGGAGACAGCTATGGTGCCAAGGCCTACTTCTACAACACCTGGAAGCGCTGGACGCTCCAGCTGTCCTACGCCTATACGCGGAGCCGCGAATGGTTCCCCCAGCTGGAAGACCGCGGCAAGCTGCCTTCGCTCTACGACATTCCCCACCAGCTGGGAGCCGCCCTCTCCTGCCAGATAGGCCGCCACTCCTCCCTCTCGCTGGGCGGTACCGTTCGCTCGGGGCGGATTATCGAGTTGGACGAATTTCTCGACCCGCTTCCTGCCGACCGTTTCCGCACCGAGCGCGAACACACCCGTTACCGCCTGGACGCAGGCTACTCCTTTCGGAAAGACTTCGGAGCCGACAAGCTGCTGTTGCTCCGCCTGGGCCTGTACAACATCGTGGGCAATCCGTCCGAAGAAGA
>ENA-UONW01004111-UONW01004111.1-human-gut-metagenome-genome-assembly--contig:-CS52-NODE-4111-length-10976-cov-3.314440_pt1 | contig 10976 bp, 11 predicted proteins | sample MGYA00242463_ERZ724010 | MGnify/ENA metagenome assembly ERZ724010 | reverse complement strand
GAAGGTGAAGGAATGTCAAAAAGAGAGACATACGAAGCGAAGACGGAAGAAATTCTGCTTCCGATCGCGGAGGAAAACGGCGTGGAAATCTACGACGTGGAGTATGTGAAAGAAGGCAGCGACTGGTATCTGCGTGCCTACATCGACAAACCGGACGGCGTCAACATCGGTAACTGCGAGGCAGTAAGCCGCGCGTTGTCCGACAAACTGGATGAAGCCGATTTTATCGAGGACGCCTATATTTTGGAAGTGAGCTCACCGGGGCTGGGCAGGACGCTGAAAAAGGATAAGCATCTGGAAAAGAGCCTGGGCGAAGAAGTGGAAATCAGATTGTATAAGCCGGTGGATAAATGCCGGGAATTTACAGGCGTATTAAAAAGCTATGATGCGGACAGCATTACGATTGATACAGCAGAAAAGGAAATGACATTTGCCAGAAAAGAGATTGCACTGATCCGTCTGGCGCTGGATTTTTAAACAGACGACAAAGCAGCGGAATGGAGGATGAAATGAATAAGGAATTAAAGGAAGCGTTGGATGTACTGGAGAAAGAGAAAGAGATCAGCAAAGAGACTCTGTTCGAAGCGATCGAAAACTCTCTGCTCACAGCCTGCAAACAGCATTTCGGCAAAGCGGATAATGTAAAAGTGGAAATCGACCGGGATACCTGCGATTTTCTCTGCTATGCGGAGAAAGAGGTTGTTCCGACACAGGACGACGTGGAGGATGAATGTCTGCAGATCGCTCTGGAGGATGCAAAGCAGATTTCCCACAGAGCGCAGGTTGGAGACATAATCCATGTGGAGATTAAGTCTAAAGAATTCGGCCGTATTGCAACACAGAATGCGAAAAATGTCATTCTGCAGAAGATCCGGGAAGAAGAGAGAAGCGTTGTATACAATCAGTATTTCGAAAAGGAAAAAGACGTCGTAACCGGCGTTGTACAGCGTTATCTGGGCCGCAACATCAGCATCAACCTGGGCAAGGCGGACGCAATCTTAAACGAGAGTGAGCAGGTAAAGGGCGAAGTGTTCAAGCCGACCGAGAGAATTAAGGTTTATATTCTTGAAGTAAAGAACACTCCCAAGGGACCTCGTATTTTAGTCAGCCGTACCCATCCGGAGCTTGTAAAACGTCTGTTTGAAGAAGAAGTAACAGAAATCCGCGACGGCGTTGTAGAGATCAAGAGCATCGCTCGTGAGGCTGGCAGCCGTACCAAGATCGCAGTATGGTCGAACAATCCGAACGTAGACGCAGTCGGCGCCTGTGTCGGTATGAACGGTTCCCGTGTCAATGCGATCGTAGATGAGCTGCGCGGCGAAAAGATCGATATCGTAAACTGGGATGAAAACCCCGGCAACCTGATCCAGAACGCGCTGTCCCCTGCAAAGATCGTTGCAGTATTTGCAGATCCCGACGAGCGCACCGCAAAGGTAGTCGTACCGGATTATCAGCTGTCCCTGGCGATCGGCAAAGAAGGACAGAACGCACGTCTGGCAGCGCGTCTGACCGGTTACAAGATCGATATCAAGAGCGAGACACAGGCAAAGGATGCTCCTGGCTTCCGTTACGAGGATTATCTGGATGACGGATATGACGACGAGGAAGAAGAGTACGAGGACGATTACGAAGAAGGCGCTGAGGAAGCACTGGAAGATACACAGGAGCCTGCAGCAGCCGAGGAAGACGGCGAGGGCAGCGATGAATAAAAAGATCCCCATGAGACAGTGCGTGGGCTGCGGCGAAATGAAAAACAAGCGCGAAATGATGCGCGTGCTCAAGACGCCGGAGGGACCGATCGTGCTGGATGCGACGGGAAGGAAGAACGGACGCGGCGCCTATCTGTGCAAAAGCCTGGACTGCCTGAAAAAGGCGAGAAAGAACCGCGGACTGGAGCGTTCCTTCCAGATGAGTATTCCGGATGAGGTTTACGACAGCCTGGAAAAGGAGTTTGGTGAGAGTGAAACCGAATAAGGTATTTTCCCTGCTGGGGCTTGCGACGAGAGCAGGACGGACGGCAAGCGGGGAGTTCATGACAGAAAAGTCTGTCAAGAACAAAACCGCAGCGCTGGTGATCGTCGGCACAGACGCTTCAGCGAATACAAAGAAAAATTTCCGGGACATGTGCAGCTTTTATCATGTACCGTATTATGAATACGGGACGAAGGAAGAGCTGGGACATGCGATGGGAAAAGAAATGCGTGCATCCCTGGCGGTAACAGACGCCGGGTTTGCCAAAACCTTAAACCGGTATCTGGAAACGGAAATGAAGGAGACGGAGGGAAATGAATGGCAAAAATAAAGGTGCACGAGCTCGCAAAGGAGCTTGAAATAAAGAGCAAAGACGTCATTACCTTTTTACAGGAAAAGGGCGTGGACGTTAAGGCAGCGCAGAGCTCAATCGAGGGCGATGCGGTAGAATGGGTAAAAAAGAAGTTCGCAGCTGCAAATAAGGAGCCGTCCGATCAAAAGGACAGCAGCAGGATAGGGCAGGCAGCGCAGACAGAAAGGAAGGCGCAGGTGGAGAAAGCGGAAACGGCAGAAAAGACGACGCAGACTGCGGCAGTACAGGCTGAGGGCCGGGAGGAACAGACAACGGATAAACAGGATATGAACAAAGAAGTTGCAGGACAGGACAGTCAGGCAAAGGCACATAAAAAAGCAAAGACGATCATTGTAGTGAACAATCCCCAGAACAGCCGGATGAAGAACGGCAATTCCGGAAACAATGACAGAAGAAATAATAATGGAAACGGTGCAAAAAATGACGGGCGCAGAAATGATGGAAACAGAGGAAGCCAGAACCGTCAGGGTAACAGAAACAACAACGGCATGCGTATGGAAAGCAGACCGCTGATCAAGCCCCTGACCAAGCCTTCCCAGCCCGTTATGCCGGATGAGAAGCTTTTGAGCAGAGAGCGCGCAGCCAAGGAAGCGGCAGCAAAGGCTGCAGCAGAAGCAGAACGCGCAGCAAAGGCAGCTGAAATCGAAGCACAGAAAAAAGAAGAGGCTGCGGCAAAGGAACGTCTGGAGAAGAGCATGGAGCGCCCTCAGAGAACCGAGCAGCGCGACAACCGCACTGAAAGAACAGATCGCACCGAAAGAACGGACCGTTCCGATAACAGAAATGCCGGAAACAGAAACGGAGACAGACCCGGTTACAACCGTGATAACAGAAACGGAGACAGACCCGGCTACAACCGTGACAACAGAAATGGAGACAGACCTGGCTACAACCGTGACAACAGAAACGGAGACAGACCCGGTTACAACCGTGATAACAGAAACGGTGACAGAAACCAGTCCGGCCGCAGAGATGGTCAGGGTCAGGAAAGGACATCCGGTTATGGAGCAAGAAGAGACCAGAACCGTCCGGGTAATAACGGCGGTGCAAGAGATAATCAGGGCTATAATCGCCCTGCAGGCGGTGGCCGCCCTGGTGCGGGCAATAACCGTCCTGGTTCAAATGGCGGACGCCCTCAGAACGGCGATGGACGGCAGGACAATCGATTCCGCAAGCCGGCAGCAGGCAAAGGCTTTGCAGCAGAAGCTCCGGCAAAGGATACGGAAAAGCGCAGAGACGATCGCCGTCTTAACCAGCAGGAGCGCGACAAGAAATCGAGAAGAGACGCGATTTACGAAGAAGACGGCGCAGCAGCACTGAAAAATGCAAAGAAGGCAGGACGCTTTATCAAGCCCGAACCCAAGCCGGTTGAACCGGAAGAAACCATCAAGGTAATCACTGTCGGCGATAACATCACGATCAAAGAGCTGGCGGAAAAGATGAAGATGCAGCCTGCAGCCATCATCAAGAAGCTGTTCCTGGAGGGCAAGATTGTAACTGTGAACCAGGAAATCTCCTATGAAGACGCGGAAAACATCGCAATCGACTACGACATCATCTGCGAGAAGGAAGTCAAGGTTGACGTCATTGAAGAGCTGTTAAAAGAGGATGAGGAAGCAGACGAGGATATGGTTTCCAGACCGCCTGTCATCTGTGTTATGGGTCACGTTGACCACGGTAAAACCTCCCTGCTGGATGCGATCCGTAAGACGAATGTAACAGACCGCGAGGCAGGAGGCATCACGCAGCATATTGGTGCGTACACCGTACAGATCAATGGTCAGGCGATTACCTTCCTGGATACACCCGGACATGAAGCGTTCACTGCAATGCGTATGCGCGGCGCGAATGCGACCGATATTGCAGTTTTGGTTGTTGCGGCAGACGACGGCGTAATGCCCCAGACGGTAGAAGCAATCAACCATGCAAAAGCTGCCGGAATTGAAATTATCGTTGCAGTCAACAAGATCGATAAGCCCAATGCAAACGTGGACCGCGTAAAGCAGGAGCTGACGGAGTACGAACTGGTTGCAGAAGACTGGGGCGGCAGCACGGTATTTGTACCGGTATCCGCAAAGACCGGCGAAGGGATCCAGCAGCTGCTTGAGATGATCCTTCTGACTGCTGAGGTGATGGAATTAAAGGCAAATCCGAACCGTATGGCGAGAGGCATTGTGCTGGAGGCTCAGCTGGATAAGGGACGCGGCCCTGTGGCAAGCGTGCTGGTTCAGAAGGGTACGCTGCATGTCGGCGATTTCGTTTCCGCAGGTTCTTCGAGCGGTAAGGTCCGCGCGATGGTAGACGACAAGGGACGCCGTGTCAAAGAAGCCGGTCCGTCCATGCCTGTCGAAATCCTCGGTCTGTCCGACGTGCCGGAAGCAGGCGATGTATTCCTGGCACATGAAAGCGATAAGGAAGCAAAATCCTACGCAGAGGCATTTATCGAGCAGAACAAGGAAAAGAAACTGGAAGAGACCAAATCCAGAATGTCCCTGGACGATTTGTTCAACCAGATCCAGGAAGGCAATTTAAAGGAATTGAACCTGATTGTCAAAGCGGATGTACAGGGCAGCGTGGAAGCAGTCAAGCAGAGCCTGACGAAGCTTTCCAACGAGGAAATCGTTGTCAAATGTATCCACGGCGGCGTAGGCGCGATCAACGAGTCCGACGTTACGCTGGCGAGCGCTTCCAACGCGATCATCATCGGCTTCAACGTTCGTCCGGATGCGACAGCAAAGGCGACTGCGGAGACGGAAGGGGTAGATATCCGTCTGTATAAGGTTATTTACCAGGCGATCGAAGACGTGGAAGCTGCCATGAAGGGTATGCTGGATCCCGTTTACGAAGAAAAGATCATCGGCCATGCTGAGGTACGTCAGATCTTCAAGGCATCTGCAATCGTATTTACCAGAGGCTGTAAGGTGCGTATTACCAGAGAAGGTGAGCTGATCTACGAAGGCGCGCTGGCATCCTTAAAACGTTTCAAGGACGATGTGAAGGAAGTAAAAGCCGGATTCGAGTGCGGCCTTGTATTCGAAGGCTTTGACAAGATGAAGGAGTTTGACGTAGTAGAAGCCTATATAATGGTAGAAGTGCCGAGATAGGCTTTCAGAAGGGGGAATCTGTCAGGATTTCCCCGCAATATAGGAGCATTCATGAGAAAGAACAGTGTAAAAAACAGCAGGATTAACGGCGAGGTGCAGCGTGTTCTGGCAGAAGTGATCCGGGGAGAAATCAAAGATCCCCGGATTGCGCCCATGACGAGTGTTGTGGATGTCGAGGTTGCACCGGACTTAAAAACCTGCCGTGCATATATCAGCGTTCTGGGCAGCGAGGAAGAGGCTGCCGCGACGCTGGAGGGATTAAAGAGCGCAGAGGGTTTTATCCGCGGACGTCTTGCAAAGGAAATCAATTTGCGCAATACACCCGAGATTCATTTTATTATGGATCAGTCCATTGCGTATGGTGTCAACATGTCGCATAAGATCGACATGGTAATGGCAGACCAGCGCGCCAAAAAAGGAGAGGAAGAGGATGCGTAAAATCCTGGAAGAGCTGGGAAGCAGGGATACAATCGCCATCGGCGGACATGTACGTCCGGACGGCGACTGTGTCGGCTCCTGTATGGGCATGTACCTGTATCTGAAAAAAGCGCTGCCGGATGCACAGATTGATGTGTATCTGGAAAAGCCTGCAGATATTTTTGACTGCATTCATGGAATCGAAGATGTCCGTACAGACTGCAGCAAGGATTGCGTCTATGACGTTTTCATCGTTCTGGATACCTCAAAGGAACGGCTCGGGGATGCGGAAAAGTATTTCCGGACCGCGAAAAAGACGATCAATGTGGACCATCATATCAGCAATGCGTCCGGCTGCGGCAATGTGAATTACTGCAAACCGGCTGCAAGCTCCGCTTCCGAGCTCGTCTGTGAGCTTCTGGAGGAAAAGTATATGGATGCAGAGATTGCAAAGGCACTGTATCTTGGCATCGTGCATGACACCGGTGTATTCCAGTATTCGAATACGACGCCGGATACATTGCGTATCGCTGCAAATCTGCTGGCATACGGATTCGATTTTTCAAAGCTGATCGATGAGACGTTTTTTGAAAAGACCTATGTGCCCAAGGATCTGGATGGCATTGTGAGCCAGCTGCGCATCACGAAAGGCGTGGAGTGTGCGATCTTTTTGTATCAGACGAAGACACTCGAATATAAAGTTAGCCTCCGCTCGAACGGAAAGGTGGACGTGGCGGCGATCGCGTCCTATTTCGGGGGAGGCGGCCATGTCAGGGCAGCAGGATGCACCATGCAGGGAACCGTGCATGACTGCGTCAACAATCTGTCGGAGCAGATTGAAAAGCAGCTGATAAAAGCAGAATAACAAAGGAGAATACATGAACGGAATTCTCAATGTATACAAAGAGCCGGGCTTTACCTCCCACGATGTGGTTGCGAAGCTGCGCGGCATCTGCAAACAGAAAAAAATCGGCCATACAGGTACCCTGGACCCGGAAGCGTCCGGGGTACTGCCCGTCTGTCTGGGAAATGCGACGAAGCTGTGCGACCTTTTAACAGACAAAGATAAAGAATACCGGGCGGTTCTGCTGCTCGGCGTGGAGACGGACACGCAGGATACGACGGGACAGATTCTGGCAGAAAAGGAAGTAAATGCAGGCGAGGAGGATGTGCGCAGCGCGATCCTTTCGTTTGTCGGTCCGTATGACCAGATTCCGCCGATGTATTCGGCGTTAAAGGTTAATGGTCAGAAGCTGTGTGACCTCGCCAGAAAAGGACAGGTTGTAGAGAGAAAGAGCAGGCGGATTACGATCCATTCGATCGAAATCGAGGACATTTCACTGCCTCGCGTGACGATGCGCGTGGCGTGCTCCCGCGGCACTTATATTCGGACGCTCTGTCACGATATCGGACAGAAGCTGGGCTGCGGCGGAGCGATGGAGCGGCTGGAACGGACACGCTCCGGCAACTTCAAAGCTGAGGATGCCTATCGGCTTTCCGAGCTGGAAGCGTTTGCAAAAGAAGGCAGCCTGGAAGAAAAGCTTCTTCCGGTGGAGTGCGTGTTTGAACAGCTGGATGCATATCAGGTGCAGGGCGACGGACAGAAGCTTTTAGAAAACGGCAACTGGCTTTATGCAGATTTGGTGATACCTTATACGAAAGAAAAAACGGCGGCAGTATGTGAAAGAGGTACGTTTGCACCCGAACAGCAGCTGCGCATTTATGATACAGACGGGCAGTTTACGGGGATTTATGCCTGGAAGCAGGAAGAAAAGCGCCTAAAGCCCGTGAAAATGTTTTTGGGAAAGGAACAATAGGAAGAAATGCAGATCATTTCCGGAACGACAGATTTTTTGCTGCAGGGGGCGTCCGGAGTGGCAATTGGAAAATTCGACGGGATGCACCGCGGGCACAAGGCGCTGCTTTCCGAAATACTGGAAGCGAAAAAGCGCGGACTGCAGGCGGTCGTATTTACATTTGATCCGCCTCCGGCTGTTCTTTTTTCCGGAAAAGCAGTCAAAGGGCTGACGACGCGGGAAGAAAAGAGACGGCTGTTTCGACAGATCGGAATCGATGTGCTGATCGAGTTTCCTCTGACTTTTCAGACTGCGGCGATTTCTCCGGAGGATTTTTTGCGTGTGATCGTGCAGGAACAGATCAGGGCCAAGCTCGTGGCTGCGGGAACCGATTTGTCCTTTGGCGACCGGGGATTAGGGGACTGCAAGCTGTTAAAGGCGCGCGCAGAAGCGTACGGCTACGAGGTAAAGATCATCGACAAGGTGCTTGAGGACGGGGAAGAAATCAGTTCAACCCGTGTCCGTCAGGCAGTGGAAGCAGGAAAGATGCAAGAGGCAGCAAGACTGCTCGGCGCGCCCTATGCGGTGATGGGAACGGTTGTGCACGGCAGACAGTTAGGGCGTACAATAGGATTTCCTACCGTCAACCTGATGCCTCCTGCAGACAAGCTTTTGCCGCCAAACGGTGTGTACCGCTCGGAGGTGGAATGCAGCAGTGGTGTTTTTAAAGGGCTGACCAATGTCGGCGTCAAACCGACCGTGGAGCATGGCGACCACCCGCCGATGAGCGTGGAAACCTATATCTATGATTTTTCAGAGGATATTTACGACAGCTTTATCACGGTGCGCCTGTTGACCTTTGAGCGCCCGGAACAAAAATTTGCTGACGTGGAGGAATTAAAGGAGCAGCTGCAGAGGGATATCGCGGCGGGGGCGCGGTAAAGCTAGAGCAGCACGCCTGGCGCTGCCGGGCAGTAGTGTCGGCGCGCAGATGCAGACGTTTTTGCACCTGCGCCGTCAGAATACGAAGGAGGATTTGAATGCAGATTTGGAAAAAACTTGGACTGACTGTTGTGCTCTGTGTATTGTCTGCAGGGATGACAGTGAATGCAGGTTTTACGGGGAGCAACGTTCACTCCGCAGGACAGTCTATGGGCGTCGGCGGGCTTCTGGAGGAATCCATGGATCCGGAAGCGTGCCTTGAGGCGGCGCAGAATGCCAAAGAGACGCGCAAAAAGATTTACGGCTATGAAAATCTTGGCGTTGCGAAGGTCAATGACTATCTGAATATCCGTAAAGATCCGTCTGAAAACGGGGAGCTGGTGGGTAAGCTTCCAAAAAACGGCGGCGCGGACGTGCTTTCCGAAGAAAATGGCTGGTATAAGATCAAATCCGGTAAAGTGACGGGGTATGTCAGGGCGGACTATATGGTGACCGGAGAGGAAGCAAGAAATCTTGCGGACAAAGAGGCGACGAACATGGCGGTCTGCAATTCCGGAGGCTTACGCGTGCGGGAAGAGGGAAGTCTGGATGCGCCGGTCATTACACTGGTAGCGGAGGGAGAAGAGCTTGAGGTTGTGGACATTCAGGACGATTGGGTTAAGATCATGCTGGATGATGAAGCAGCGTATGTTTCCGCAGATTATGTGGATATCGCAAAGAAGCTGGAAAAAGCGGTCAGCCTGACAGAATTGAAATACGGTCAGGGTGTTTCTGACATCCGGGTCGATCTCGTCAACTACGCGAAGCAGTTTCTTGGAAACCCTTACGTCTGGGGCGGTACGAGCCTGACAAAAGGTGCGGACTGCTCGGGCTTTGTCCTGAGCATTATGAAGAAATATGGTGTGAGCCTGCCGCATCATTCCGGAAGCCAGGCACAGTGCGGCAAGAAGGTCAGCCTTTCGGAAGCACAGCCGGGCGATCTGGTATTTTATGCGAAAAATGGCAAAATCAACCACGTCGCAATCTATATCGGCGGCGGACAGGTTATCCACGCCAGCAACCCCAGAACGGGCATTAAAATTTCAAACGTATCCTATCGGACACCTTACTCCGTCAGACGGGTGCTGTCGTAAAAAGGGGCTGTTTTGTGGCAGCGTGATACAGTCACAATCTGAATAAATTCCGGAAAATAGTATTTACAGCCCCTTTTTTTTATGATATAGTCATTAGGTATGAATTCAGCCGGTGCTCAGGCTTGGGACACTCCGACCCATATCTTAGTACCAGGCGGTTAACATTTAAAGGAGGATTTACCCATGATTTCCAAAGAGAAGAAAACAGCAATCATCAAAGAGTATGCAAGAACCGAAGGCGACACAGGTTCACCGGAAGTTCAGGTTGCAGTCCTGACAGCAAGAATCCAGGAGCTGACCGAGCACTTAAAGAGCAATCCAAAGGATCATCATTCCAGACGTGGTCTGCTGCAGATGGTAGGTCAGAGACGTGGTCTGCTGGACTATCTGAAGAAGAATGACATCGAGAGATATCGTTCCCTGATCGAGAGACTGGGCATCAGAAAGTAAGACTTGGAGACAGGGCGGAAGCCGTACAGCTTTCTGCCCTGTTTTTCGTGCGATATGCTGCAGCTGCAAAAGAACCGGTGGCACAAAGGTGTTTTGCCGGGGCTGTTGTAAGTAGACAGGGTGTTGCACACGATGTAAAAAGCGGATACCGGAGCAATTCCGAGACCACTGACAAGCGCATTGAAGCCAGTGTGTTTTTCAGTAGTTTCGGCAGCTTTGTCTTTCGCTTTTTCCATCATCCGAAGCGTTTTCGGAACAATTTCCAACAACAAGGTAAAAGAAAAGGAGAGACAGAATGTACAAGACATTTTCCATGGAACTGGCCGGACGTACGTTAAGCGTAGACGTAGGCCGTGTAGCGGCACAGGCAAATGGCGCTGCATTTATGCACTATGGCGAGACAACCGTGCTTTCCACTGCAACTGCAAGTGAGAAGCCCAGAGAGGGAATCGATTTCTTCCCCCTGTCTGTTGAATTTGAAGAGAAGCTCTATGCAGTAGGCAAAATCCCCGGCGGCTTCAACAAGAGAGAAGGCAAGGCGAGCGAGAACTCCGTTCTGACCAGCCGTGTTATCGACCGCCCGATGCGTCCTCTGTTTCCGAAGGATTACAGAAACGACGTTACCTTAAATAACCTGGTTCTGTCCGTAGATCCCGAGTGTCGTCCTGAGCTGGTGGCAATGATCGGTTCTGCGATTGCAACCTGCATTTCCGATATTCCGTTTGACGGTCCCTGCGCAATGACACAGGTTGGCATGATCGACGGGGAGTTTATTATCAACCCTTCTCAG
>ENA-UONW01004109-UONW01004109.1-human-gut-metagenome-genome-assembly--contig:-CS52-NODE-4109-length-10983-cov-5.728404_pt1 | contig 10983 bp, 10 predicted proteins | sample MGYA00242463_ERZ724010 | MGnify/ENA metagenome assembly ERZ724010 | reverse complement strand
CTGCCCGAGAAAGCCGCCCGCGCGCAGATACGCCGCCCGGAGAAGCTGCTCCGGCTTGCTAGGTGCCTGCTGCCGCAGAAACGGCAGCGCCGTCTGCTCGTCCACGGGGCCGAGCTGCAGCTCCGCGCAGCGGCTGCGGATGGTCGGCAGCAGCCGCTCGGCATTGGTCGAGAGGATCAGGAACGCGCCGTAGTCCGGCGGCTCCTCGAGAATTTTGAGCAGGGCGTTCTGCGCGCTCTCGTTCATGTCCTGGCCGCGGGGGATCACGTAGATCTTCCGCCGGCCCTCGTTGGGACGGATGAACATATCGCTGCGGGCCGCACGGATGGGATCGACCGTCATGGCCTTGTGGTCGGGATCGTCGACGGTGATCACGTCCGGGTGGATCCCGGCCAGCGCCTTCCGGCAGCCCGGGCACACGCCGCAGGGGACGGCCGCGCCGTCCTTTTCACATTCCATCGCCGCGCACAGGATCCGCGCGAGCGTATGCTTCCCGGACCCGGCAGGGCCGCAGAGCAGATAGCTGTGCGCCACCCGCCCGCTGGCAAATGCGCCGGAAAGCCGCCGCTTGATCGCGTCGTTGCCCAGAAAGCCGGTAAAGTCCATGATCCTGCGTTCCTTTCTCGGAAGATACTTCGCCTCAATATCATAGTATAACAGATTTTTTTTCGCTTCGCCACATTTTTTTCTGTACGCAGAAAAAACAGGCAGGGCCGTGCGCGCCGGTCCTGCCTGTTTTGCTTTAAGGAACCTCTGAATAAATCGTCTGCGGCTGTGAGCGGATCTTTTCCGCCCACTCTTCGGTATCGAAAACGGAAAATACATACAGGATTCCTCCGCTTTTGGTACCTCGATTGGACGAAAAATCTCTCACGCACAGTTCTTGCCGATTTGATCAGAGCTTCCTTAGCTCTCCATCTGCCGGCCGAGAAATCCGGCGACGGTCTGCACGAGCTTCTGCTCGGCCTCGTCGAGCGCGGGCGCGCCGTCCTCGGTCAGAAGCAGCACGCAGCCCATCAGATCGCCCTCGGCCACGATCGGCGCCGCCGCGCCGACGCGGTAGCGCTCCGCGCCGTCCGTCGGGCGGACCGGCAGATCGCCGTCCTGATACCGGTAGCTGCGCCGCAGCTCCATCAGCTGCTCGAGCTCCTGCGAGCAGCGCTTGTCCAGGAGTTCCCGCTTCTGCACGCCGTGCACCGCAATGATCGCATCCCGGTCGCAGACCGCAGCGATATATCCGGTATTCTTCCCGATCGATTCACAGATCTGCCCGGCAAACTCCCCCAGATCTCCCATTGGCGAATATTTCTTAAAAATTACCTCGCCGTCCTTCTCCGTATATATCTCCAGCGGGTCGCCCTCACGAATCCGCAGGGTGCGGCGGATTTCCTTGGGGATCACGACGCGGCCGAGGTCGTCGATGCGCCGGACAATGCCTGTTGCTTTCATATATGCTCCTCCAATGCCTTTCGTTTTGTACTGGTTCCAAAGCTATTGTTTGCATACGCAGGAGAAATATGCAGGTAAAGCAGCACCGCACAATTCGGCAGGTGCGTCCGCAAGCATCGTTAACTGTCAGTTCCATCGTTTCACGTTTCTGCGGAAGTGTTCCACATTTCCCCTGTTTTTATGCTGTTCCGCTTATTTCAGTGTACAAAAGCCTTGTGAGATTTTGTGGATTGTCGTTGGATTTCCCGTTTTTTATACGGAATTCCCTTTTCAACACGCAAGGAGTGTGCTATACTGAAAAAGACCGCTGTGAGCGGTCTATGGATTTACAAAGGAGCGAAGCATATGAAAAAATTACGTTGGGGCGTGATTGGCGCCGGCGGCATTGCGGATCGCAGAACAATTCCCGGCATGATGCTGGCCAAGAACGCAGAACTGATCGCCGTCATGGACATCAATGCCGAGCAGGTTGAAAAAATCCGTCAGAAATACGGCGCAAAGCGCGGCTACACCAAAGAAGAGGATCTGCTGGCAGACCCGGAGGTCGATGCCGTTTATATTGCAACGCCCATCGTCCTGCACGCAAAGCAGGCCAAGCTGGCCGCAGATTACGGCAAGGATATCCTGATCGAAAAGCCGCTGGCCATGACGTCCGACGAAGGGCAGGCGGTCATCGACTACTGCGAACGCAAGGGCGTGAAGATCGCGGCGGGCTTCATGATGCGCTTCGGTTCGCACGTCATGAGCATGAAAAAGGCCATCGCCGAGGGCAAGATCGGCACGGTCGTGTCCGGCTATTCACAGTTTACGCTCTGGCTCCCGTACGAGCCCGGCAACTGGCGGCAGTGCAAGGCCAAGGCCGGCGGCGGCGCGATGATGGATCTGTCTGTTCATACCATCGACCTGATGGAGTACATCACCGGTATGCGCGTGACCGAAGTCGCGTCCATGAACGAAAAAATCGCCTTCCCCGAGCCGCAGTATGACGTGGAAGACACGTCCACCATCCTCATGCGCATGGAAAACGGCGCGCAGTGCGTCGTGCAGTCCAACTTCAATATTCCGGACGAGGCGTCCAAGTGGCGCGTTGAGTTCTTCGGCACGAAGGGCCGTCTGCTTGGCGACACGATGATCGGCCAGATCGACGGCGGCAAGCTGAATGCCGTGTTCATTGACAAAAATGTCGCCTATTCCGCCGAGCAGACCCACGCCGACGATGTGGGCGTCGAAATTCCCGGCGACTTCGGCAATATGTACACCCGTGAAATCGAGAGTTTCTCGGATTCCATTCTCAACAATAAGCCCCTCGTTGTCCCCGCATCCGACGCCGTGCACGTCCAGCGCATCATGGAAAAAGCCTATGCCAGCGGTGAAGAATTGAAAATCATGAAGATTTAAGATTTCTTACGGAATCTCCAGCGCATCCAGCAGCGCCCGGCACTCGTCAGGCGTCAGGATGCGTTGCGCTGTACGCGGGTCCTCCGCGGACGGCGCCCGACTCGGATCCGGGCGGTTTTCCTGCAGCCACTGCCGGGGCGACATCCCGAGATTTTTCTGAAAGCTTCGGTTCAGATACTTTGGATCGGAAAAGCCGCAGGCATAAGCCGCATCGGTCAGCGTCGTATCGGACTGGCGCAGCAGGAGCATCGCCGCCTCCAGCCGCAGCCGGGCCAGATAATCCTGAAACGGGATATGCAGCTGCTCACGGAACAAGTGCGACAGATAGGTCTGTGTCAGCCCCTCCCGTTCCGCGATTTCACTGAGGCGGACAGGCTCAGAATAGTGTGTTTCCAGATAATGCAGAATGCGGTGCATCCGCTCGGCGTTGCGCGTCTGCGTCATGTTTTCCGTATCGCTCAGCACGCGGTACGGCGTATCGCTGAGCAGGATGGCGAAAATCTCGTTGACCTGCGCCATGCATGCAAACGGTGCTTCCGGTGTATCGCGCAGATAGGCGCGAAGCGCCAGCAGCATTGCGCGGCGAAGCGCCGTCAGCCGCTCCGGCAGCAGGCAAGCGGACAATCCCCGGCAGCCGAAGCGGATACTGCGGATCTGCGGATAAAACCGGGCGCAGAAGCTGTTGGAGATCTGCAGCGTCAGAAGCCTTGCCGGCACGCCGGATGCGCAGAGTTCATGGCTGCTGCCCGCATCAAACAGCAATACCTCGCCCGGCCCTGCTTCAACGCCTTGCCGGTCAGTGCTGACGCGGCAGCTGCCGCTCAGTACCACGCACAGTTCCAGTTCCTTATGCAGGTGCATGGGGCGATATACCATGTCAACAATAAACATGGTACAGTCTGCCAGCTTGGAATGAGAGATCAGTTCATATTCATTGTAGGATTCCATTTTTTCCTCGAAAAAGCATCATTGTCGGGCTGCAGACGCATCTTCATCGGTGATAAGCCTGCCCCGTTCCTTCATAATAACAGTAAGCAGAGAAAAAAACAAGAGCCGCTCGGCTCTGAAAACAGGGAGGACGTATGAAAAAAGGCATATGCTGTGCAGGCAATATGATCGTGGATATCACTTACCCGATTGAAACCTGGCCGAAGCAGAACGAATTGACACACATTACAGAAGGCATTACACGCTCCACCGGCGGCTCGGTCTGCAACACCATTTCCGACCTTGCGCGGCTGGATCCCAATCTGCCGCTCGTGGCCTCCGGCTTCGCCGGACATGACGCGGAGGGCGATTTTGTCCTGCAGGAAATGGGCAAATACAAAAACATCGATTGCTCCATGATCAAGCGCAGCGGCGATACGTCGTTTACGGCTGTCATGTCGAACAACCAGACAAAGGAACGCACGTTTTTCCAGTATGCGGGCGGCAACGCCTATTACGGAGAAGACGATATCGACTGGGACAAGCTGAATGTCGATATTTTCCACATTGGCTATATTCTTCTGCTGCCGCATCTGGATGAACCGGACGCGGAATACGGCACAAAGATGGCACGGCTCCTGCACCGGGCGCAGCAGGCAGGCATGAAAACCTCCATCGATGTTGTTTCCGAAGCGGGCGAGCGCTTCGCACGGCTCGTGACCCCAGCTCTTAAATACACCGACTACTGCATCATCAACGAACTGGAGACGCAGCAGACCACGGGTGTCCTGCTGCGCGGAGAAGACGGCGCGCTGCATGTGGAGAATATGAAAGCCGCGCTGCAAAAGCTGCACGAACTGGGCGTAGCAAAGTGGGCCGTTATTCACTGCCCGGAGATTGGCTGCGGCATGGACGAAAACGGCAATTATTATGAATTTGAAAGCCTGAAGCTTCCGAAGGGCTATATCAAGGGCACGGTCGGCGCGGGCGACGCGTTCTGCGCGGGCGTTCTGTACGCAGCGGAAACGGATATGCCGCTGCCGGAGGCACTCAAGCTTGGCGCGTGCAGCGCGGCAGCCTCGCTCAGCGAGGTCAGCGCGTCTGACGGCGTAAAGGCGAAAGACGAAGTCCTGAAGCTGTACGAGTTGTACGGCAAGAAATAAATAAAGAGGGTCATAATCACTATGAAACAGGCAGTTATGTACGGCGGCGGCAACATCGGCCGCGGCTTTATCGGCGCAACGCTCAGCCAGTCCGGGTATGAGGTCACGTTCATCGATGTGGCGGAACCCGTGGTCAAGGCTTTGCAGGAAAAAAAGCAGTACCCCGTCCGCTATGTGTCCAGCGAGGGACATGAGGACGTGATGATTGAGCATGTGACCGCGGTCAACGGCAACGATCAGGAGGCAGCCTCCGAGGCCATCGCCAACTGCGACATCATGGCAACGGCTGTCGGCGCGAGAATCCTCAAATTCATCGTCGGCAACATTGTCGCGGGCCTCAGAAAGCGCTGGGCGCGGGACGACCGTCCGCTCAACATCATCATCTGCGAAAACCTGATGGACGCCAACAAGGTCATGGAGGGCATGCTCAAGGATCTCCTGACCGACGAGGAAAAGAAGCATTTCGATGAAAAGGTCGGCCTGGTCGAAGCGTCGATTGGCCGCATGGTACCGGTGCAGACCGAGGAGATGAAGGACGGCGACCCGATGCGCGTCTGCGTCGAGCACTACGGCTTCCTGCCGGTCGATAAGGCCGCGTTCAAGGGTGAAATCCCGGAAATTACGAACATGGTTCCGTTCGAGCCGTTTGATTTCTACATCAAGCGTAAGCTGTACGTCCACAACATGGGCCACGCGACCTGCGCGTATCTGGGCGGTTACGAGGGCCGCAAATACATCTACCAGTCCATCGATGATCCCGAAATTCTGAACATCGTGCAGAATGCCATGCTCGAGAGCGCGCTGGGACTTTCTAAGAAGTACGGCGTCGAGTTGGAAAGCCTGATGCTGCACATCACCGATCTTCTTGGCCGCTTCCGCAACGCGGCGCTGAAGGACACCTGCAAACGTGTCGGCGGCGACCCGACAAGAAAACTCAGCGCGGCTGACCGTCTGATCGGCTCAAGCCTGCTGTGCCTGGAGCAGGGTGTGAAGCCCGCGTATATCGCCGTCGGCGCAGCCGGTGCGGTCTACCGTTATCTGAACGAGGCGGGCATCGAGCAGTCGAAGGAAGAAGCGGCAAAGGTTCTGAAGGACGTCTCCGGTCTGGAGGCCGACTCGGAACTGGCGGGGATGATTCTCGATATGTACGCCTACTTCCTTGAGGGTGAGCCCGTCTCCGCGCTGCGCCGCGCAGCACAGGCTGCGAAGACCGCGGGCCTCGGCCGGATCATCTGACCGAATCCATAGAACTCACAAAAAGCGCCAGCCGCTCGGGCTGGCGCTTTTCATTTACAGTTCCTGATAGACGGCTCTGGCGCCGCCGATATACTTGGGGCGGGTACGGGCACAGAGGATGTTCGCCTCGCCGATCTTTTTGATCGACAGCCGGACAGGAATCGCAACACGGCGCAGGTGCATGCCAATCAGCGTGCCGCCGATGTCAATGCCTGCATCTGCAACGATCGTCTCGACGAGCACGGGATCCTTGAAATTGGCCCACGCCGTCATGGCGAACGAGCCGCCCGCGTGCAACTGCGGGATGGCGTTGACAATCTCAAAGCCGTGCGCCTCAGCAACATCGCGCTCAACAACAAGCGCGCGGTTGAGGTGCTCGCAGCACTGCACGGCAAGTTCAATGCCGCGCTCCTGCAAAACGGGATAGATGCCCGCGAATGCGGCCTGCGCAGCCTCGAGGCTCGAGCCCTTGCCGATGCGCGCGCCGACCATCTCACTTGACGAGCAGCCGACGACAAAAATCTTGCCGGGCTTCAGCTTCGCAGCATCCAGCAGTTCTGTAACGGCCTGTTTCGCCTGCGCGGTAAGTTCTTCATACATGATTCATTTCACCTTTCCAGAAAGTTTTATGAAGTTCAGGGAGTTTGGAAAGCACCGTGTAGAGCACGACGGACAACATGAGGCCGACCGCCGCCTGCAGCAGGTTGTTGGGGATGGACGCAGCCGCTGCAAGTCCCTGCCCAAGAATCAGTGCCTCATAGCCGAAATAGCCGGCAATCATAACCACCTCAGAAGGCAGTTCGACAAGCGCCAGCTGCCAGAACGGAAGCTTTCTGCCTTTCTTCAGCAGCGGACGAAGCAGCAGTGCGGCCACCAGCGCCACAAGGCCCTTGATGACAAACGTTGCGGGAACGTAATACGCATACCCGGAAATCAGATCTGCAAGCGCGCTGCCAATGCCGGCCGCGAAAAAGCCGTACCACGGGCCGAGCACCAAGCCGGACAGCAGGCACATGCCCTCGCCGATGTTTGTATATCCTGCAACCGTCGGAATCTGCACAAGCATTGTCGCCGCCCAACACAACGCCGCAAACATGGCGCTCAGAACCAGCTGCTGGAGTGTTCTATTTTGCTGTTTCATATTGGAACTCTCCTCTCAGACAAAAAACGATTTTCAGACTACGAAATTCGTTATTCGCCCTTCCAGAACGCCTTATGAATTTCCGGAACCTTGGCCAGCGCAGTGTAGAGAACAACCGACAGGACGATGCCGACGGCAGCCTGTACCAGATTATTGGGGATGGATGCAGCGGCGGCAAGACCCTTGCCGAGAATCAGCGCCTTATAGCCGAAATACCCGGCGACCATGATGACCTCAGACGGCAGTTCAATCAGCGCCAGACGCCAGAACGGGATCTTCTCGCCTTTTTTCAGCAGCGGCCGCAGCAGCAGCGCAGCCACCAACGCCACAAGGCCCTTGATGATAAACGTACCGGGGACATAATGCGCATAGCCTGCCAGCAGATCGGCAAGCCCGCTGCCGATACCGGCGGCAAAGAAGCCGTACCACGGACCGAGCACCAGACCGGCAAGCAGGCACATGCCCTCGCCGATGTTCGTATACCCGGCAACAGTCGGAAACTGCACAAGCATCGTCGTCACACAGCACAGCGCGGCAAACATCGCACTTAGAACCAGCATACGGATGGTTTCGTTTCTCTTTTTCATAATCGGAGTACCTCTCTTATTGGGATACCCTGATTATATCCGATACTGATACTATAAAAAGATGCAAAAACAGATATTTTTTTAGGGTCAGATTCAGAATCGCGCCATAATTGCAGTGTTACCCGTATCGAGCACCGCGTCCGCGCCTTCCCCAAGGATACGGCGCAGGAGCGCACGCTCGTCCATGCCCCCCTGTCCGTGCAAAACACGGTACGCGCCCGCGTCGCTTCCACAGGCAATTTTTGCGCCCAGCGCGGCAGCTTTTTTCACTGCGTTCCTCTGATAGGCCAGCAGCGGCTTTAAAACCTCGTCCGGAAAGCGCCCGCAGCCGATGAGATTGCCGATCGTCACGAGCGTCGGCACCCAGACAGCGCGCGATTCTGCAAGCTGGCAGAGCGTTTCATCTGTGAGATATGCGCCGTGTTCGATAGAATCCACACCGCCCGCAAGCGCCGCGCGCACGGCCTCGTCGCCGTTGGCGTGGGCCATGACGGAAAAGCCCTCGTCATGCGCGCAGGCGATCATATCCCGAATCAGTTTCGGCGGCAGCGGCTCGCTGGTCAGAACGCCGTAGCGTTCAAAATCCATCAGACCAGAAATCATGATCTTGATAAAGTGCGCACCGTGCGTTCTGGCTTCGCGGACAAGTGCACGGTATTCGACAAATTCATCAAAGCCGCGCCCGATGAATCCGCCGTAATGTCCGATTTTGTAGATTGGGAAGCCCGGCGACCGGTATCGGATGCCGTATTCCGGGGCCAGCTTCGCGGCCAAATCGCACACACCCCAACGGTCACCGCCGTCGCGCAGATCGGAAAAACCCAGCGTCTGATACTGCTCGAGCGTTTCTCTGATGAACGCCTCCTGCGGCGCGGCCCTGTGCCGCGCAATGGCTTCTTTCCAATTCACGCCGTCCAGCACCATATGAATGTGACAGTCAACCATCCTACGCCTTTCCCGGGATGCAGTGCCGCTCGATGGCAAGCGCCGCGCCGTCCTCGTCGCACGAGGCCGTCACTTCATCGGCAATCGCCAGAATTTCTGGACACGCATTCGCCATCGCCACGCCTCGCCCTGCCATTTTGATCATACTCGTATCGTTCAGCCCATCGCCGATGGCCATGGTCGCCGCCATCGGCAGGCCAAGATAGGCCGCCAGACTTGCAATGGCCTCGCCCTTGTTGGCATGCGCGTCGTTGATCTCAATGTTGCAGGGCATGGACGTGCTGACGCTTAAACTGTCGAACTGCTCTGTAAGGTCTTTAAGCAGCCTGCCGCGCAGCGCATCGTCCGGCGTGAACAGCTGCAGCTTTTGAACGCCTCGGTTCTGCCCCCGCAGGTATGCCTTGAGTTCCTCGACCGGCGTGCGCAGACTGCGCACCATGCGCAGTGCGTAGTCGAACGGGACAAATGCAGCGGCGTTTTCCTGCATGCTGCGCGTCATCCAGCCCCAGTTGTCCTGATAGCAGTCGTAGATCACGGGAAAGCCGTCGAGATATTCCAGAACCTGCAAGGCCGTTTCCAGCGGGATCTCCGCTGCGCTGACGGCTTTTTCCTTGCGGATATCATAGACCTGCGCACCGTTGATGGTGATGGCATAGTGCAGAAACGGCAGCTTCTGCACGACCTCCGGCATGCCGGTAAAAAATCGGCCCGTCGTCGGCACGATCTCGACACCTGCCTCCGCCGCAGTATAAAGCGCATCGCAGGTGCGCGGCGTCAGTTCTTTTTGGGAATTCAGCAGTGTCCCGTCCAGATCGAGCGCCAGTAATTTCACGGCATTCATAGGAAACTCACCTCAATTCCATAGTTTTCGCCCTCATGATACCAGATGCCCTTCAAAAATGCAAGAAGCGCGTGATTTCCGGCGAAGACTGTGATAGAATGGGAACAGAAACCCCTTGCAGGAGGAATTTTATGCTGATATCCGCAGAGCATCTTTCCATCAATTTCGGCAGCCGTCAGCTGCTGGACGATGTGGATTTTTATTTAAATGAGGGCGACAAAACCGGCGTGATCGGCATCAACGGCACCGGAAAATCAACATTTTTGAAGGTTCTGGCAGGGTGGCTTCAGCCGGACAGCGGGACAATCGCCCGCAAGCCGAATTTACAGGTGAGCGTGCTTGCACAGAACCCCGATATGCACGACGATCTGACCGTGCTGGAGCAGATCTTTGCCAGTATGCCGCCGGAATTCCGGCAGCTGAACGAATACGAGGCAAAGCGCATGCTGACGCGGCTCGGTCTTGCGGACACGAATCGGCTGATTGGAACACTTTCGGGCGGTGAACGCCGCCGCGCCGCGCTGTGCGCCGCGCTCATCCATCCGGCAGACGTCCTTGTGCTTGACGAGCCGACGAACCACCTGGACACCGAGATGGTGCAGTGGCTGGAAGACTGGCTGAAAAAATATCGAGGCGGGCTGGTCATGGTCACGCACGACCGGTATTTTCTCGAACGCGTCGTGAACCATATCACGGAACTTTCGTGCGGAAAGCTTTACCACTATGAAGCCAATTACTCCCGCTATCTCGAACTGCGGGAGCAGCGCGCGCAGATGGCGGAGGCGTCCGAGCGCAAGCGGCAGTCCATCCTGCGCGTCGAACGCGAGTGGATTCTGCGCGGTTGTCAGGCCCGCAGCACCAAGAGCAAGGAACGCATCCAGCGCTATGAGGAATTAAAGGACCGCAAAGCGCCCGAACGCGACAGCGCGGTACAGCTTTCGGCGGCCTCGAGCCGTCTCGGCAAAAAAATCATCACGCTGGAACATGTCTCTAAGGGTTACGACGGCCGCACGATCTTCCGTGATTTTTCCTACGGCGTTCTCCGCAGCGACCGCATCGGCATCGTCGGCCGCAACGGCGCGGGCAAATCGACGCTTCTGCGCATTCTGGCGGGCGAACTCCTGCCGGACAGCGGCGTAGTCGAACTGGGCGAGACAGTCCGAATCGGTCATTTTTCACAGGAGGGCCGCGAACTGGATCTGAACCAGCGTGTGTATGATTTTATCTACAATGTCGCCGCACAGGTAAAAACGGACGAGGGCACATTCTCCGCCAAGACCATGCTGGAACGCTTCC
>ENA-UONW01004103-UONW01004103.1-human-gut-metagenome-genome-assembly--contig:-CS52-NODE-4103-length-11009-cov-13.542907_pt1 | contig 11009 bp, 8 predicted proteins | sample MGYA00242463_ERZ724010 | MGnify/ENA metagenome assembly ERZ724010 | reverse complement strand
GCAATATGCCGTACATCGGCGTACTCAAGCCGGAGGTCTACAGCAAGTAAGGCCGTAGCCCACACGCCCTGAAAGGGGCGGCGCGCGTAAGCGCGTACAAGCATTTTGCCGCAGGCAAAATCTTGGAACGGGACGGATTCATTCCGTACCGTTCAGAGTAAGATCAAAGGGCTCCCGCCGCGCCTGCGCGGTGGGAAGGGCTACGGGCTGGACTACGCCCAGCAGTACCGCAATATGCCGTACATCGGTGTGCTCAAGCCGGAGGTCTACAGCAAGTAAGGCCGGCGTATGATGGAAAAAGCGCCGCAGGCTTTGCGCCGCGCACGGCGCAAATGATCTTGACTGTTATTTCTGACGACATGCGCGTCTGAAATAACACATCTCGCGAAGTGAGCGTCGAGCCGCTGCGGCGGAGAGGCGCAGAGCGAAGCGCATCCAAATATCAAAAAAGTCCGTAGGACTTTTTTGAAGAATCGAAAAGAGGCGCTCGTCGCCTCTTTTCTTCAAGGCAGATTCTGCTGCCGCAAAAGGAGGGAAAACCTTTGACCCAGACCAAACGACCCAATTATGTGCTGTGGATGCTGTGCGTTTTCATGCTGCTCTCGGCCGCCTCGTATTTCTTCCGCCCCAAGGAGCCGGAGATCTCCTATGCTGAGGTCGTGCAGCTCTTTGAACAGGAGAAGGTGAAGTCCTTCACCGTGCAGGACACCACGCTCACGCTCAAGCTGCGCGAGGCGGTGGACGGCAAGACGGAGCTCCGGAAGGAGCTCTACGACTTCGACCTTTTCTACGACGACCTCAACGACCTTGTCGTGGAGCAGAAGGCCGCCGGCATTCTGGAGGACTATAACTACTCCGCCAACCACTCACCTAACTACCTTGCCATTGCCCTGCCCTATGTGATCGCCGTCGCGGGGCTGTTCGCCATCTGGTACTTTTTCTCCATGCGCGCCTCCGGCGGCGGGAACGACCGTATGGCGAAGTTCGGCAACGCCACCTTCCGGCACGGCAGCGAGAGCGCCCGCAAGACCACCTTTGCCGACGTTGCGGGCGCGGACGAGGAGAAGGAGGAGCTTGCGGAGATCGTGGATTTCCTGCGCGACCCGCAAAGGTTTGTCGAGCTTGGCGCGCGTATTCCCAAGGGCGTGCTGCTCGTCGGCCCTCCGGGCACGGGCAAGACGCTGCTCGCCCGCGCGGTCGCGGGTGAGGCGGGCGTGGAGTTCCTCTCCATCTCCGGCTCGGACTTTGTGGAGATGTACGTCGGCGTCGGCGCAAGCCGCGTGCGCGACCTGTTCGAGCAGGCCAAGAAGGCGGCTCCCTGCATCATTTTCATCGACGAGATCGACGCGGTCGGCCGCCAGCGCGGCACCGGCCTCGGCGGCGGTCACGACGAGCGCGAGCAGACGCTCAACCAGCTGCTCGTCGAGATGGACGGCTTCGGCACGAACGACGGCGTGGTCGTTCTCGCGGCGACCAACCGCGCGGACATCCTCGACCCCGCGCTGCTGCGTCCCAGCCGCTTTGACCGCCAGATCTACGTCGGCTATCCCGACATCAAGGGCCGCGAGGACGTTTTGAAGATCCACACCGCCAACAAGCCGCTTGCCGAGGACGTGGACCTTGCCAAGGTCGCGCGGGGCACGGCGGGCTTCACCGGCGCGGACCTTGAGAACCTTTCCAACGAGGCGGCGCTGCTGTGCGCGCGCCGCGGCGACCAATTCATCACCATGGCGGACTTCGAGGAGGCGGAGATCAAGGTCCTCGCCGGACCCGAGAAGCGCAGCCGCGTTGTGCCGGAGCACGAGCGGAAGCTGACCGCCTATCACGAGGCGGGCCATGCCGTCGTGATGCACGCGCTGCCGACGCACGAGCCCGTCCACCGCATCACCATCGTTCCGCGCGGACACGCGGGCGGTATGACCATTTCGCTGCCCGACGAGGACCGCTCCTACCAGTCCAAGCGCTACATGGAGGAGCAGATCGTCTCGCTCCTCGGCGGGCGCGCGGCGGAGAAGCTGATGCTCGGCGACATTTCCACCGGCGCGTCGAACGACATCGAGCGCGCCTCGCACATCGCGCGCAAGATGGTCACGGCCTACGGCATGAGCGAGAAGCTCGGCTCCATCGCCTTTGAGAGCGGGCACGACGAGGTGTTCATCGGCAAGACGATGGGCCAGACGCGCAGCTACTCGGAAAAGACCGCCGCCGAGATCGACGACGAGGTCAAGGCCATCATCGACCGCGCGTATGCGCGCTGCGAGGAGATCTTGACGGCACGGCGCGAGGCGCTGACCGTCGTGGCGGAATATCTGCTCGCCCACGAGACGATGACCGGCGAGGAATTTGAGCGAATGGTCGGCGAAAAAGCCTGATGGGCAAAAGGACGAATGGAAAAAGTGACGCAGGGACGGGCATTTGCCGTTCCCTGCGTCACTTTTTTCTTTTCTTGCGAAAATCTTTATTGTGCAAAGTGACAAGAGCATTTGTCCTCGTGGGAAAAACAGAAAAGCAATAGATATTCTCAATAAATGGACTTGAGTCCACGGTGCGTAGACAAATGCACATGAAATTTCAAGGCGGCCGTGGGAAAACGACCGGAAACGACCGAAAATTCTGACAGATTCGACGCTTGAAATCCATTCAACGGTTCGATAAAATAAACTGCAACCAAAAGGGGCGGACGCCCCGCTTGCCGCGGCAGCGCGGCAGAAAGTCAGGAGGATATGAATATGAAGAAGATTCTTGCACTCGTCCTTGCGCTCGTCATGGCGCTCGCACTGGTCGCCTGCGGCGACAAGGGCGGCGAACAGCAGGAGGGCGGCACGCCCAACACCACCGGCGAAGAGAAGGTCGTGAAGATCGGCGTCTTCGAGCCGCTCACCGGCGACAACGGCGCCGGCGGCAAGCAGGAGGTGCTTGGTATGCAGTATGCCAACTACGTCCAGCCCACCGTGGACATCAACGGCGAGACCTACAAGGTCCAGCTGGAGGTCGTCGATAACCGTACCGCAGCCGAGAACGGCCCGTCCGCGGCCGCTGAGCTGGTCAACAAGGGCGTGAGCATCGTGCTCGGCTCCTACGGCTCCGGCGTGTCCATGGCCGGCGGCACCGTGTTCGCCGAGGCCGGCGTGCCCGCCATCGGCGTCACCTGCACCAACCCGCAGGTCACTTCCGACTGCGACGTTTATTTCCGCATCTGCTTCCTCGATCCGTTCCAGGGCACGGTCCTCGCGAACTATGCCTACAAGGAGCTCGGCGTTGATACCGCTTACCTGCTCGGTATGCTCGGCAGCGACTACGATCAGGGCTTGATCTACTACTTCACGCAGGCCTTTGAGAAGCTCGGCGGCAAGGTCGTTGCCGAGAACTTCCCCGAGGGCAATGCCAACTTTGTTTCCTACATCAACAACGCCAAGGCTGCCAACGCAGGCGTCATTTTCTCCCCTGTCTCCATCAACTATGCGCAGCTGATCGTTGAGGCCGCCGCCGCGCAGGGCTTCGAGGGCACGATCCTCGGCGGCGACACGCTCGACAGCAACATGGTCGTTGAGGCCGCCAAGGGCAAGGATGTCGATGTTAAGATCACGACCTTCTATCAGGAGGGTGGTAATCCCGAGTTCGACGCCGGCATCAAGGAGTGGATCAATGCCAACGCCGACGCCAAGACCAACAACGGCGGCAACGACATGGTCTCCGCCGTCACCGTCATGGGCTACGACGCTTACTTCACCGCGCTTGAGGCCATCAAGGCTGCCGGCAGCACCGCGCCCGCCGACATCCTCGCGGCTCTGCCCGGCGTGACCTACTCCGGCATCTCCGGCGAGATCTCCTTCGACGACATCGGCGACGCCAAGCGCGACGCGGCCTACATCAAGACCGCCAACACCGAGACCGGTGCGTGGGACTTCGTGAAGATCCAGGGCATCGACTGAGAAAAGCCCACAAATCTCTCCACAAGCAGCAAACTTGGCGGGGCGAAAGCCCCGCCAAGTTTTCCCCGTTTTTTCGCGTTTCCCCGAATCCTACCAACAGGAGGTTTTCCATGCAGGGAATTTTACCGTATCTGATCAGCGGTATCTCTGTGGGAGGTCAGTACGCGCTCATCGCCATCGGCTACACGCTGGTCTACGGCATTCTGCGCCTCATTAACTTTGCCCACGGCGATGTCTTTATGGTGGCAGGCCTGATCATGGTCTACACCACCGCGTCCATGCCCATGTACATTTCGATCCCGCTGGTGCTCATCTTCACCGTCATTCTCGGCTTTGCCATCGAGCGCGTGGCCTATAAGCCGCTGCGCACGGCGCCGCGTATGTCGCTGATGATCAGCGCCATCGGTGTGAGCTACCTCATCCAGAATCTTGCGTTCTACCTGACCGGCGGCCTGCCGCAGCCGGTCAAGACGCCCATTCCGTGGATCTCCGACACCGTGACGCTCTTCGGCGCGTCCACCAAGCGCGTCACGGTCGTGACGCCCGCTCTGACCATCGCGCTCGTCTTTGCGCTCGTCGCGCTTATCAAAAAGACCAAGATCGGCATGGGTATGCGTGCCGCCGCCAAGGACTTTGAGACGGCGCAGCTCATGGGCGTGAAGATCAATTCCGTCATTTCCATGACCTTTGTCATCGGCTCGTTCCTCGCCGCGGTCGGCGCGATGCTCTACTTTACGAACTATCCCACGGTGGCGATCACCTCCGGCGGTATGCCCGGCCTGAAGGCCTTCGTCGCGGCGGTGTTCGGCGGCATCGGCTCCATTCCCGGCGCGGTGGTCGGCGCGTTCCTGATCGGCCTTTGCGAGGAGATCATCAAGGGCCTCGGCCAGTCCACCTTCTCCGATGCGTTCACCTTTGCGCTGCTGATCATCGTGCTGTGCGTCAAGCCCACGGGACTGTTCGGTGAAAAGGTCACGGACAAGGTGTAAGGAGGGGTGAAGATGAAAAAGAAAACGATCGGCAAAGAGTATATCTTCACCGCGCTCATCCTGTTCGTCGTGCTGGCGGTCACGATGGTCCTCGACTCCCAGCTCCCGAGCTATCACATTGTGATCAAGGTCATCAAAAAGGCGTCGGTCTATTCCCTCGTCGCCGTTTCGATGAACCTGCTCAACGGCTTTACGGGCCTTTTCTCCCTCGGTCAGGCGGGCTTTATGCTCCTCGGCGCGTATTCCTACGCGGTGCTGTGCATCCCGGTCGCCAAGCGCGCGGGCGTATACCAGTATTTTGACGGCGGTATCGTGAAGTTCTCCCTGCCGGAGATCTTCGCGAGCTTCCTCGGTGACAAGGTCGGCTCGGCGGTCGGTATGATCCTCGCGCTGCTTGTCGGCGGTCTGATCGCGGCGTTCTTCGCCTATCTGATCGGTCTGCCCGTGCTGCGTCTGAAGAGCGACTACCTCGCTATTGCGACCCTCGGCTTTGCCGAGATCATGCGCACCATTATCCAATGGAACGCCATCGGTCCGCTGACCAACGCCTCGAACCTTCTCAAGGGCTATCCCGATTTCAGCAGCGCGACCGCGTACCTGCTGCTCATCGGCGTGTTCATCGCGTGCGTTGTGCTGCTGGTGAACTCCACCTACGGCCGCGCGTTCAAGGCCATCCGCGACGACGAGGTCGCCGCCGAGGCGATGGGCATCAATCTTGCCCACCACAAGCGCCTTGCCTTCGTCATTTCCTCGTTCTTCGCGGGCGTCGGCGGCGGTATGCTGGCGATGTACATGGGCGCGGTGCCGGCGATGTCGTTCCGAAGCAGCATGACCTATGAGATCTTGCTGCTGGTCGTCATCGGCGGCATCGGCTCCATCACCGGCAGCGTGCTCACGAGCTTCCTCTACATCGCGGCGCTCGAGTGGCTGCTGCGCGGTCTGGATACCGGCAAGTTCCTCGGCATCACGGCGCCGGGCCTCTTCAAGAACGGCTTCCGCATGGCGGTCATCTCCGTCATCATCATGGTCGTTGTGCTCTTCTTCCGCAAGGGCATCATGGGCGATAAGGAGCTGCCCGATCTCCTGCGCCGTCATACAAAGAAGGGAGGCGGCGAGAAATGAGCCAAAACGTTCTGCGTCTTGACAATATTACGATGCAGTTCGGCGGCGTCGTCGCCGTCGACAACCTGAGCCTTGAGGTCAACGAGGGCGAGATCGTCGCGCTCATCGGTCCCAACGGCGCGGGAAAGACCACCGCGTTCAACACCATCACCGGCGTGTATGAGCCGACGAACGGTCAGGTCAGCTTCATGGGCGAGCCGATCGTCCGCAACCATCCGCAGGGCAAGATGAAGCAGAATTACAAGGGCAAGGAGGCCGGGAAATTCGTTCAGATGCCCGTGCTCGACCCTACGCCCGACCGGATCACCAAGCTCGGCATGGCGCGCACGTTCCAGAACATCCGCCTGTGGAAGTCCCAGACCGTGTTCGACAATGTGCTCATCGCCAAGCATATGCTGCGCACCAGCAACGTCTTTTCCGCCACGTTCCGTCTCAACCGCAAGGAGGAGGCGCAGCATCGCGAGGAGGTCATGGAGCTTCTGCGCATCGTGGGCCTGGAGGATGTGAAGGACGAGCTGGCGACGTCTTTGCCCTACGGCAAGCAGCGCCGGCTGGAGATCGCCCGCGCGCTGGCGACGCATCCGAAGCTCCTGATGCTCGACGAGCCTGCTGCCGGCATGAACCCGCAGGAGACGAACGAGCTGACCGAGTTCATCGGCCGCATCCGCGACGAGTTCCACATGACCATTCTGCTCATCGAGCACCACATGGACCTCGTCATGGACATTTCCGACCGCATCTACGTCATTGACTTCGGTGAACTGATCGCCACCGGCACGCCGGAGGAGATCCAGAATAACCAGCGCGTCATCGACGCCTATCTGGGGGTGGAAGAGGATGCTTAAAATTCAAAACCTTCAGGTCGCCTACGGCGGCATTCAGGCGCTGCGCGGCATTGACATGGAGGTGCCCGACGGCAAGATCGTCACCCTCATCGGCGCGAACGGCGCGGGCAAATCCACCACGCTGCGTACCATCTCCGGCCTTGTCAAGGCGAAGTCCGGCTCCATCACCTACAACAACGAGCAGCTGCTCGGCAAGCCCATCAACGCCATTCTCGCCGCGGGCATCGCGCAGGTTCCCGAGGGACGGCGCGTGTTTCCGGACATGACCGTGCTCGAAAACCTCAAGATCGGCGCCTACCTGCGCAAGGATAAGGAAGAGATCGAAAAGGATATCGAGTGGGTGTATGAGCTCTTCCCCCGCCTGAAGGAGCGCAACTGGCAGCTTGCCGGCACGCTCTCCGGCGGCGAGCAGCAGATGCTGGCCGTCGGCCGCGGGCTGATGTCCCGTCCGAAGGTGCTGATGATGGACGAACCCTCCCTCGGCCTTGCGCCGCTGGTCGTGCAGGGGATCTTTGATATCATCCGCGAGATCAACCGGCAGGGCGTGACCATCCTGCTCATTGAGCAGAACGCCAACATGGCGCTCAAGATCGCCGACCTTGCCTATGTGCTCGAGACCGGCACCATCACCATGAGCGGCACAGGCGCGGAGCTGCTGGCCGATGAAAAGGTCAAGGAGGCCTATCTCGGCAAGAAGCGCGGCAAATAAGCCTTGCGAAATCTTGACACGATTCGGGAAAAAGCATACAATGACCGTCGGCAGAAATGCCGGCGGTCATTTTTTCAGAAAAGGAAATCAGAGGAAAGCGATTATGGTATACCTTGCAGTCGCGCTGAGCGCAGCGCTCGGCGGCTTTGTTCAATCCATCACGGGCTTCGGCGCGGCGGTCGTGATGATGACCATTCTGCCGTACTTTTTCACCATGGCGGTCGCGCCGTCGGTCTCGACCTCCATCTGCCTCGGGCTGACGGTCACGCTGGCGTGGAAGCTGCGCAAAAGCATCGACCTCAAGCTCACTCTGCCGCCCACGCTGCTTTACGCGGCGGCGAGCGTGACGGCCATCCGCTTCATCGGCTCGATGGACCTGCGCGTGATGACCATGGTGTTCGGCGCGTTCCTGATGCTGCTCGGCGCCTATCTGCTGCTGACGGAAAAGAAGGCCGCCATCCGCGTTACGCCGGCGGTCACCGTCGTCTGCGGCCTGCTCGCGGGCGTCTGCGGGGGACTGTTTTCCATCGGCGGGCCGATCATGGCGATCTATTACCTTGCCGCCACGGACAGCCGCGAGAGCTATCTCGCCAACGCGCAGGCCAACTTCGCCGTGAATAATGTAACGTCCATTACCACGCGCGTTTTGAGCGGCTACTACACGCTCGACCTTCTGCCGCTGACGCTGCTCGGCGTGGCGGGCGTGGTCTGCGGGCAGCGCTTCGGGCTGAAGCTCGGCGGAAAGCTCAACGCCGTGCAGCTCCGCCGTCTCGTCTACGCCTATATCATTCTCTCCGGCGCGGTCACCGTCGTGCAGCATCTATAAAAGAAAAGAGCGCCGAAGGCTAAGCCTTCGGCGCTCTTTGGCACGCCTGAGCGGATTCGGACCGCTGGCCTTCCGCTTAGGAGCTACATTGTTCGGATCGTGCCTTATAGTACGCCGTGCTTCAAAATGTCCGCAAACCCGCATGAATACTGGCTTTTTTATCGAACTGCCTGTTGCGGAGTATCTGAAAATATCGCCTAATATTGGCTCGTTTTGCACTCAAATCGAACCTGCTATTAGACAAATATTAGACAGATTTTCAGCTGTCACCCCAAACACCGGGGACTCTTTGGAACTATCTTACCCAATAATTTGACATTGTTCAAGAGGAAGAAAGCGTAAGCTGACTTCCTCTTGTTTTTATATGCCGATACAGGAGGTGAATCCCTTGTCATTAAACCTTCCCTATTACTATGGACATTCTGGTGAACAATACGCTTTCTTTCGTATTCCAAAGCTGCTGATCACCGATAGTCGGTTTGATGGCGTTTCCTCTGATGCAAAGCTACTGTATGGACTGCTGCTTGATCGCATGGAGTTGTCCTATCGGAACGGTTGGGTTGACGACCAAAATCGTGTCTTTATCATTTTTACGGTAGAAGAAGTTATGGAAACCTTGCGCTGCCGCTCTGAAAAGGCGGTGCGCCTATTCGCAGAGTTGGACAGCAAGAAAGGTATTGGTTTGATTGAACGAAAGCGGCAAGGACTTGGAAAACCAGCTATCATTTATGTGAAAAACTTTGCCGGCGATATATCCTGAATAAATCGAAAGTCCAGACTTTCGATTTTCGAAAATCATAGATGTGGCCGGAGTCTGCGTTTCTGTGACTTTCGATTTTCGAAAGTCTTGATTTTCGGTTTTCGAATTTCTTGACTTTCGAAAATCGAAATCTAATAAGACTGAGATATAGCAAGACTGAGAATAGAAAGAATACCACCCGAAAAAAGAATAACCGTAAGAAGCAATAGCTTTGTTAGAACAGGGGCCGCAAGGCTCCTTTTTTGTTGGAGGAGGTGTCCCGTTGAAAACAATCGCACTGGCAAATCAGAAGGGCGGCGTGGGTAAGACCACCACAGCCGCCAGCCTCGGCATTGGTCTTTCTCGGCAAGGTAAAAAAGTCCTGCTGATCGACGCCGATGCACAAGGCAATCTCACGCAGATGTTGGGCTGGTCACAGCCTGACGAATTATCCCCCACGCTCTCCACCCTGATGGAAAAGATCATCGCAGAGCTGCCCATCACCCCCGACGAGGGCATTCTGCGCCACCCGTCCGGCGTCCACCTTGTCCCCGCCAATATCGAGCTGTCGGCACTGGAGGTCACGCTGGTCAACACCATGAGCCGTGAAACGGTGCTGCGGCAATATCTGTCCACCGTGGCAGACCGCTACGATTACGCGCTCATCGACTGTATGCCATCCCTCGGTATGCTGACCATCAACGCCCTGACTGCGGCGGACAGCGTGATTATCCCCGTGCAGGCGCAGTATCTTCCAGCCAAAGGGCTGGAGCAGCTTTTGCGAACCATCACCCGCGTGAAACGGCAGCTCAACCCGAAGCTGGAGGTGGACGGCATTGTGCTGACGATGGTGGACAGCCGCACCACATTGGCGCGGGAGATCAACGCACTTGTCCGCAAGACCTATGGCGGTCATGTGTTCGCAAGCGAGATTCCCCGGTCCATCAAGGCGGCGGAGATCAGCGTGGAAAACAAAAGCATTTACGACCACGACCGCAGCGGCAAGGCGGCGCTGGCGTATGAAAATCTGACGAGGGAGGTGTTGAGCCTTGGCAAGCAAATTAAGCGGCATCGAGCTGACCCGGTACGATGACCTGTTCAAAACGGACGCGGAGCGTGAGGCCGACCGGCAGGAGCGTATCCAACTCGTTCCCGCAGCAGAAGTTTTCCCGTATTCTCGCCAGCCGTACACCATTGACCGGCCCACGCCTGATCTGGTGCGCCTCATGGACAGTATTGAGCACATCGGGATTGCCGAGCCGCTGATCGTCCGTTCCCGTGATGCTGGCGGATATGAGATCATTTCCGGTCACCGGCGCGATTACTGCGCGAAGGCCGTGGGACTGGATACCCGCCCGGTCATCGTTCGCAATTGCAGTGACGAGGAAGCGGATATCCTTGTGGTGGACTACAACATCAACCGCGAGGACCTGCTGCCCAGCGAGAAAGCCAAAGCCTACAAGCTGAAGCTGGAGGCCATGAAACGGCAGGGGCAACGGACAGATTTAACTTCTGCCCAAGTTGGGCAGAAGTTAGGAGGCCGCTTTTCTGTCGAACTTTTGGCAGAGCAGGTAAACGAGAGCCGTATGCAAATCCAACGTTATGTGCGGCTGAACAAGCTGATCCCGCCGCTGCTGGACGCGGTGGACGCGGGAACGCTCAAGTTCGTTCCCGCAGCGGATTTTCTCTCCCACCTGTCCGAAAAAGAACAGACCTACCTCCTGCTGGTCATGGAGCGCGACGAGGTATCCCCGTCGCTGGGACAGGCCCAGCGACTCAAGCAGCTCAGCGCCGAGGGCAAGCTGGAAAACAACATCATCGACCTCATCATGCGGGAGGAAAAGCCG
>ENA-UONW01004100-UONW01004100.1-human-gut-metagenome-genome-assembly--contig:-CS52-NODE-4100-length-11020-cov-6.972458_pt1 | contig 11020 bp, 7 predicted proteins | sample MGYA00242463_ERZ724010 | MGnify/ENA metagenome assembly ERZ724010 | reverse complement strand
ATTTTCGCTAATCACCAATTTTGCAACTACTTATAATTCATCGAACTCACGTTAAAAATAAGGTCCCGTCTAAACAAAACAAGGCGGCGTCTTATTTAAAATAGGCCCGACCTTGTTTTGTTTTTATGCCTGGTGATAGAAGCGTGATGTTATATAACATTCAAGCAGGCCTCTGCTATCATAGCAAAATGTTGGGTGGAAAGTCTTGTTAGTCTGATTTCCCTAAGGGGAGCTTTTAACAGCAGAGAATAGAAAAAGCCTAAAATGATTTCAATCTTCATAAAGTAAAAAGGCTATCTCAAATTAAAATTTGAAATAGCCTCTTCGTATTTTGTGACGCTGTTGGGATTCAAACCCAAAACCTTCTGATCCGTAGTCAGATGCTCTATTCAGTTGAGCTACAGCGCCAATCAGTAATGTATTTTGTGACGCTGTTGGGATTCAAACCCAAAACCTTCTGATCCGTAGTCAGATGCTCTATTCAGTTGAGCTACAGCGCCAATCAATATAATCAATATCTTGATTTCTGATTTGCGAGTGCAAATTTATAAGTTTATTTTATAATGACAAACTTTTTGATGACTTTTTTTGAATAGGCATGTAAGATTCTTGGCTTTCTTACATGTTTTATGACAGAGTTGTTGAAGGGAGTAAAATGAGGAATGTTGATAGATTCGTTCGTAAAATAGGGCAGAGCGATATAAAAAACATCGAAAAATGAGTAATAATTTGTCAAAAAGCATTATTATCCGTATCTTTGTCACTTTAAAAAGAAGAATCTATTTTTCAATAAACATGGAAACCCCAAAAGATATAATGAATTTAGCAGCTGACAATATTCGTATCTTGTCGGCAGCTATGGTTGAGAAGGCACATTCCGGTCACCCCGGAGGGGCAATGGGAGGTGCAGACTTCATCAATGTATTGTTCTCAGAGTTTATGGTCTATGATCCGAATGATCCACAATGGAAGTGTCGCGACCGTTTTTTCCTGGATCCGGGTCATATGTCACCAATGTTGTATTCACAGTTGGCTTTATGTGGAAAGTATACGTTGGATGAACTGAAGTCATTCCGTCAATGGGGATCAATTACTCCAGGTCATCCGGAGCGCGATGTGGCGCGTGGCATAGAGAATACTTCGGGTCCTTTGGGACAGGGGCACACATATGCAGTAGGAGCTGCGATTGCAGCGAAGGCTTTAGCTGCTCGTACTGGTAATGAGTCTTTTTTGAAGGAAACCATATATTCTTATATAAGTGATGGCGGCATTCAGGAGGAAATATCACAGGGTGCAGGTCGTATTGCAGGTCATTTGGGCTTGAATAACCTGGTGATGTTTTTTGATTCTAACGAAATCCAATTGAGTACGGAAACGGCAGCAGTGATCAGTGAAGATACTGCTATGAAATACCGTGCATGGAATTGGCATGTTATTGAAATTGATGGAAATGATTGCGATTCCATCAGCCAGGCACTCACGGAAGCTAAGGCAGAAACGCAGCGCCCGACATTGATTATTGGACATTGCGTAATGGGTAAGGGATGTCGTAAGGCTGATAATACCAGCTACGAACGTGATTGTAAAACACATGGTGCACCATTGGGTGGTGATGCTTATGTGAATACTATAAAGAATTTGGGCGGTGATGTTGAAAATCCTTTCGTTATTCGACCTGAGGTTGCTGAGATGTATGCTCGTCGTAAGGAAGAATTAAAGGAAGTCGTAGCTGCTCGAAAGGCCGAAGAACAAGCTTGGGCTGCAGCAAATCCTGAGAAAGCTCAGAAATTGGAAAATTGGTTTGCTAATAAATTGCCTGAAATACCTTGGGAAACCATCCAACAGAAAAATGATTCTCCGACGCGTAATGGTTCAGCAGCTTGTTTGGCTTTGCTGTCTGAATATGTGGAAAATATGATTGTTTCGTCGGCAGATTTGTGTAATTCAGATAAAACTGATGGCTTTTTGACTCATACTAAAGAGTTGGTGAAGAACGATTTCTCCGGAGGCTTTCTGCAAGCAGGAGTAGCTGAATTGACTATGGCTTGCGTTTGTATAGGTATGGCCTTACATGGCGGTATTATTACGGCAATGGGAACTTTCTTCGTTTTCTCTGATTATATGAAGCCCGCCATTCGTATGGCAGCTTTGATGGAAGTACCTGTAAAATTTATTTGGACACACGATGCCTTCCGTGTGGGGGAGGATGGACCTACTCATGAACCGGTTGAGCAGGAAGCACAGATCCGTTTGATGGAAAAACTGAAAAATCATAGTGGAAAAGATTCCGTTCGCGTATTCCGTCCGGCTGATGTACACGCCGTAACCGAGTGCTGGAAAATGGCAATGGAGAATTTTGATACGCCGACAGCGTTGATTTTTAGCCGTCAGGTGGTAAAAGATTTGCCTGAAGGAACCGACTATACGCAAGCACGCAGAGGTGCTTATGTTGTGGAGGGAGATGAAAATCCTGATGTAGTATTAATCGCTTCGGGGTCGGAAGTGTCCACTTTAGTGGACGCTCGTAAATTGTTGTCTGCCCAACAAATTAAATCAAGAATTGTTAGTTGTCCTTCAGAAGGATTGTTCCGCTCGCAGAGCAAGGAATATCAGGAATCGGTATTACCTAAAGGCGTAAAGCGTTTTGCTTTAACTGCAGGACTTCCTTGTGTATTTGAAGGTTTAGTAGGCTCTGAAGGATATGTGTATGGTTTGGAAAGCTTTGGTTATTCAGCACCGTATAAAGTCCTTGATGAGAAACTAGGTTTTACACCTGAAAACATATATAACGAAATTGTAAAATTCATAAAAGCATGAATATAATTGGATTGGCATCTGATCATGCCGGTTTTGAATTAAAAGAATATGTCAAGTCCTTATTGGAAGCCAAAGGGCTTCCATATAAGGATTATGGTTGTTTCAATGAGGAGAGTTGCGACTACCCGGATTTTGGTCATGCTTTGGCCAGAGGCATTGAATCAAATGAATGTACATCTGGGATTGCAGTTTGCGGAAGTGGAGAGGGAATTAGCATGACCTTGAACAAGCATCAGGGGATTCGTGCGGCTCTTTGCTGGCAACCGGAGTTAGCTCATATGGCTAGATTGCACAACAATGCCAATGTCTTGACAATGCCCGGACGGTATATTGATCATGAAACCGCTAAGAAAATTGTTGAGGAATTTCTGATGACAGAATTTGAAGGCGGACGCCATCAGCGTCGTATTGACAAGATTCCACTTTGATAGTTAGATACAATTTAATTTTGTGCGCTTTGTCTGCAGTAACTTACAATATAACGTATTTTGAGAAATTAGATTCCCTGTTTGCATGAAAAAAGCTGGTGATCATTTCTTTAAATCAATTGAAAGTTATATCTTTGCAAAGTTTTTTGAAGGAAAAAGATTAGTAATAAAAAGAGACGCTGATGACAAAGGCTGAAATTGTCAATAAGATTTCTGCAAAAACCGGAATCGATAAAACTACGGTCCTAATGGCTGTAGAAGCTTTTATGGATACTGTTAAGGAATCATTGTCAGATGAAGAGAATGTTTACTTACGTGGTTTTGGTAGTTTCATTTTGAAGAAACGTGCTCAAAAAGTAGCCCGCAATATTTCTAAAAATACTACCATCGTCATTCCAGAGCATAATATTCCTGCTTTCAAGCCTGCGAAGACGTTTATGCAGGATATCGTTAAGAAGTAAAACAGAGTTTATTCACATTAATAACAACTAAAATATTGAGCTATGCCAAGCGGAAAAAAGAAAAAAAGACACAAGATGGCTACCCATAAACGTAAAAAAAGATTGAGAAAGAATCGTCACAAGAGCAAATAAGACTCTTCTCAAGGTAGTCATAAAAAAGTTTAGAGCAAACTTGATAAGTGCCGTCTTGTACGTGAACTTTTCAAGTTTGTTTTTTAATAATACATTACGCATAATATCATGACGAGCGAAGTTGTAGTAGATGTTCAACCTAAAGAGATATCTATTGCCCTTCTTGAGGATAAAAAACTCGTTGAGTTTCAGCAAGAGGGGCGGACTGAATCCTTTTCGGTTGGCAACATTTATTTGGCCAAGGTCAGAAAAATAATGACTGGCCTAAATGCTTGTTTTGTGAATGTCGGATATGAACGCGATGCTTTTTTGCATTATTTGGATTTAGGTACAAATTTTCATTCTTTTGAGAAGTATCTCAAACAGATCGATTCAGATAAGGTACACTTATTTCCATTTTCTAAAACAACAATACAGCCGGATTTGGCAAAAGAGGGAAGTATACAAAACACCTTAAAGGTTGGTCAGGAGGTTTTGGTTCAGATTATAAAAGAGCCAATTTCTACTAAAGGTCCCCGCTTAACTTGCGAGATTTCTTTTGCAGGAAGATATTTGGTTTTATTGCCATTTTCTGATAAGGTCTCGGTTTCGGCTAAGATAAAGAATGAAGCAGAGCGTGCTAGGTTGAAACAGTTAATTCATAGTATCAAGCCTAAAAATGTAGGAGTGATAATTCGTACAGTGGCTGAAAATAAAAAAGTCGCTGAGCTTGATATGGAAATGAAGATCCTGTTTAAACGATGGGAAGATACTATTAAAAAAGTACATGAGGCAAAGGATACTCCTAAATTAGTATATGAAGAAACGAGTCGCACCGTAGCATTACTTCGTGACTTGTTTAATCCTTCATATGAAAATATATATGTAAATGATTCGGCGGTATATAATGAGATATATGATTATGTATCATTAATAGCGCCGGAATGTAAGCATATTGTTAAGTTATATAAAGGTTCTGTTCCAATATTTGATAACTTTTCGGTTACTAAACAAATCAAGTCTTCCTTTGGAAGGACGGTAACCTATAAACATGGAGCATATCTGATAATAGAGCATACGGAAGCCTTGCATGTTGTTGATGTCAATAGTGGAAATCGTTCAAAATTTGCAGATGGACAAGAATCAAATGCAATTGATGTGAATTTGGGAGCTGCAGATGAGTTAGCTCGACAATTGCGTTTGAGAGATATGGGGGGAATTATTGTGGTAGATTTTATAGACATGAATTTGGCCGAAAATCGTCAAAAATTATATGAACGAATGTGCCAAAATATGCAAAAGGATAGAGCTAAACACAATATTTTGCCATTGAGTAAATTTGGATTAATGCAAATTACACGGCAGCGTGTGAGACCTGCAATGGATGTCAACGTAGAAGAATCATGTCCTACATGCGGAGGAACCGGAAAAATTAAATCCAGCATATTATTTACTGATACATTGGAAAGTAAAATTGATATGTTGGTTAATCACTTAGGAATAAAGAAGATAAAACTTCATGTACACCCATATGTTGCGGCATACATAAACAAGGGCATATTCTCTATTAAGCATAAATGGCATCTCAAGTATGGTAGAGGCATTAAAGTTATTGCCAATCAGAAATTGGCATTTTTACAGTATATGTTTTTTGATGAGAATAATGTTGAAATAGATATGAAAGAACATAAAGAAATGGTTTAGAGGTGCGGTTCTTGAAGCAAATTTGTTTCATTTCTTTAATGAATTAAAATGGCGTCTGCAAAATTTTGTAGACGCCATTCCTTATTTGTCGTTTTTGCGTTTAACATTATATTGGATTTGTTGCGTGTTTAGAAATTAGGGGTAATTCTTGAAAATAGTCCTGCCATGAACATAGAAGACTTGTAATCTTTTTATATGGTGTTTCTGATATATAGTTCATCCGAATTTGTGCAGGATCAGGTTAGAAATTCCTGTACAGTGTATTTATAAGGATAATTTTGTTATAAAAATGAGTAAAATGTTCTTTGCACAGAAAGCGTGTTGAATCGTGTAAAATCAATTAGGAGGTAACCCCTTATTAATAAGGGGTTACCTCCTAATTGATTGTAAATCAGCTATTTTATGCGCTTATTCAATGGCAGCCTGCGCCGCAGCCAAACGAGCAATAGGTACGCGGAAGGGAGAGCAACTTACATAGTTTAATCCTACTCGGTGGCAGAATTTTACTGATGAAGGTTCACCACCATGTTCTCCACAAATACCGCATTTTAGGTCAGGACGTGCAGAACGTCCTTTTTTTACAGCCATATCAATCAATTGTCCAACACCGTTTTGATCTAAGACTTGGAATGGATCTACAGATAAAATCTTTTTGTCTAGATATACGGGAAGGAACGATGCGATGTCGTCTCGTGAATAGCCGAAAGTCATCTGGGTTAAGTCGTTGGTTCCAAATGAAAAGTATTCAGCACGTGAAGCAATTTTGTCTGCAGTTAAGGCTGCTCTTGGAATTTCGATCATGGTTCCTACTTTGAAAGGTATTTCTACACCTTCTTCTGTAAAAACTTTGGCAGCTTCAGCACGAATGATCTCTTCTTGGGCTTCAAATTCATAGAGAATGCCAGTGAGAGGTACCATAATCTCTGGTTGAGGGTTGTAGCCTTCTTTCTTCAATTCAACAGCAGCAGAGATAATAGCACGCGTTTGCATTTGGGTTATTTCTGGGTAGGTATTTCCCAAGCGGCATCCACGGTGCCCTAGCATTGGGTTATGCTCACATAGACTTTCCACACGCTGATGAATGTATTCTACGGTTACGCCCATAGCTTTTGCCATTTCCTCTTGTCCCTTTTGATCGTGTGGTACGAACTCGTGCAGAGGGGGATCCAGCAAGCGAATATTTACGGGATAGCCATCCATTGCCTTGAAGATTCCTTTGAAGTCGTCTTTTTGATAGGGAAGTAGTTTGGCCAATGCTTTGCGGCGTCCTTCTACATCATCTGCTAAGATCATTTCGCGCATGGCTATAATTTTCTCATTATCGAAGAACATGTGTTCAGTACGACATAGGCCAATTCCGACAGCTCCGAATTTTCGTGCTACTTCTGCATCGTGTGGCGTATCTGCATTTGTACGGACTTGTAGTTTAGAATATTTTGCACATAAGTCCATTAAAATGGCAAAATCACCAGATAATTCTGCTGCTTGAGTTTGGATTTCACCTTGGTAGACTTGTCCGTTACTGCCGTTGATAGAGATGTAATCGCCTTCTTTTAAAACTGTTCCGTCTATTTCTACGGTACGTGTTTTGTAATTGATATTAATGGCTCCTGCACCGCTAACGCAACATTTTCCAATACCACGTGCAACAACAGCCGCGTGTGAAGTCATACCGCCGCGTGCCGTTAGAATACCTTCTGCAGCTGCCATACCGGCCAAATCTTCTGGTGAAGTTTCTATTCGTACCAATACCACTCTATGACCATCAGCCCGCCACTTGGCAGCATCTTCTGCAAAAAAGACAATTTGGCCTGTAGCAGCACCTGGAGATGCTGGTAAACCACGTGTTAAAACTTTTGCAACAGCTAAGGATTCTTTGTTAAATACGGGGTGCAACAATTCATCCAATTTATTGGGCTGGCAACGTAGTAAGGCTGTTTTTTCGTCAATAATGCCTTGTCGAAGTAGATCCATGGCAATTTTTACCATAGCTGCACCTGTACGTTTACCGTTTCGTGTCTGCAAGAACCATAATTTACCTTCTTGCACGGTAAATTCCATATCTTGCATATCCTTATAATGTTCCTCAAGTTTATGTTGGATGGCATTGAGCTGTCGATAAATTTCCGGCATGGCTTCTTCCATAGATGGATACTTCTCTTTTCGCTCTTCTTCGCTGATGCCTTGCAATTCAGCCCAATGACGCGATCCTTGTAACGTAATTTGTTGTGGTGTACGTATGCCGGCAACTACATCTTCGCCTTGGGCATTAACGAGCCATTCACCATTGAACACATTTTCTCCTGTTGCAGCGTCGCGACTGAAACATACGCCTGTAGCCGAGGTATTTCCCATGTTTCCAAAAACCATGGCCATAACAGATACGGCTGTTCCCCATTCTGCAGGGATTCCTTCCATCTTTCTGTAAAGAATGGCTCGTTCGTTCATCCAACTGTCAAATACTGCACAGATAGCTCCCCATAATTGTTCCATGGGGTCAGAAGGAAAGTCTTTTCCTGTTTGGGCTTTAATGGCTAGTTTGAATTTAGAAACGAGTTCTTTCAGCGCTTCAGTGGTCAGTTCGTTGTCGAGTTTTACGCCATATTCCTTTTTTACTTCTTGTATAATTGCCTCAAATGGGTCGATGTCGTCCTTATTGGTCGGCTTCATGCCTAAGACTACGTCACCGTACATCTGAACGAATCTTCTATAGGCATCATAGGCGAAGCGAGGATTTTGGGTTTTTGTAGCCAGTCCTTCAACTACTTCATCATTAAGTCCAAGATTCAGGATCGTATCCATCATTCCTGGCATGGAGGCCCGGGCACCTGAACGTACCGAAACTAGCAAAGGGTTCTTTATATCGCCAAATTTGCTATTCATTAGAGACTCAATATGCGCTATGCTTTTTTCGACATCAGATTTTAAAATGTTGACTACTCCTTCACGGCCTTTTTCATAGTATTCATTGCATACATCAGTGGTTATGGTAAATCCCGGGGGAACTGGAATTCCAATTAAATTCATTTCTGCCAAGTTCGCTCCTTTTCCACCTAATTCGTTTCTCATGTCTGCTCTACCTTCGGCTTTTCCGTTTCCAAAGGTATATACGCGTTTTTCTTTGTTCATAACATTATATTTTAAGTATCTATAGGCAAATGTAAATAAAAGTGATCAAAATTCCAAATATTACACCTGTTTTTGTAAAGTAGACTTTGAAAAAACAATATACAAGTTGGGGTTTTGTTAAGACAATTTTAAAATTTGCTTTACATACTATTTGATTTTTTCATGAAAAACAGAACAGAAGTAAGCAAATTATAGTATTTCCTGTTCACGAATTTTTTCTATAGGATATTGTTGATGAGAAGGAAAATATAGAAAACCATGGATAATGGTTGGTATAAATATTTGTGGCCGGATACATAAAAAATAACTAACTTTGTCTTCGTATTTATTATAAGTAAAAATGACTCAAACTAAAGAAGAAAAGAAAGAGGCTTATAGCTGTTTACTGGATATTTTGGATCGTTTGCGTGTTGAATGTCCATGGGACAAAAAGCAAACCAATGAGAGCTTGCGCCCTAATACCATTGAAGAAGTATATGAATTATGTGATGCCCTGAGTAAAGATGAGGTAAAGAATATCTGTAAGGAGTTGGGCGATGTGTTGTTGCATATTGTATTTTATGCTAAGATAGCAAGCGAAAAGGACCAATTTGATATTGCAGATGTATGTAACCAGTTATGTGATAAGCTGATATTCCGTCATCCTCATGTTTTTGGCAATGTGGAGGCTGGTTCTGCAGAACAGGTTTCGGAAAATTGGGAAAAGATTAAACAAAAGGAAAAGGATGGTAACAAAACTGTTCTTTCAGGTGTTCCAGCTGCTTTACCTTCATTAATTAAGGCCTTTCGTATTCAGGAAAAAGCTCACAATGTGGGATTTGATTGGGATGATGCTTCGGCTTCTTGGCAGAAGGTAAAGGAGGAAATTCAGGAATTCGAGGCTGAAATTGGCAATATGGACAAACGAAAGGCTGAAGTTGAGTTTGGTGATATACTGTTTAGTTTGGTTAATACAGCCCGTCTTTATAAAATTAATCCGGATAATGCGTTAGAGAAAAGTAATCAAAAATTTATTGCCCGTTTTAATTATATTGAAGAGTGTGCCAGGAATCAGGGACGAAGTCTGGAAGAATTAACTTTAGATGAGATGGATAGATTTTGGAATCAAGCTAAGCAAAATCAAATTCAAAAAAAATGAGATGATTGAGGCTATAAAAACGGGCAGGGTAATATGGCATTTGGTTGCAATATTGACTATGTGCATTTGGGGAACAACTTTTATTTCTACAAAAGTTTTATTGCAACATGGATTGTCGCCAGCCAATATCTTTTTTTTGCGGTTTGTGCAGGCCTATTTGGGTATGCTGATTATAAGTCACCGGAAGTGGTGGTGCCATAGATGGCAGGATGAGCTGCAGATGCTTATCTTGGGCATCTGTGGGGGATCTCTATATTTCTTAACGGAGAACACAGCTTTGCGATATACTTTGGCAGGCAATGTATCGTTGGAAGTGTGTACGGCACCTCTTATTACTGCGTTGATGGCTTCTTTTGTAAAGAAAGAGCATCAAGGTAAACTATTATGGTGTGGCTCGATTGTAGCACTTGCAGGTGTGAGCTTGATAGTGGTGCAATCAAATGCGACTTTTCATTTCAATATTGTAGGTGATTTCCTGGCCATAAGCGCTGCGATACTTTGGTCTGTTTATCAGTTGCTTACCAATCCGATGACAGAGAAATACGGTATTTTGTTCACGACTCGTAAAGTCTTTGGATATGGTATACTTACCATCTTGCTTTATTTGATAATTACAAAATCCATGATTTTCACGTGGCAGGATTTCGTTAATCCTTTTGTTTTGGGCAATTTACTTTATTTGGGAATCGTAGCTTCATTGGTTTGTTTTTTAACCTGGAATCAGGTAATGCGGCGAATTGGTGCTGTAACTTCCGCTAATTATATTTACTTGAATCCTGTTGTAACAGTTTGTTTCTCTGCCATCATTTTGCAAGAACCTATTACGCTAGCTACTATAACAGGTGGAGCAGCTATTATTGGTGGGGTATACTTGACGCAATATCAAAAAACGAGAATATAGGTATAAAAAACAATAAATAAATTTTTTTATTTAGATGTAATGTTGTATATTTGCGACATACTAATACCTCAAAAAACTCTAATTGCAAGTAAATTTTTGAAAACTTAAAGCCCTTTTATAATTCCTTATTTAAGATAGAGGAGTACAGAAAACGGGTCAAATAGATACCAAAATCATTATCTCTTTTCATCTAATCCGAGTGTGTCATTCGTTGTTGGAAATGAGTGGCACACTATTTTTATGAATTTCTTTCAGTTCCTACTTCTTACTTTTTATATTAACGTGAGTTCGACGAATTCAGAACAATGCAAACTGTGTGTCAACCGTTCGT
>ENA-UONW01004099-UONW01004099.1-human-gut-metagenome-genome-assembly--contig:-CS52-NODE-4099-length-11024-cov-10.791594_pt1 | contig 11024 bp, 6 predicted proteins | sample MGYA00242463_ERZ724010 | MGnify/ENA metagenome assembly ERZ724010 | reverse complement strand
TGCTCCTTCCGCGTGCAGCTTTTTGGTGCTTCGCCTAAGCCCTTGTTTGCTTCCCTAACTTTCCGTGAAGCACCGAAAAAGGGCGGCATACCCGCAGGTACACCGCCCCTTGACGCCTTGGATTACACCTTCTGGAAGGTGAACACCACTTCGCCGCCCGCTTCGGGAGCAATTTCTTCCACCGTCTTGTCGAACTCGTAGCCTTCCGGCACAATCAGCACATGCAGCACATAGGGGTACGCAGGCATGGTGAATTCCAGCACGCCATTCTCATCCACAGGCATGGGCGTGCACGTTTCATCCGTGCAGACGTTAATCATCGTGCCGGTCACGGGGTTGCCGTCCTGATCGACGCACTTAATCGTGTAGCTCGCCATCCCCTCCATCGGCAGCTGCGGCGCTTCCGCCACTTCATCCGTGGACGGCAGGGTGCCATCGGCGTACTTCCAGCCGGGGACATTGATGCCATACTGCTGCAGCATGGCGACAAACGCATTGGCGTTGGGTTCATCAGCGATTGCAATGGCGGATGCTTCCACGTTTTCCGCGCCAGCCTTCACCACAAAATAGGTGGTATACGGGAAGCCGCTTGCCTGATTGGTGTCAATCGGCTGATTCGGGATGACGTAGCCGTCCTCCGTCATGTAGTCCGTCAGCGCATAGTTTTCGGGGGCAGCCTCGCAGCCAAAGGCGTACATTTCCGGGTCGAGCCCCTTCGCCAGCGTCACCTTCACCGTCGCGCTTTCCGTGTTGTCAATCACATAATAGTTGGTCATGCCAAAGGTGGACATCAGCGCAAATTGCGGGTCGGTGAAGAAAACCTGCTTCACGTTGTCGCCCACAAAGGAGATGGTCGTCATCTTCGTGCCTTCCGGATAGACCGGGTTGTTCGCCAGCACAGCAGCGGCTTCTTCTCCGTCCACCACGCGCGCGTTGTCCAGCCAGATCATGTCCTCATTCGCGGCCTGAAAGGAATCCTTGATATAAGACAGGGCAATTTCGTAAGTACCGTCTGCCGGGAATTCATAGCCGTAGGTCGCCCATTCCTTCACGCCGCCGAACGCCTTCACCGTCTGCCCGTTGACAGACAGGCAGAACAGGTCGCAGCCGGCTTCGGTAGACGTCTTGTAGTCGAACGCGAACACATCGCCCGCCTTCGCTTCCACCGTAGTCAGCACGGAAGCGGAAGAAGTATCCTTGCCCGTGTTCGTGCTGACCAGAACCGTGCGGTCATCCTTTTCCGCAACCGCCATCGGCCAAGTGTATTCATCCGTAGAATTGGTGAAGGACAGCGGCGCCGCCGTGCCTTCCACATTCAGCGCGCGGTTCAGTTCCGCTTCATCCGTCGGCGGAATCGAGGGCTTTTCGCCCGGCAGGAACGCCAGCACATTCGTCTGCGTGTACTCATCGCCGAGGAAGAGACCGAACAGGCGGACAAACGCGTCCGTAGAGGTCTGAGAACCCGTTGCGAGGAAAGCCACATTGCCGAAGCGGTCAACCACAATCGAGGTCGGGACGCCATTGAGCCCGAAACCCGCAAAGAGGTTGAACGTTTCATGCCCGACCGGGAACGTCAGGCCATGCGACGCCACATATTCCGTCAGCTTCGCATCATCATCGTTTTCATCGATGCTCAGCGCAAAGACTTCCACCTTGTCCTTGTACTGCTCATAGGCTTCCTCCAGGAAGGGGAACTCCGATTCACACGGGCCGCACCACGTTGCCCAGAGGTTAATCAGCACCATTTCCTTCTCCTTCAAGGTTTCGGAGAGGGTATGGGAAACGCCGTTAATGTCCGTAAAGGTAAAATCGGGCAGGGGCGCGCCAAGCGCGTACACCAAGGCAGTTTCTTCCGCCAGTGCAGCGCAGCCGAGGCACATCGCCAGTGCCAGAACCAGTGCCAGCATCTTCTTCATGAGGATTGCTCCTTTCACGTTCTGCGGCTTCCACCGCAGTCTTACAAAAATTATAAGGGGAAAAATGCCTGATGTCAACCGAAAAAACTTCATAAATACAATTGGCGTGCGCAGCGCCCCTTTTTCGTCTCCACCAGCAGCGAAGAAGCGTAAAATTGTTTGGTATTTCCATAACCAAAAAGCCCTGCCGCATTCACGACAGAGCCTTTTTGTGCCTTGATTACGCCTTGCCAGCGCAGCCCAGCACATCCACAATCTTGTGGGCGACCATCGCCTTCACCGCGGCGCGGGCAGGCTTCAGGTACTGACGGGGGTCAAAGTGATCCGGATGCTCCGCGAAGTACTTGCGGATGCTCGCGGTCATCGCCAGACGAATGTCGGAGTCGATGTTGATCTTGCAGACCGCCATCTTCGCCGCCTTCGCCAGCTGCTCTTCCGGAATGCCAATTGCGTCGGGCATATTGCCGCCGAACTGGTTGATTTCCTTCACGAACTCCTGCGGGACAGAAGAAGCGCCGTGCAGGACGATCGGGAAGCCGGGCAGACGCTTGGAGCATTCTTCCAGCACCTCGAAGTGCAGCTGGGGCTTCTGACCGGGCTTGAACTTGTACGCGCCGTGGGACGTGCCGATGGCAATCGCCAGCGAATCGCAGCCCGTGCGGGTCACAAACTCTTCGACTTCTTCCGGATGGGTGTACATTTCCTGACCATGCTCCACCTTCACGTCGTCTTCGACGCCGGCGAGCGTGCCGAGTTCCGCCTCGACGACCACGCCGTGGTCATGGGCATACTCGACGACCTTGCGGGTCAGGGCGATATTATCCTCAAAGGACTTGGAGGAAGCGTCAATCATGACGGACGTGAAGCCGCCGTCGATGCAGCTCTTGCACAGCTCAAAGCTGTCGCCGTGGTCAAGGTGCAGCGCAATCGGGATATCGGGGTTCTCGATAACCGCCGCTTCCACCAGCTTCACCAGATAGGTGTGGTTGGCATACGCGCGTGCGCCCTTGGACACCTGCAGGATGACGGGAGCCTTCAGCTCACCCGCCGCCTCGGTGATGCCCTGAATGATTTCCATGTTGTTGACGTTGAAAGCGCCGACCGCATAGCCGCCGTCATACGCCTTCTTGAACATTTCCTTCGTCGTAACAAGCGCCATTGGATTTTCCCTCCTGATGCAATAATGTAGGGTTTCCACCGAATCTATTATAGCACATTCTGCCGAAATAGAAAAGGGGGTTTTTTCACAAGTTGTATTTTCTTTCACAAAGTTTTTGGCGTAGGACGACCTCATCCGACTTCGCTTCGCTCAGCCACCTTCCCCTCTGGGGAAGGTGTCGCCGCAGCGACGGATGAGGTCACATAAACACGCGGGCGCTGTATGCCGAAGCGCACAACTCAATCGCGCGAAAGGGTCAAGGGAGGAACTCCCTTGCAGGGTGCAGGGGCAGCGCCCCTGCTGGAGTCCAGAGGCAAAGCCTCTGGTCACTGCCCCTCTTCCGTCCGCTCCACCGTGCCGACATAGATGATTTCGCTCTTCGCCTTGTAGGTGTCGGTGTACATCAGCTTGCGCTCGGTTTCCGCGCCGCCCACATACTTCACCAGGTAGCTTTCCACCACACAGCCGTCGGTTGCCTTGCGGTAGGTGTACTCTTGGTCAACATAGGTGGCGTAGGTGTGGTTCGTGTCCTTGCGGTATTCCGGCTCGGTCGGGGCGGGCAGGGTCTGCACCGTCACCGTTTCCAGCTCGTACTTCACGCCCTTGCCGAGGCTCTCGCCGTAAATCGACACCACGCACACCTTGTGCGACTTGTCGTAGCGGCTGTCCTTCATCACCGTCGCAACGATGAAAATCGTGCTGTTCGTGTCGTTGCGGAACTTGAAGTCAATGCGGTTGTCGGATACCGTCGCGTCCTTGCCGTAGTCGGTGTAGCCCACCGCGTCGGAGTGCGGCTCGCGCTTGAGAATCGTCATGTTCGCCTTCGCCGCCGCGAGGTACATCGTCGTGCTCGCCTGACACACGCCGCCGCCGTAGCCCATGCGCTGATCGCCATACGCGTACTCAATCGCCTGATAGAAGCCGTTTGCCTTCGTGCGCTTGCCCACAACCGTATTGAAGGAGAAAGTTTCGCCCGCTGCAAGCATCTTGCCGTTGATGCGCTCGAACGCCACCTGAATGTTCAGGTTGCGGTTCTCCGTGCTGGTGGTCGAAATCGGGGTGTACGCCGTCGCGCGCAGCTGAATCTGCGGCTCCAGCATGGCTTTGGTCGTGGTCGGCTGAAGCTCGCGCGTCGTCAGCTCCACCTCGCCGCTGACCAAGGACGACATCATCTGGTACACCTGATTTTTCGCCTCGGTCGTGTCCATATAGCGCCCGACCGTTTCCGGCTGAATCGTCAGCGGATTGTTGAAATTGTTGGAATCGAAGATAATATGCGCATCCACCGGCTGGATGTACGCCTGCTGCGCGATGCTGAGCAGGATGTTGTCAATCACCACATTGTCGCCGCTGGGCGTCGCGGAATAGCCCTCGTAGGGATTTTCCGCCAGCGCGTCCATCGTGGCTTTGCGCGCGTCAATGCCGCCTTCTGTGTGCCCCGGCTGCCATGCCGCGTCGAGGGCTTCCTGCACATCGACGGTCATGTTCAGGTCGGCGCTCGTGATTTCCCTCACCAGCTGACCCGCGTACATCAGGCGCACTTTCCACGCGTCGCGCTGCTGATTCGCGTGCGCCGTGACCGCCTCTTCCGCCTCCGCGCGGGTCATGCCGCCGAGGTGGATGCCGTCCACATACACGTTCTGGACGTACTTGTCGTCATATGCCGTCACCGACGCGACCAGTGCTTCCCGCTCGTTCTGCTCCTGGATGGCATTGCTGATGGCGCCGCCCGCCGCGACCAGTCCGCAAATTACCGCCACCGCGCACGCACAGAACAGGATGCGCTTGAGCAGCTTTTGACCCGACGGCTTGCGACGGACAGGCTCGTTCTTCGGCTCGCGATGCTCCGGATTGAAGCCCCCCAGCCCCGTCGGCGGATGATTGCCGCCGCCGTTTCCGCCATTGCCGTTCGCCGGATACTGCGGAAAATTCACCGGATACATCGGCTGCTGCTGCCATCCGCCATAATTCTGCTGCGGATACGGCGGATTCTGCGGGCGCTGCGGATTCATCGGCTGATTCGGCATCATCTGCCCGCCGCGAATCGGCTGATTGCGCCCAGTGTTCATGCTTGTCGGGTTCTGCCCCCACGAGAACTGCTCCAATTGGTGCGCCGCATCGAGCGGCTGCACACCGTTGTTCCAGCCCTGCTGCGGCTGCATGGGCGTCCCCTGCACGCCGCGGAAGCCGCGCATTTGCCCGCTTTGCGCATATTGGCTCCCCTGCCCCGGCTGATTCATCCCCTGCGGGCGCATCGGCTGAGCCGCACCCATCGGCTGCATGGGCGGATTGGCGCTCTGCTGCGCGGGGGGCGGCTGCGGATTCCGGCGCGGCGGATTTGTCGGCTGCATGGGCGCGTCTTCCGTGCGGATAAGGGGGATGCTGTTGTCCAGCGTCTGCTGCCCGGCATACTGCGCCGCGTTCAGCTGCGTGCGGCGGCGGCGCGGCTGCTTGTTGTCGTTGAATTCGGACATGGTTTCAGCACCCCTTTCTGATGGCAATTCGGTATTTCTTCATCTTATATCACATGATTTCAGCAGCTTCCACTGCCTGCAGCAATTTCTCCACATCATCTGCCGCCCTCGCCCACATCGGCGCGGTGCAGCCGACCATGCCGTGGCGGTCGCCATCGCCATGGAAGTCACTGCCGCCGGTGACCAGAAAGCCCATGCGCCGCGCGGTCAAATCCAGCAGGGGCGTGGCGCGTCCGGCGGACGGGTGGTAAACCTCAACGCCCCGCAAGCCCTGCTCCTGCCAAACGCCGAGCAGATGGCGCAGCAGCGCGCCGGTTTTCTCCAGCTCCATCGGGTGCGCCAGAACGGGCACGAAGCCGCTTTCCCGCATCAGCGGCAGCGCCTCCGCCATGCTCAAGCGCTCCCCCGCCACATAGGCCGGTGCGCCATCCGCCAGAAAGCGGTCAAACGCCTCGCGCGTGTCCACCACATAGCCGCGGCTGACCATCGCGCGGGCGATATGCGGCCGACCGACGCTGCCCTTGGCTTCGCGGGCGATTTCGTCGTAATCCAGCGGATAGCCCAGCGCGTTCAGCTTCTCCACCATCTGCCGCGCGCGTCCGAGCCGCATTTGGGACAGCGCCCGAACCTTGCGGTGCAGGGGCGTATCCGTCCCGCGCCCATAGCCGAGCAGGTGCAGGCCGGGCATATCGCGCAGGGACAATTCGACACCTTGCAGAATCGTCATCGGCGTGGGTTTCCCCAGCAGCTGCGCCGCGCCGTCAAACGTGTCATGGTCGGTCACGGCAAGGAGCGTCACGCGGTGCTTGTCCGCCAGCGCCACCAGCTCCGCGGGCGTAAGCAGCCCGTCGGAGGAGGTGGTGTGGGTGTGCAAATCAGGCTTCATGGGGGTCAGTTGGGTGATTTTCGGGCGCATCCGCTGTCTTATCAGGCGTTTCAGCGCTCTTTTCAGGCGTTTCGGCGGACTTTTCGGAACCTTCTTCCTTCTTTTCGTCCGCCATATCCTGCATCATCACATCGCCCGTGGTGCGGGTGTCGGCATCCTGAATATCCGGCAGCGCGCCCGTTTCCATCAGGGTGACGAACTCGCGGCGGCTGATGGTGTCGTACTTGAGCAGCGCGTCCACCAGCTTCTCCATGCGGTCGCGGTTGGCGCTCAGGGCATCCACCGCCTTCTGGTAGCATTCCTCCAGCAGGCGCTTGACTTCCGCGTCGATGCGCGCCGCCATTTCTTCGCTGTACCCGCGGCTCTGCCCGAACTCCATGCCGACGAACACTTCCTGATCGCCGTCAAGATAGACCGGCCCCAGCTTTTCGCTCATGCCGAACTGCGTCACCATGCGGCGGCAGACCTCCGTCGCCTTCTTCAGGTCGCTCGTTGCGCCGGTGGTGAACTCACCCAGATAAAGCTGCTCCGCGGCATGACCGCCCAGCCCCATCGCCACGAAGTCCATCAGCTGGCTGTAAGTCTGCAAATCGTCCTCTTCCGTCGGCAGGGACAGCGTGTAGCCGCCCGCCTGCCCGCGCGGGACGATGGTAATCAGGTGCACCTCGTCGCAGTTGGGCAGGACGTGCCCGACGATGGCGTGACCCGCCTCGTGGATGGCGACCATGCGCTTATCGCGCTGCGTCACCTTGTGGCTGCGCTTCTCCGGGCCCATCTGCACGCGGGAGATTGCCTCCACCAGCGTCTGCTGATTGATGGCCTTCAAGCGCCCGCGCGCCGCCAGAATCGCGGCTTCGTTCATGATGTTTTCCAGCTCCGCGCCGGTGGAGAAGGGCACGCGCTTGGCGATATTCTCCAAATCCACATCATCCGCAAGGGGCTTGCCCTTGGCGTGCACCTGCAAGATGGCAACACGCCCCGCCATATCGGGGTAATTGACGAGAATCGTGCGGTCAAAGCGGCCGGGACGCAGCAGCGCGGGGTCAAGAATGTCGCGGCGGTTCGTCGCCGCCATGACAATAACGCCCTCGTTGATTGCGAAGCCATCCATCTCGACCAGCAGCTGGTTCAGCGTCTGCTCGCGTTCGTCGTGTCCGCCGCCCAGACCCGCGCCGCGATGGCGACCCACCGCGTCAATCTCATCAATAAAGATGATGGACGGGGCAGCGCGCTTGGCTTGGTCGAACAGGTCACGGACGCGGCTCGCGCCCACGCCCACGAACATCTCCACAAAGTCAGAGCCGGAAATGGAGAAGAACGGCACGCCCGCCTCGCCCGCAACCGCCTTTGCCAGCAGGGTTTTGCCCGTGCCGGGCGGGCCGATGAGCAGCACGCCCTTGGGGATGCGCGCGCCCATGTCAATGTACGCCTTGGGGTTGCGCAGGAAGTCCACCATTTCCTTGAGTTCTTCCTTCTCTTCCTCCGCGCCCGCGACGTCGGCGAACGTCACCTTGTTCTTGTTCGGGTCATGGATGCGCGCCCGGCTTCTGCCGAAGTTCATCACCTTGCCGTTGCCGCCGGTCTGCGCGCGCATAATCAGCCAGAACATCACGCCGCAGAGCACCAGCGAAATTGCCAGCGGAATCAAATCATACCACCACGGGGTGGTCAGCGGCTGACGGTAGATGATGGTGAACGGCAAATCCTTGACGGACACCTCGTCCAGCGGCTTATTAAGCTTCGCCGCCTGCATTTGCCGCGCGGTGACGATGAAATCAGCGCCGATGGTGGTTTCAAAATCGTAGTTCTTGTCAGGGAAATCCGCGTCGGCGACCGTTGTTGTTGTCGTCACGCCCACCAGCGACGTGCCGCGGATGGCGACGGAGCGAACCTGCCCCTCCTCAATCATCGTCAGCAGCTGGGGATAGGTGATGCGGCGGTCACGGGTATTGCTGCCAAAGCCGTTGGTGAACAGCATCGAAATGGTGAGCACCATCAGCAGCAGAACCGCGACGTAGCCGAACATCCCGCGAGACTTCTTCAATGCGAGCATCCTCCTTCCGTTCCAGCGCCATCCGCCTGTTGCGGCGTATACCCATATAGACGAATGACGTGTGCGGAAAAATCCATCTTTACAAAAATTTTATCTTTTTCGGGGAAGAATCGGCTGATTTATTCGTGCGCCGCGCCGTACACGCGGCTGTCCAGCACGCCGATGTCCGGCAGATTGCGGTACTTCTCGGCGAAATCCAGCCCGTAGCCGACGACGAACTCATCCGGAATCTTGAAGCAGTGGTAATCCACCGTCAGGTTGTGTTCAGGATTGCGGCGGTCGGGCTTGTCCAGCAGTGTCGCAATGCGGATGGAGGACGCGCCGCGGCCCATCAAATACTTGCCGAGGTAGAACAGCGTGTTGCCGCTGTCCACAATGTCCTCCACAATCAGCACGTCGCGCCCCTTGATGGACACGGACAGGTCTTTCTCCAGATTGACCACGCCGGAGGACTTGGTGGAGTTGCGATAGCTCGAAAGCGCCATAAAATCCAGCGTCACGGGCAAATCGACTTCGCGGATGAGGTCGGAGAAGAAGACGCTCGCGCCCTTCAAAATGCAGACCATCACCAGATCGCGGCCCTGATAGTCGCGGGTGATTTCCCGTCCCAGCTGGGCAACGGCCTTCTGGATGTCCTCACGCTTGACGAGAATCTTCGTCATGTCTTGATACAGCTTGGCATTGGTGTCCATCGTGTTGTCCTCCTAATATTATATGTGAGTATCAGTTGCTCTTGTCTTCGCGCAGGGGTGCGCCGCACACCTTGCACTGCTCCAGGTTATTGTACGGTTCGTCGTCAATCTGCGTCCACTTGAAGGATGCCGTCAGCGGGCGATACCGCTGATTGATGGACGCGCAGTTCGGGTCGATGTGGTAATACGTTCCGCCGTTTTGGTTGTAGTAGAGAATCAAGTCCGGATGGCTGGTGTTCAGCACGGGCTGGGTGGCAAGGGCGTTGGTCGGGGTGGCGGTGCTTTCCTGCTCGTTGCTTTGCAGCGTCGCGGGGTCAACGTACCACACGCCGTCCTCCTTGACCATGCGCACCTTCCACAGGTAGACGCTTTCGCCCAGGGTGTTGTTCTTGTTGATGACGGCGCGCACCGTCACCATGCGGGCGATGTCGTTCGATGTGCCCGTGATGGCCGTGAAATCCCAGCTGACGGGCGTGCGGTTGGTCAGCACCTCGCCGAAGAGCTTCTGCGTCACCGCGTCGGTGCCGCCCTTGATGCTGCTGCGCCACGACGGGGCCGTCAGGTTGACCATTTGGCTGATGGCGTTGTTCTTCCACAGCGTGAAGAAGGAATGCAGCTGCGCGTAGCACTCCTCGGAGTCATCCACAGGCGTCGCGGTGGGCGTGGGCGCGGGATTGGGCGTGTCCGTCGCGGTCAGGTTGACATCGAGGTTATTGCCCGATGTACTCCCCTGCTGCATCTGACCGGACTGATTCGGCTGCGCGGGGTTCTGATTGTCCGCCGCGTTCGTCGCCAGTGCGCTAACGAGGCAGACGACCGCCGCCGACGCCAGCAAAAGCGACAGCACCAGCCGCGCGTTAGGCGTGACCAGCTCGCGGAGCCACATCGCGGCGATGCTCGCCACCGCGCCGACGAGGACGACCCACTTCACCGCTGTCCACGCGAACACCATGCTCAAGATGAAAAGAATCGGCAGCACGCCGAACATCAATACTTTTGCAATCGTATCCCACGGAATTTCCCTGCGCGCCGCCGGCTGCACCCGGAAGCCGCTGCGCCCCGACGTGGGGTACACGCGCTGACCGTCGGGGGTGTACTGCGCGTACTGCTGCTCCGGCGGCAAATCCGTTTCCTGCGGATTCTGCTGGCTGTACTCCTGCTGATACCCCTGCTGCTCGTAGGGCTGCTGATACCCGCCGGGCTGCACAAACCCCTGCTGGTCATACGGCTGCTGCTGATAAGGCTGCTGGGCGTATGGCTGCTGATAACCCTGCTGCTCATTGCCCTGCCCATACGGCTGCTGATAACCTTGCTGACCGTATGGCTGCTGATATCCCTGCTGACCGTATGGCTGCTGGTATCCCTGCTGACCATAGGGCTGCTGATAATCCGCATACCCCTGCTGACCATATTGCGGCTGCCCATAGCCGTTTTGCGGCGCGTAGCCCTGACCATAGGCATCATTGGGCGCGTAGCCGCCATTCGGGGCATAGCCCTGCGCCGGCGGATAATTGCCCTGCGAAAAACCGGGCTGCTGAGGATTCTGTCCGGCGTCCCCGGCGCCATCATAGGGTGGACGGCTGTTGCTCATCCGGCTTCCTTTCCTTTCTTCCGCGCGTTTGTGCGCGAAGTTCCCTGCCGCGCCTGCGGACGGAGGAATTGCATCCTCCCGCGCGCGGACTTTCACGCAAGCGCCTGAATCGCGCTTTACATGATAACGCATCTTACAGTATAGCACAAAAAAATGGCTTGTAAATAAGAAATCGGAAAAATTCATGGTTTGTTCGCCTGTAATACTATTTCCAGATAAGAATGCGCCAAGATGCGCCGCGAATTTTTCATTC
>ENA-UONW01004095-UONW01004095.1-human-gut-metagenome-genome-assembly--contig:-CS52-NODE-4095-length-11047-cov-4.190047_pt1 | contig 11047 bp, 9 predicted proteins | sample MGYA00242463_ERZ724010 | MGnify/ENA metagenome assembly ERZ724010 | reverse complement strand
CGTCAGCCGCAGCCCCGGCGTCCGCAGATGCCGCCGCACCAGACTCGTGTTCGTGCGCAGTGTCTCGGTAAACGCATCCTTCGCGCCCTTGACCGTGTTTTCCGTCTCCGGCGGCGACGGACTGCGCTTTTCCCCGGTCTTCACCTCGCAGCCGAGCGCCTTCCCGCTTCCCGGAAACAAAATCACGCAGAAACCGTTCACCAGCAGCTCCGCCGCCTGCTGCGTCGACTCCGGCTCTTTTACCGACGCGCACCAGACCCCGCCCTGCAGCGCCCGTGTGTACAAGACCTCCTCGCGCGCCTCGTCCGTCATCTGCGCCAGCGGGCGCACGACCTGCTCGGCAATATCCCCGCCCGACGTCAGCCCGTCGAGAAACAATACCGTCAGCAGCTGCCCGCCGCAAAGGACCTTCCGCGTCTCAAAATCCGCCGCATCTTCAAACTGCGCCGTAAGCGCCCGTCCGTCTACCATCGCATTTCACCTCGTGGGAATTATTGTGCCGCCAAGCGGGAAAAACTATACGGCAGCATTTGCATATGCGGCATAAATATGGTAAGATATTAGATACGATTTTTGCCTTTTTGCGCGAAACCGCTCGCGTAATACAATATATAGATGTGGAGCGAACAGCATGTACGAATTCATTACCGAAAAAACGCTTCCGGAATACGAAGCCTTTGTCCAGTCCCACCCCAAGGGAAACTTTGCCCAGAGCTATCTCTGGGGCAAGCAGAAGCCCATGTGGCAGTGGGACGCCATCGCCGTGCGCGGCTAAGACGGCGCTATCCGCGGAAGCCTTGCCGTCATGACGCGCAAGGTCCCCGGTATCGGCAGAACTCTCATGTACGGCTGCCGCGGTCCGGTGTGCGACCTTGACGACCGCGAGACATTTTCTCAGCTTCTGGACGGCGCGAAGGCGCTGGCAAAGAAATACAAATCCTACGTCATCAAGATCGACCCCGACGTTCCGTCGAGCAACACCTCCTTTTCTTCCATGCTCCAAAGCTTCGGCTTCCGCGCCAAAGAGGGCGGCAAAAACTTCGAGGCAATCCAGCCGCGCTACGTCTTCCGCCTGAACGTCGAAGGAAAGACGGAAGAGGAGCTTCTTGCGAATTTCCACCAGAAATGGCGCTATAACATCCGCCTCGCCGAGCGCAAGGGCGTCACGGTCCGCATCTGCGGCAAGGAGATGGTCCCCGCGTTCTCCGATCTGATGCTCACGACCGGCGTGCGCGACGGCTTCGTGACCCGCAAGCCCGAATACTTTGCCGCCATGCTCGACAATCTCGGCGAGCATGCCCGGCTCTATATGGCGTTCGACCCCAACGATACCCCGATTGCCGGCACCCTCGCCATCCACTATGGCGACAAAGTCTGGTATCTCTATGGCGCGTCGAGTAACGAGCACCGCAATCTGATGCCCAACTATCTGCTCCAATGGCGCATGATTCAGTGGGCAGTCGAAACGAACTGCCGTATCTACGACTTCCGCGGCGTCTCCGGCGACGTGTCGGAGGATAACCCGCTCTACGGTCTGTTCCGCTTCAAGCAGGGCTTCGGCGGCGATTTTACCGAGTTTGTCGGCGAGATGGATCTTGTCCTCTCCCCCGTTATCTATTGGGCGGTCGAGCACGGCACGTCCGTCTTCAAGGAACTGCGCAAACAGGTCTACCTCATTCGCAACCGTGGAAAATAAAGGAGAACACGCATGAAACGTTACCTGGTTGAATCCGCCGCCATCCGCCAGAATCTCGAGACGCTCAAAAAGCGCGCCGGAAAAGCGCGCCTGTTTGCCGTCATCAAGGGAAACGGCTACGGTCTGGGTCTCGTTCCCCTGGCTGCCATCTGCCGCGATGCCGGCGTGGATACCTTCTGCGTGACCGAGGTCTCGGACGCAAAGCAGCTCAGAGGCGCGGGCTTCACCCAGCAGATCCTCATGATCCGCCCGACCTGCGATGTCGACGAGGTCCATCAGCTTCTGGACCTGGACGTCGTGTTAACCGTCTCCAGCCAGGACGACGCGGCAGTGCTCAACGGCATCGCCACGCAGCGCAAGCAGAAAGTCAAAGCGCACATCGAGATCGACACCGGCATGGGGCGCTATGGCTTTCTTCCCGGCGAGATGGACAAGCTCCTGCACATCTATTCCTACATGGACGGACTCGACCTGTGCGGAATCTACACGCACTTCCACAGCGCATTCTGCAACAAAAAAGCGACCGACCTTCAGATGGTCTGCTTCCGCTCTGTCATCCGCCAGCTGCAGGAAAAGGGCTTCGACGTCGGAATCTGCCACTGCTGCAATTCCGCCGGGCTTCTGCGTTTTCCCAATTACGCGATGGACGCCGTGCGCGTCGGCTCGGCAATCCTCGGCAGACTCTCTTTGAAGGGCAGCTATAATCTCAAGCGCGTCGGCACGCTCGAGGCAACCGTCGACGAGCTGCGCTGGCTTCCCAAGGGGCACACCTGCGGCTACGGCGCAGGCTGGCGCGCGAAAAAGCCCACCCGCATCGCGGTTCTTCCCGTCGGCTGGTACAACGGCTTCGGCTGCCAGATGGGAAACGATCTGACCCGCCGCAAAGACAGCCTGCGAGCAGTCTTCTCAAACCTCAGGCACCTGATCTTCGGGCGCAAGGGCTACACCGTTCTGCTCGGCGGCAAGCGCTGCCGGGTGCTCGGGCACATCGGCATGCTTCACACCGTCGTCGACGTGACAAACGTCAACTGCAAGCTCGGCGACAAGGCAATCTTCGACGTCAATCCCCTGATGCTCAAGGGTGTGGACGTCGTCTTCCAGTAACTTTCGTCACGGAGGTGATATCTATGGCACATCCCATCGCCGCCATCGCAACCGGCTTTGTGCGCAGCGGCATCGGCATTCTGCGCATGTCGGGAGACGGCTGCATTGATCTTGCCAACAAGGTCTTCACGCTGTCTTCCAAAGAACCCATGTCCGATCTTCCGGACCGGCTGTTATCGCGCGGCACGCTCTATGACGAGCAGTCCCGCCCGATCGACGAGGCAATGGTCTTTGTCTCCCGCGCGCCGCACTCCTACACCGGAGAAGACACGGTTGAATTTCAGTGCCACGGCTCTCCCGCCGTCCTGCGCGCGGGGCTTTCCGCGCTTTTGTCGGTCGGCTTCCGGCAGGCAGGACCCGGCGAGTTTACCAAGCGCGCGTTTTTAAGCGGGCAGATGGATCTGACGCAGGCAGAGGCGGTCATCGACCTCATCGACGCCGAGACGGCGGATGCCGCTGCCAATGCTGCCGGGCAGGTTGCGGGCGTCCTGCGCGCAAAGCTGGACCCGATCTACGATCAGCTCATGGATATCTGCTCGCATTTTCACGCGGTGCTGGACTACCCCGACGAGGATATCGAGCCGTTCCGTCTGCAAGCCTATGCCGACACGTTGAAATCTGCCTCCTGGCAGCTCGACGCGCTGCTTTCCTCCTGCCGCCGCGGCAACTTCATCAAAAACGGCGTGCAAACCGCCATTCTCGGCGCGCCGAACGCCGGAAAGTCTAGCCTGCTCAACGCCCTTGCCGGCTTTGCGCGCGTCATCGTCACCGACATCCCCGGCACTACGCGCGACGCAGTCGAGCAGACAGTCACGCTGGGTCGTCACCTTCTTCGCCTGCTCGATACCGCGGGTATCCGCGAAACAGCAGACAGGGTGGAAGAGCTCGGCGTGGCGCGCGCGTTACAAGCGGCGCAGACCTGTCAGCTGGCGCTCTTTGTCGTCGACGGCTCGAAGCCGCTGACTCCGGAGGACGAGGCTGCCATGGACGTGGCTTTGCAGGCGCCCGAAGCAATCGCAATTTTAAACAAGCAGGACCTGCCGTGCGTCATGGACCCGAGCGAGCTGCCGTTTGCCTACGTGATTCCCGTCAGCTGCGCGAAAAACGAAGGACTGGACCTGCTCGAGCAGGCGCTCGATATGGTCTTTGATTTCGACGCGCCCTGTGACGGCTCGATTCTGACGAACGCCCGCCAGGCAGACGCCATCGCGAAATCGCGCGAATCGATCGAAGCCGCGCTTTCGTCCCTGCGCCTCGGCATGACGCCGGACGCCGTTCTGGTCGACGTCGAAGCGGCAATGGAATCGCTCGGCGAGGCGACAGGCAGAGTTGTCCGTGAGGATATCACCAACCGCATTTTCGAGCGCTTCTGCGTCGGAAAGTAATATTTCAAAACAGCGCTGAGGTATTTCTATGATCTATCTGGACAATTCCGCCACCACCAAACCAAATGCCGCCTGCGTGCAGGCAATGACGCGCCTGCTGTGCGACACCTGGGGAAACCCCTCCTCGGTTCACGAGCTGGGCATTGCCGCCGAGCGTGAGCTGAAAAACGCCCGCAAGGAGGTTGCTTCCAGTCTCGGCGCTGAGCCGGACCGCGTCTTTTTCACCTCCGGCGGCACGGAGGCGGATAACTGGGCAATTTTCTCGACCTGCGAGCGCCTGAAAAAGCGCGGCAATCACATCGTCACCACTGCCGTCGAGCATCACGCCGTGCTGCACCCCATGAAAGCGCTCGAAGCGAAGGGCTTTGAGGTCACATATCTGCAGCCGGATGAAGCAGGCTTCGTCTCTGCCGACACGCTCAAAGCTGCCCTTCGCCCGGATACGATTCTCGTTTCCATCATGATGGTCAACAACGAGTCTGGCGCCGTCATGCCGATTGCGGATATGATCCGCATCACCCGCAGGCTCAGCCCGCTGGCTCTTTTTCACACCGACGCCGTCCAGGGCTTCCTGAAAATCCCCTTCAAGGCAAAGACGCTCGGCGCGGACCTGATTTCCGTCTCGGGGCATAAAATCCACGGTCCCAAGGGTGTGGGCGCGCTCTACATCCGTCCGGGTCTTCCGCTGCCGCCCTTCATCCACGGCGGCGGGCAGGAGAGCAATTTCCGCTCCGGTACCGAGAACCTGCCCGGCATCTGCGGCTTTGGCGCCGCCACCGACACGCAGCAGGAGATTGCCCGTATGACGGACCTTCGGGACTACTGCCGCGCCCGCGCGCAGGAGATTCCGGGTCTCGTCCTCATCGGGCAGCAGGCAGCGCCGCACATTGTGAACCTGTCGCTTCCCGGTCTTCGCTCGCAGGGCATCATCAACTGCCTGCAAACGAAGGGCATCTACGTCTCCGCCGGCTCCGCCTGCTCCAAGGGGCACCGCAGCCACGTGCTGGAGGCAATGCACCTTCCCCCTGCCGTCATCGACGGCTCTGTGCGCATTTCGTTCTGCGGCGATAACACCCGAGAGGATGTCGACCGCCTGATCGATGCTCTTCTGGAAGCAAAGACAACCTTAAAAGGATAAACGAAGGACGTGCCATTTTATGGCACGTCCTTATTTTGCAAAATCAGTCTTCAGTTCGCGTGCATCGGCTGCACAAAGCCCTGTCCGGCAATCTCCATGTACCAGACCGCTTCACCCTCAGAGAAGACGTCGGTCATGCAGTATTTTTCCGCATCCAGAACGTCCTGCCCGACGCGCACCCGCAGCGGTAAGACGCTCACAACCTCTGCCTGCTGGCAGCTGACGGCAAGCACCGTATCAAACTGCGTGTCGTTGTTGTGATCGATCACCGTCAGCCGCGTGCCGGACCGGGTGAGCACCTCCGAGCCTGCCTCGTTATAATTATAATAGTACAGCGCGTCGTCTGCCATCGAAAATGCGCCGTCGGAGAGCAGCTTCGAAAGCGCCTGCGCGTTTTCGAACGTGTAGTAAAGCTCGCTCGTCACATAGCACGGAATGCCGAACACCCGCCCGTTCTTGACATAGATATCCACCTCGCGCCCAAGAAGGCTCAGGTCGGACGAAACGGCAAATTCCTTGTGCCCGGCAAGCTTCGTCACGCCCGCGGAAAGTCTGCCGTCATTGCTCGTCAGATCGGCGTATTCGTTTCCGGTCAGCACCGCTGTATACCGCGTCAGATCATACCGGACCTCGAGATACGACCGGGGGTTCATCAGATCGTCGAGCACATAGCGCTCCGGTCCCTCTGCATCCGGGTCTGCAATCGCCGGGCAGCGCATGGCGTTGTAAATCAGCAGACACGCATTGTCGCGCGTGACAGGCTTGCTCACCTGCGCGGTCAGACCATAGTAAATACCGAACGACTGCGCGTCCGCGTTCACCCGCTCGTCCCAGCCTGCGCCGGAATAGGTTTCGGGATTCTGCCCCAGAATGACCAGCAGCATCTTTGCCAGCTCCTGCGCCGTCACATTGTCCTTCGGGCGGAAGCTTCCCATGCCGTCGCCGGCAATGATGCCCTGCCCCGCGCAGTAGCCGATGTAGTCGAGCGCCCAGGAGTTCTGTGCGTCATAGAAATAGACGTCTGCCGGCGCCTGCGGGTTTTCCGTACACAAAATGGCAACCAGCTTCGCGACCTCTTCGCGCGTGATAAAATTGCCCGGGCGGAACGTTCCGTCGTCATAGCCCGAAATCAGCCCCAGATCGACCAGCATCTGCACCGCGCCGACATTGCGGATGCTGCCGCGGTCGGTGAAGGCAGCGCCCTCGTCCTGCGCGCCGGCAGGCAGCGCCATGCACAGCAGCAGGCAAACGCAGATCAGCAGGCAAGCGATTCTCCGTTTCATACGCCGCCTCCTTTCGTTTTCTGATTTTCAGTATAGACGCTCCCGTCGGTCTTTGCAAGCGCGCGGGCGCATCTGTAATGTAACTGTAACGTTTCCGGGCAAATTCCCGTCCTTTATCCACAGCTTTGTGGATATTTCCGTCCCTATGTGCGCAAAAGCGGCGCTTTCCGCACCGGAAAGCGCCGCGTCGGTATGCAAACTCTTACTTGACGGTAATGACCGTATAGTCGTCGGTACCCAGACCGATCTTCTTGCCGTGCTCGACCGCCGCTCTCCAGCAGGTGTTCGGGTGCATGGCATGCAGATGATCGTGATCCTCGGGGTCTGCGGTCTCTGCAAGGCGGCTTCCCGGCAGAACCGGCTGGCGGTTGACCGCCTCCGCGCACGCCAGATCGAGCGCCACGGGGTCAAACGATGCGAACATGCCCACATCCGGCACCATCGGCACATCGTTCTCCGGATGGCAGTCGCAGTCCGGGGAAATATCGCGCACGATGGAGATATGGAAGCTGGGCCGTCCGTCTACCACCGCCTTGGCATACTCAGCGATCTTGTAGTTGAGAACCTCGGCAATCTCGTCGCAGTCCGGCGCGATGGCGTCCTTCGGACAGATGGCGATGCACCTGCCGCAGCCGAGGCACTTGTCGTGGTCGATGGCGCACTTCTTATCCGTGATGATCGGCGCGCCGTGGGCGCAGATCTTTGCGCACCTGCCGCAGCCGACGCATTTGCTTGTAATCACATGGGGCTTGCCCTTTGCGTGCATTTCCATCTTGCCCGCGCGCGAGCCGCCGCCCATGCCGATGTTCTTGAGCGCGCCGCCGTAGCCCGCCTGCTCATGCCCCTTGAAGTGCGTGAGGGAGATGACGATGTCCGCGTCCATCAGGGCTCTGCCGATCTTCGCGTTTTTCACATACTCGCCGCCAACGACCGGAACCTCCACATCGTCGCCGCCGCGCAGACCGTCGGCAATGATCACATGGCAGCCCGTCGAGAACGGAGAAAAGCCGTTTAAGTACGCTGCGTCCATATGCTCAAGCGCATTTTTCCGGCTCCCGATATATAGCGTGTTGCAGTCAGTCAGGAAGGGCCGTCCGCCTCTTGCCTTCACGAAATCCGCCACAGTCTTTGCATAGTTCGGGCGCAGATATGCCAGATTGCCAACCTCGCCGAAATGCAGCTTGATGGCGACAATCTTTCCCTCAAAATCAATCGTATCCATCCCGGCGGCGAGCAGCAGCTTTTCCAGCTTCTGCTGCTGGTTCACGCCCGGATGGCAGCGGAAATCCGTAAAAAATACCTTTGCCTGTTCCATGAGAGTTCCTCCTCGTCATTCGTAATCAAGAAAAAGTATAGCGGATTTTCGGAATTTGTCAATCCGCCTGTCTAATCCGGCAGCCGCAGCGCGGCATTCGCGAGCGAAAAGTTCGCCGTGAACGGGCGCATGAAGTTCCAGTACCCGAGCCCCCGCAGCGCATATTGTTTCACCAGATGGAACTTGGCAAGACTCGAGCGCACATCCTCGAACCACACCTCATGTACCGCGCCGTCCATGCCCGTGTAGGAAAACCACGGCGTCTGCGCCGTCTCATCGAACTGAATCTCGCTCCGCGTGTCAAACGCCAGCTGCCGCGCCGCCTCGTTGCCGATCACCACAGCCCGCGTCAGCCCCGCTTCATACGGCAGCGTCCAGTCATACGCATAGTTGGGAAAGCCCAGCAGCAGCTTTCCCGGCTCGATGCGCGAAACCGCATACCGCACCACCCGCTCCACCGCGTCAATCGGCGCCACCGCCATCGGCGGACCATACGTGTAGCCCCATTCATACGTCATCAGCAGCACCTGATCGACCGCTTTGCCGATGGCAGCGTAGTCGTGCCCCTCATATAAGACCCCCGGCTGCGTGTCCGAGGTCTTCGGCGCAACCGCTGCCATCAGATAGCCGCCCGCCGTGTGAACCGCCTGAGAAAGCTCCTGCAAAAACGCCGCGTAGCTTGCCGCAAGCGCCTTGCCCAGAAACTCAAAGTCCACATCCACGCCGACAAAGCCGCCGTCTCGCATCTCGCGGACCGTGTTCCGGATCAAAGCCGCGCGCACCGTTTCGTTTTCCAGCACCGCGCCTGCGCGCTGGGCAGAGAAGCTGCCCTGCTCGGTGAGCGTGGAAAGGTGCAGCAGCGTCGTCACGCCGAAGTCCTTTGCCAGCGCGCGCATCTGCTCGTCGTCCGGGCGGACCAGCTCTCCCGTTTCCGTAAAGCCGTAGGTAAACGGCGCCAGCGCCTGCGCATAGGGAAGAATCCCGCGCAGCACGCGCCCTGATACCCACGGATAGGCGTAGCCCATCAGCTGCGCCTCATAATTGGGCGTATCTTCCAGTTTTGTCACCAATATCTGCCCCGGATACAGCCGCTCCTGCGCCGATAGCCCCGGGTTGAGCCGGTACAGCTCGTTCCGCCCGAGCGAAAACGTCTGCGAGATGGAATAGACCGAGTCTCCCGGCTGCACGGTATAAAGCTGCGCGGGCTTCAGAATCAGCAGGCTTTCCCCAACCGACAGCCGGTACGGCTCCGTCAGCCCGTTGAACCGCGCCAGAAGCCCCGGCGCAACGCCGTACTGCGCCCCGATCGACCAGAGCGTCTGCCCTGCCGTCACCACATGAATCTGCATACAATCACCTCACGGCATTGTATGCCCGCTCTTGCGGAAACATCCTTGCGGCGCGCGTGCCGGCGCGCTATACTATAGGCAGCACCGCACACGGAGGCTTCCTATGACTGCAACCCTTCCGCAGCTCTGGCTGCTCGATCTGCGCGCTTATCAAGAAACCAGCCGCTGGCGCACGCTCCTGCCCAGTCTTCCGCCCGAGCGCCAACGGCGCGCGCTTGCCTGCCGCTGGGAGATCGACGGCGCGCGCCTTGCCTGCGCAGGCTTTCTGCTGCAGCAGACGCTCGCGTCAGCCGGTATCCCCATTTCTGATCAGGTCTTCACCAAAAACGAATGGGGAAAGCCGCGCCTTGCCTCTAACGCCGTCGATTTTTCCCTCAGCCACGCGGGAACTTTCTGCGTCTGCGCGCTCGATTCCTCGCCACTCGGCGTCGATGTCGAGCTGCCGCGCATTTCCATGGCGGTCGCCGCGCGCTGCTTTCATCCGGACGAAGCGGCTTTTCTGCAGACTCTGCCCGAAGAAGCGCAGAAAGACGCGCTGCTTCGCCTCTGGACCGCGAAGGAAAGCTATCTCAAGTATCTCGGGCGCGGGCTGTGCGTCCCGCTCGATTCGTTCTGCGTCCGTCTCGATGAAAACGGCGCCAGCCTGCAGGCGCCCGGCGCGTCTTCCGCCCTTCGCCTGCACGAATACACGCACGACGGCTGCCGCATCTGCCTGTGCACCAAAAGCCCCCGCCCGCCGCTTCAACTCTATCAACCGTAACAAAGCCGCCGCAGGATAACTCTCCTGCGGCGGCTGTTTTGATATTGCTCAGACTCTCGCGCTGTTGCAGACCAGATACACGACCTGCCGCTGCTGCGAAATTTTCTGCAGCAGCTCCAGCGCGCGCTTCGTCCTCGCGTCGTCGAGATTGACGAACGGGTCGTCCAGCAGCAAAAACGGCTGCTCCTTCGTAAACAGCGCGTCCACCAGCGCCAGGCGCATGCAGAGCGTGAGTGCGTCGAGCGTTCCGGCGCTGAAGCTTGCCGCCTCGCGCGCCGCGCCCTGCTCGTCGATGAACAGGCACAGATTCTTGTCGAGCAGCGCGCGCCCGAGATTTTCTCCCAGAAGCTCTTTCGCGTACCGCGTAAACCCGCGCTCCACGTCTGCCACATAGCGATTTGCAAGCCGGTCCTTTGCAAGATTCAAAAGCTCCATCGTCCGGTCGGCAAGCGTGCAGGATTTCTGAAGGCTCTGCCGCTCGTCGCAAAGCGCCGCAATCCGGTCCTCCCAGACAGAAAGATCCTCCGTTTCGCGCGATATGTTCTGCCGCTCCTGCCGCAGCGCGCGCCGTTTTTCCTCGAGCGCGTCCAGCTTCTGCTGCGCCTGCGCCTCCTGCCGCTGCAATTCTTCGGGGTCTGGAAGCGTTTGTTCTTCGTCCATTGATTCGACTGCCGGATGCTCGCGGTCAAACGTTGTCAGCGCCTGCTGCGCCGAAAGAAGCTGTCCGCTTGCCAGCGCCCATGCGCCCGCGTCACGCTCCAACGCCTCCAGTTTCTCGCCTGCATCGCCCTGCATCGCGGGGAACGCTGCAAAAAAGGCATCCAATTCCGCCTGCGCCGCCTCTTTTTGTGCCTGTGCCTGCCTGCTGTCTGCAAAATACCGCTCGGCGCGCGCGCTGGAGAGCGTATACTGCGCAAACCGGCGGCAAAGCGCCTGCGTGCACTCGCGGAGCGTCCGCGTCTCATCGAGCGCCTGATAGTGCGAAAGAGCCGCCCGGATGCTTCCCGTCAGCGCCTG
>ENA-UONW01004093-UONW01004093.1-human-gut-metagenome-genome-assembly--contig:-CS52-NODE-4093-length-11049-cov-12.087775_pt1 | contig 11049 bp, 10 predicted proteins | sample MGYA00242463_ERZ724010 | MGnify/ENA metagenome assembly ERZ724010 | reverse complement strand
CTTACTTGTCCTGCAGGCAGGCAATACCGGGCAGCTCCAAACCCTCGAGGAACTCAAGCGATGCACCGCCGCCGGTGGAAATATGCGTGATCTTGTCCGCAAAGCCCAGCTGCTCGCAGGCCGCCGCAGAGTCGCCGCCGCCGACGATGGTCACAGCGTCGGAATCCGCCAGCGCCTGTGCCACGGCAATGGTGCCCTTGGCCAGCGTCGGGTTCTCGAACACGCCCATGGGCCCGTTCCAGACAACGGTCTTCGCGTTCTTGATGGCATCGGCAAACAGCGCGCGGGTCTTTTCGCCGATGTCAAGGCCTTCCTTGTCGGCCGGGATGGCGGTCACGTCGACGGTCTCGACGTCGACCGGCGCGTCGATCGGGTTCGGGAAGTCGGCAGCCACGACGGTGTCGATCGGGAGCAGGAGCTTGACGCCCTTCTCCTCGGCCTTCTTCATCATGTCCTTGCAGTAGTCGACCTTCTCTGCGTCAAACAGGCTCTTGCCGATGCCGTAGCCCTTGGCCGCGACGAAGGTATAGGCCATACCGCCGCCGATGATGAGGGTATCGACCTTCTCGAGCAGGTTGTTGATGACGTTCAGCTTGTCGGAGACCTTCGCGCCGCCGAGGATGGCGACGAACGGACGCTCCGGATCGGCCAGGGCCTTGCCCATGATGGAAACTTCCTTCTGCACCAGATAGCCGCAGACGGCGGGCAGATAGTCGGCAACGCCGGCAGTGGAGGCGTGCGCGCGGTGCGCGGTGCCGAAGGCGTCGTTCACGAAAATGTCAGCCATGGAAGCGAGCTTCTTGGAGAGCTCGGGGTCGTTCTTGGTCTCGCCCTTTTCAAAGCGGGTGTTCTCAAGCAGCATGACCTCGCCGTCCTTGAGGGAGGCGGCCAGCGCCTGTGCGCTCTCGCCCACGACGTCCTTGGCCATCTTGACCGGCTGGCCCAGCAGCTCGGACAGACGGTCGGCCACGACCTGCAGGCTCAGCTCCGGCTTCACTTCGCCCTTGGGCTTGCCCATGTGGGAGCAGAGGATGACGCGGGCATTGTGCTTCACGAGATACTGGATGGTCGGCAGCGCGGCGACGATGCGCTTGTCGCTCGTGATCTTCCCGTCCTTGGTGGGGACGTTAAAGTCGCAGCGGCAAAGGACGCGCTTGCCCGCGACGTCGATATCTTCAACAGACTTCTTGTTGTAGTTCATAGATGTTCCTCCTTATTTGATGGCGGGGGCAGCCCGCTTGTTTACCGGTTCCAGTCGGCCATTTTTCCTTCGGTCTTCAGGTGTGGGAATTGCTGCTGCCGCAGCGCTTCAAACACGCCGATGGCAGCGGAATTGCTGAGATTGAGGCTCCGCGCCTCCGCGCGGATGGGGATGCGGACACAGCTGTCATAGTGCGCGGCGAGAAGATCCTCCGGCAGACCTCTGGTCTCCTTGCCGAAGAACAGATAGGTCCCGTCGGGGTAATCGGCCTCGTCGTAGCGGCGGGGCGCCTTGGTGGAAAACAGGCGCAGGCAGGATGGATGATTCTTTGCAAAGAAGTCGTCCAGATCCTCATACACCCGAACGTCTACCAGGTGCCAATAGTCGAGCCCCGCGCGCTTGACCGCCTTGTCGGAAATGTCAAAGCCCAGGGGCTTCACGAGATGCAGGACGCTGCCGGTCGCGGCGCAGGTGCGCGCGATATTTCCGGTGTTGGCCGGGATCTCGGGTTCAACCAATACAACATGCAGCATGTGAAAAACTCCTTGCCCGCCGTTTCCCGGCAAGCAAGCATATTCTATGACAGAACGTCACAGATTTCAACTGTTTTTCAGAAAAAAATCAAGATTTTCGTGAAAAAAATTTTCCCTTTGCGGCGCTCCATTTTTGGTGATTCTTACACGCCTACAGCCGCCAGTCGATCGCACGGCTGCCGGCAGACTCCAGGAAGGCGTTGATCTTCGAAAACGGGCGGCTGCCGAAGAAGCCGCGGTAGGCGCTCAGCGGACTCGGATGCGGCGCCTGCAGCACGAGGCGGGGATACGGACTGTCCGCGGCGAGGGCCGCCTTCTTCTGCGCGTGGCCGCCCCAGAGGACGAAGGCCACCGGCTGCGGCAGCGCAGCGACAGCGCGCACGGCGGCGTCGGTGAACGTCTGCCAGCCGAACGCCTGATGGCTGGCCGCCTTGCCCGCCTCCACGCTCAGGCTGCTGTTGAGCAGAAACACGCCCTGCCGCGCCCAGGCAGTCAGATCGCCGCTTTCCGGCGGCGTCACACCGCAGTCCGCCTGCAGCTCCGTCAGGATATTGCGCAGCGACGGCGGCAGCTTCACGCCCGGCTTCACGGAAAAGGCCAGCCCGTTGGCCTGCCCCGGCTCGTGATACGGGTCCTGCCCCAGGATCACGACCCGTACTGCCTCCGGCGGCGTCATGCGGAAGGCGGCAAACAGCGCCTCCCGCGGCGGATAGACCGTGGACGCGGCGTAGGCCGCGTCCACCCGCTCTGCGAGCGTCCGCCAGTACGGCTTTTCAAATTCCTCCTGCAAAAGCGCCTGCCACGCGCCGAGTTCTTCCGGTCTCATGCTACTACTCCTTATTATCTCCGGTTTTTCCGCATTTTTTCGCAATATTTATACCACAGAAAAACCCGGAACACAAGCGCCGCCCGGCGCATAGGGTTTTGCGAGGTGATCGTATGCAGATCTATGTGGTAAAGCCCGGCGATACGCTCTTTTCGATCGGCCGGGCGCTGGGGCTCGCGCCCGGCTTTCTCGCGCGGTACAACGGCCTGCAGGAGCCGTACCGGCTGGCCGTCGGTCAGAGTCTTCTGGTCTTGTATCCGGAACAGACCGTGACCGTACAGCCCGGCGACACGCTCACGTCCATCGCCGCGAGCGCCGGGACGGATGTGGCTTCCCTGTACCGGATGAACCCGAACCTTTCCGGCTCCGACCGGATCTACCCCGGCCAGATCCTCGTGACCCAGCTCGAGCAGGCCGCGCGCCGCCCCGCGGTCGTCAGCGGCTATGCCTATCCGAATGTGTCCGAACGCGTGCTGCGCGGCATTCTGCCGTATGCCGGGGCGCTGGCCCCGTTCACCTACGGCTTTACGCCGGAAGGCGCGCTGGTGCCGATGGACGACGAGCGGCTGCTGGCACTGGCCGGAGCCTGCGGCGTGCAGCCGCTGCTGCACCTGTCGACGCTCACAGCCACTGGGGCCTTCTCCGCCGCGCAGGCAGCTGCGCTGCTGCGGGATCCGGCCCTGCAGCAGACGCTCGCGGCCAACGTGCTGCAGACGATGCTGGAAAAGGGCTATGAGGGCCTCGACGTGGATTTTGAGTATCTCGGCCGGGACCTGGCGGAGCCCTACGCGGCGTTTATCCAGCTGCTCCGCGATACGCTCGCCCCCTACAGCCTGCCCCTCATCACCGCCCTGGCCCCCAAAACCTCCGCCGCCCAGCCCGGCACCCTCTACGAAGGCCACAACTACGCCTCCCTCTCCACCGCCAGCGACGCCGTGCTGCTGATGACATATGAATGGGGCTACACCTATGGGCCGCCGATGGCGGTGGCGCCGGTGGGGGCGGTGCGGCGGGTGGTGGAGTTTGCGCTGACGCAGATGGACGCCGCTAAAATTTTGCTGGGCTTTCCGAACTACGCCTATGACTGGACACTGCCATTCACCGCGGGCGCGACGCGGGCGCAGTCGATCGGCAATGAGGCTGCGCCGCTGCTCGCCGCGCAGTACGGCGCCGAGATCCAGTTCGACACGCAGTCGCAGACGCCGTATTTCACGTATCTGGACGAAGCCGGGCAGCCGCACGAGGTCTGGTTTGAAGATGCACGCAGCGCGCAGGCGAAGTTCGCGCTTCTGCCGGAATACGGACTTCTGGGCCTCGGCTACTGGAATTTCATGCGGCCGTTTACGGCCGGATTCAGCCTGCAGAACTACCTGTTTACAGCCTCCGGGCTGGGTTGACAAATTCCGGGCGGTGCAATATCATAGAAAACATCGAAAGAAAATCATCCAAAAGGGGAGAATCTTCCATGTCTGCATCCAAGGTCTTTTTTACTGATTTCCGCTGCCGTCTGGGCGTCAGCCAGCTCGACAAGCTCCGGAAGCTGCTGGAAAAATCGGAGTTCTCAAAGATCGATTTTGACGGCAAATTCGTCGCCATCAAGCTGCATTTCGGCGAGCTCGGCAATCTGTCGTTCCTGCGCGCCAACTATGCCAAGGTCGTCGCCGATTTCGTCAAGGAGCGCGGCGGCAAGCCCTTCCTCACCGACTGCAACACGCTCTACGTCGGCAGCCGCAAAAACGCGCTGGAGCACATGGATACCGCGTATCTCAACGGCTATTCCCCGTTCTCCACCGGCTGTCACGTCATCATCGCCGACGGGCTCAAGGGCTCGGACGATATCGAGGTCCCGGTCGTGGGCGGCGAATACTGCAAGACCGCACGCATCGGCCGCGCCGTGATGGACGCCGATATCTTCATCTCGCTGGCGCATTTCAAGGGTCATGAGCATGCGGGCTTCGGCGGCGCGCTCAAGAACATCGGCATGGGCTGCGGCTCGCGCGCGGGCAAGATGGCCATGCACGCCGACGGCAAGCCGTATGTGCAGACCGATCTTTGCGTCGGCTGCGGTGCGTGCGCGAAGATCTGCGCCCACAACGGCCCGCAAATCGCGGACAAAAAGTGCCATATCGACCATGACGCCTGCGCCGGCTGCGGCCGCTGCATCGCGATCTGTCCCAAGGACGCCATCCGGCCGGGCCTTGACTCGAGCGAGAAGATCCTCAACTGTAAGATCACCGAGTACGCCAAGGCCGTATTGGACGGGCGCCCGAGCTACTGCATCAACATCGTCCGCGACATCTCGCCCAACTGCGACTGCCACGCGGAAAACGACGTGCCCATCGTCCCCGACGTCGGCATGTTTGCCTCCGCCGACCCGGTCGCCCTGGATCTGGCCTGCGCCGAGGCTGTCAACCGCCAGCCCGTCATGCCGAACTGCGCCATCACGGACCTGCAGCTCGAGCACGACTGCGATCGCTTCCACGCCGCGCATGACAACACGCACTGGCAGGACATGATCGAGCACGGCAAAAAGCTCGGGCTCGGCTCCGACGAATATGAGATCGTGAACATCCACTGAACATCGCGCGCAAGCGGGCGGGCCCAGCCGGGTCCGCCCGCGTTTTCTGCACAAAAACGGCGTGATTTGCCAGCAATATCCGGATTTTACCGGACTTCATTACAGTTTTGTTACAAAAGCTCCCATTGTATTGCAATCTTGCCAGCCGCCGCTTATACTGGGTGCAACGATTCTTTATGGGGAAACTGACCGCTTTGTCATTTTCCCGGCCGGAAGGAGGCTGACGTCTTGAAAAAGTTTCTCTGTCTGCTGCTTGCGGCTGTGCTTGCGGGGCTGCTGATCCTGCCCTGCGCCGCGGCCGAGCCCACAGACTTTACCGACCGGAGCACGATCCGGAACTACAACGCCGTGCGGATGCTCGCCGACCTCGGTCTCGTCGCCGGCTATTCGGACGGCAGCTTCGGCCCGGACAAGCTGATCCGCCGCGAAGAGGTCGCCAAGCTCATGGCCCTGCTCGCCGACGCGGACGCCGAGGTGCAGGGACAGAATGCCCCCGTCCCGTTCTATGACGTCTCTGAGTCCTGGGCGCTGCCGTTCATCGCCTACTGCGCGCAGAACGAGATCGTCGCCGGCAGCAACGGCCGCTTCCGCCCCGCCGATCATGTGACGCTGCGGGAGCTGGCAAAGATGCTGCTCGTCCTGCTCGGGGAAGACAGCGCGCGCTATGTCGGCGCGGGCTGGGCGCAGAACGTCGACCAGGACGCATTTGAAAAGGGCATCTACGCGGGTCTGACCGCCGGATATGAAGAAGACGCCACGCGCGACAACGCGTGCCTGCTCATCTGCAACGCCACGCTCTGCCCGAAGGTGGCCAACGCCAGTGAGAACAGTGTGCAGCGCTACGTGCTCGACGCGCTGATGAACCCGATGTCGTATCTCGAGATCCGCTTCGGCCTGACCCGCTATACCGCGACGCTGACCGGCAATGAGTGCGCCGATCTGACCGGCTCCTCTCCCCTGCCCGCCGGGACGAGCAAGCTCGCCGGACACAAGGCGTTCCAGGTCTCGACAGACCTGAGTCTGCTCGGCCGCAGCGTCGATATCTACGTGAAGGACGGGAAGGTCTTCGGCGTGCCCTGCTACGCGGTCGACGAGATCTACTACACCTTTGCCGACGCTTCGCAGCTCAAGGAGATCTGCCAGGGCGGCGGCTTCCGGCTGACGGACGAGACGGAGTACTATTACAACTACGCCCGCTCGTCCAAGGAGATCCTGAACGCCGTGACCGCCAACGACAAGATCACCGTGATCGACCATGACGGCGACAACGCCTTCGACGTCGTCCTCGTGACGACCAGCCGTCCGGCGACCGTCACCGCGACGAGCCCCCTGACCGTCGACGTTGGCGGCCAGAGCTACGAGGTGCAGGCCTTCAGCCAGGCAGACACGTTCGCCGTGGGCGACGCGGTCTACTACAGCCAGGTCTGCGGCAGCGGCTACATCCGCCGGTTGAACGGATAATAAGAATTACGGATACGCCTGCCTGGCGTATCCGTTTTTTATGCTTTGGGCAGACCCGGTTGCAAATCGGGCGGAATTGTGGTAAATTTAGAAAAAAGACACGGGAATTTCTCCGGCTGCGGGATGCGCCGGGTTTCCCTGAGCTGAGGTGATCACATGAAACGGCTGCTGCTTCTGCTGGCCTGCCTTCTGGCGCTCTGTACGACGGTGGTCGCGGCGGAGCCCGCCATTTCCGATATGAAAACCGACTGCACGCTGACCGGCAGCGGCGCGTGCCAGGTCACGCAGACCTTCACCATGGAGATCGACGGCGCGCAGACGCAGCTGCGCTTCCCGCTCGTCCCGGGCGCGAAGAAGGCCTCCGTCGCCGGCTACGACGCGCAGAAGCAGACCGACGGCGACTGCCCGGTGCTCGTGCTGAGCGACGCGTCGGGCTTTACCGGCACGCGGTCGTTCACGGTTTTGTACACGGTCTCCGGCCTCGTCAGCGAGGCCGACGGCGTGCAGACGCTGCAGTTGCCGCTGCTGAGCGCGAAATGGGCCTACCCCATCAGCCGGTATCAGTTCACCGTGACCATGCCGAAGCCGTTTGAGGGCTACCCCGCCTTCGTCAGCGGGTATTACAGCGACGTGATCTCGGACTATATCGATCTGGACGTATCCGAATCGCTCATCAGCGGTACGATCGCCACCGGGCTCAAGGACCATGAGTCGCTGGACATGACGCTGACGCTCGACAAGAGCTATTTTTCGGGCGCATACACCGCGCTCTCCTTCAGCTGGGTCGGCATGGCCGTCATCGTGGCGCTGCTGGCGCTGGCGTTCGGCTACTGGTTCGTCACGCTGCGCAGCGCACCCATCCGCACCTCGACGCGGAGGCTCCCGCCGGACGCGGCGCTGCCGTGCGATATGCCGTTTCTGGTCGGCGGCGGGCCGATCCAGTTCAACATGCTGGTCTGCCACTGGGCGAGCCTCGGGTATCTGACGATCTTCTGCGGGAAAAACGGCCGCGTCGCGCTGCGCCGCCGCGTGGACATGGGCAATGAGCGCCGCCCGGCAGAGGTGCGGCTGTTCCAGATGCTGTTTTCGCAGGGCGACGTGTGCGAGGGCGCGAGCCTTTTGTACAAGCGCACGGCGGAAAAGGCGGACGCGGTGCTGCGGCGCTACTGGGTCCGCAGGCTCTACCGCAAGTCGAGCGGCAATCCGCTCCTCGCGCGGGCCTTCGGTCTGCTTGCAGGCGCACTGGCTGCGGCCGAGGCGGCAAGTCCGCTGCTGCCCGCGGGCTTTGTACGCTGGCTGCTGCTGATCGCCGCGTTTTTGATCGGCGGCGCGCTGAGTGCCGTGCTCCTGCATGCGCCGTCGGCGTATTATCAAGGGAAAAAGCTGTTTGCGGCGCTCGCGGCGCTGGCCGCGGTGGCGCTTCTGACGCTCGCGCAGTTCGGCGAGGGTCTGCTCGCCGTGCTGCTCGTGATCGTGTGTCTGGTGCTGCTCGGGCTTCTGACGCTCCACGGCGGCAGGCGGACGGCCTTCGGCGACGAGATCGTCACGCAGGCGATGAGCTACCGCCGCTTCCTGCGCCGCGTCACGCAGAGCCAGCTGCTCTCGCGGCTCGCGCAGGACAGCCAGTATTTCTACCGCATCCTCCCCTACGCCGAGGCCATCGGGCTCGGCGCGGGTCTGGCCCGGACGCTCGGCAATACGGAGCTTGAGCAGTGCGACTGGTATCAGGAGCAGCAGCCCCTGCCGCGCACGGCCGCCGGGTTCTACAGTCACCTGCAGGAGGCGCTGGCCCTGCTGGAGCTTTCGATCCGGAAATAAAAAGAGACGAAAAGCGCCTGCCGCAGCAGCGACAGGCGCTTTTTTCATGCAATTACTGCTCCATACGCGGGCAGCAGCGGACGTATTCGTAGAACTGCGCGTTTGTCGCCTCCATATACGGCGTGACCCAGAGCGTGCCGACGCCGAGGCACAGGGAACCCACGATGATCCAGCCGAGGAAGCTCAGATCCAGCACGAACTTTTCCCACTTGTGGCCGTCCATCAGCTGGCGGCTCTCATCGATGCAGGCCTTCCAGCTGTAGTCGGGGTGGTCGAGCTTGATATAATAGGCCATGGAATAGGCATACATCTTGACGATGCCGGGGATGACGAACAGCAGCGACCACAGGAAAGTAAAGAGCGACGTCATGAGGCCGATGAGGAACGTCCCGCCGAAATCATCCTGGAAGCCGCGGAACATGTCGCCCAGCTGCACCGGCTGGTGATCCCGCGCCTGCTTGAGGAAAATAAAGGCCATGCCGTATTCCAGCGGCCCGACCACGATCAGTGCGCCGATGCCGGGCAAGATCCCCGCGGCTGCCGATTCCATCAGGCCGATCAGCAGGCACACCGCCAGCCCCATCATCCACAGGTTCTGGAAGATCCCGCCGCCGAGCTGCGCCCGCGCCCGGGCTTTTAATTCTGCACGATCCATAAAAACACGATCCTTTCTGTCATTTCCACGTTTTCGGTTTTCTTTCTTCCGGCTTCCAACATTATACGGTATGCGCGCGGAAATTGCAAGAGAACCGGCCGCGGCCCGCGCTCAGATCCTGTCCGGCACGCCCGCCAGACACAGCGGCAGCTCCAGCCCGTTTTCCTCCAGCAGCGTCCGGTCACGCAGGATCTCCCCTGCCGCGCCGTCGGCGGCCAGACGCCCGTCGGCAAGCAGCAGCACGCGGCTGCAGGTCTCCAGCACCAGATCGAGGTCGTGCGAGGCGATGAGCTTCGTCTCCGGCCGCTGCCGCAGGACGCGGATGAGCGTGCGGCGGTTGCGCGGGTCGAGCGCGGTGGACGGCTCGTCCATCAGCAGCATCTGCGGCTGCATGGCGAGGATGGTTGCGACGGCGGCCATCCGCTTTTCGCCGCCGGACATTTTATGGTTGTGCCGGTCGCGGAGATATTCCATGTGCAGCTCCGCGAGCGTTTCCTCCGCCCGCTGTTCGGCGGCGGCGCGGCTCAGGCCGTAGTTCATGGGGCCGAAGACCATATCGTCGAGCACGGTGGGCATGAACATCTGGTTGTCGGCGTCCTGCAGCACATAGCCGAGCTTCCGGCGCACCTCCGGGAGGGTCTTCCGCGTGACCGGGATGCCGTCCACGGTGATGCTGCCCGTATAGGGAAGCAGACCGAGCGCGGCCTTCATGAGCGTGGACTTGCCCGCGCCGTTGGCGCCGATGAGCCCGACCTGCTCGCCGCTGCAGATCTGAAACGACAGCTCCCGCAAAACCGGCGTATCGCCGTAGAATACACAGACATGATCAAAAACCAGCATCATCTTCGCCTCTTTTCAGACAAATAGGGAGCCCGCGAGCGCGGACAGATCGACCAGCCGCGGCAGCAGCATCAGCGCCGGGCACAAGATCGCATACGGCCAGGACGCGGCCGAGCCTTTGCGGCGGACGGCGTAGGAGAAATCCCCGCAGAAGCCGCGCAGCTCCATGCTCTCATACAGCGCCTCCGCCCGGTCCATGCTGCGCAGCAGCAGCTGACCGAGGAACGAGCCCCAGGCGGAGATATGCACGCCCTTCTGCCCCGGCGCGCGGAGGCTGTAGGCCTCCTGCATGACGGAGACCTCGGAGAGCAGGACCCCGATATACCGGAACGTCAGCAGCAGCAGGCTCGTGATCGTCTTCGGCAAGTGCAGCTGCCGAAGGGCGCGGCAGATCTCCTCGATCGTCGTGGTGGCCATGAGCAGGAACGACGCGAGCAGGCAGAAAACGCCCTTCATCACCAGCGTCAGCATTGAGACGACGCCGCCGGAGACGGCAAGCGTGCCGATCTGCGTCACGATCTGCCGGTCAAAAATCGGATTGAGCAGCCCCACCGCGCACACCAGCGGCAGCACGAGCCGCAGCTTCTGAAAGCAGGTGCGCAGGGCGATACCCGCGAGCTGATAGCCCGCGACCGGGAACAGCGCCATCCACACGAGGGCTGTCAGCCGGTAGCGTGGGAAGGAGACGACGACGGCCAGATAAAAGATCGTCACAAACAGCTTGGACAGGGGGCTCAGCCGGTGCAGGAACGAATCCTGCGCGGCCAGATCATCCATGGCCCGCAGCTCCCGCCCGGCCCGTTCCGCCTGATTCATCTGTCCGCCTCCTTCCGAAAACACGAATTGCGGCAAGCCGGAGGGCTTGCCGCGGGGAATGTTTATTTTTTCGTGCCCGCGGAACGCGGGCCACCCCAAGGCTCCCTTTACACAAGGGAGCTGTCAGCCGCAGGCTGACTGAGTGATTGATTGTCGCAGATTTGCGATAAAACCCAAACCGCAAATTCAGTTTGCGGTTTGGAAAGGAAGAAATGAGCACAGAGGAAAAGAGACGTCGCTTGCGGCGGCTCGTTCCGTCGTGGTCATTTCTGACGCGCCTCCGGCGGCCCTATCTTTTCCGTCTTGCCGGAAAAGATAGGG
>ENA-UONW01004088-UONW01004088.1-human-gut-metagenome-genome-assembly--contig:-CS52-NODE-4088-length-11062-cov-5.823113_pt1 | contig 11062 bp, 10 predicted proteins | sample MGYA00242463_ERZ724010 | MGnify/ENA metagenome assembly ERZ724010 | reverse complement strand
TTGGAATATATCTAGTTCGGATTATATCAAAAAAATAAAAAAATATCAAAAATATAATATTTTATTAAATTTTATACAAAATAAAATTAAATATGAAAAAGAAATGGGTGATTATTTGAAAAATATATTAAAAGTAATATTTTTATTTTTAGTTTTAATTATTACTGTATTCGGAATTATGTTATTAAATGATAATAATAATGATTATAATATAAGTTATGCTGCAAGTTCAAATACTTCAGATATTCAATTAATGGCAAGAGCAATTAATGGTGAAGCAAGAGGAGAACCATATGAAGGACAAGTAGCTGTTGGTGCTGTAATATTAAATAGAGTAAAAAGCTCACAATTTCCTAATACAATAGCAGGAGTTATTTATCAATCAGGTGCATTTACTGCAGTATCAGATGGGCAAATTAATCAACCTATAGCAGAAGGGTCTACTGTATACAAAGCGGCACAAGATGCTAAAAATGGATGGGATCCTACAGGAGGATGTATATATTATTTTAATCCAGCAACTGCAACTAATAAGTGGATATGGTCAAGGCCATTAGTAAAAACAATAGGAAAACATAGATTTTGTAAATAGATAAAATTTAAATTTGATTTTTGAAAAGGAGATTTTATGAACAAGTTAATTGATTGGAAAAATAGGTTAAAAAAAGGACATATGCTAAGTGTAATATGTGTGCTATTAATAATAGTAGCGATTTTAGGAATTATATTATATAAAAAACAAACAGAATATAGACAGGCATCTGAAAATAATTATAACCAAGCTTTTTATGAGGTTGTAAATTATGTTCAAAATGTAGAAACATATTTGGCGAAATCTATGATATCTTCTACACCAGAGCATGGAGCAGAAACATTAACGAATTTATGGAGAGAAGCTAATTTAGCACAAAGCTATTTGAGCATGTTACCTATAGAAAGTCAAGAATTAGAGAACACTGAAAAGTTTTTAAATCAAGTGAGTGATTATAGTTATACTTTATCAAGAAAAAATATTTATAAAGAAGGATTATCAACTGAGGATTTAGGAAATTTAAAAGATCTACATGGATATAGCGTAGAATTAGAAAATACCTTAAATCAACTTGCTGAAGATTTAAATAATGGTAGGTTAGAATGGGGAGAATTAACCAAAAAGGGAAATATTGCTTTTGCACAACAAGTCGACAATATATCTAAAGAAAGTTTTAGTAATTTAGAGGAAAATTTTCATGAATATTCAGGCTTGATATATGATGGTGCTTTTTCAGAACATTTAACAAGTGAAGAAAAGAAAGGCTTAACAGGAGAAGACATTGAAGAAGAACAAGCTAAACAAAAAGCAGAAGAATTTATAGGAAAGAACAATATAAAAGAAATTACAAATATGGGATATTCAGAAAATGCAACTATTCCGGTTTATGATTTTTCTGTAAAGAATAATAATGAAGAAACAATTAATATATCTATTTCTAAAAAAGGTGGACATATAGTATTTATGAATTCAAACCGTGATGTTAATTCAGAAATTATATCACAAGAAGAAGCGGATAAAAAAGGAAAAGAGTTTTTAGAGAGTAAAGGCTTTAATAATATGAAGGAAACTTATTATTTAAAACAAGAGGGAATAGTTACAATTAATTATGCATATTCACAAAATAATACTGTTATGTATCCTGATTTAATAAAAGTTAAAGTCGCTTTAGATAATGGAGAAGTGCTAGGAATTGAAACAACAGGATATTTAAATAATCATACAGAGAGAAATATTAGTAATATTAAAATAACAAAAGAAGAAGCAAAGAAAAACTTGAATAAAGATTTACAAATAGAAAGTGAAGGAATGGCTGTTATTCCAACAGAGTGGAAAACAGAAATACTTTGTTATGAATTCAAGGGAAAAGTTGATGATAGAGAATTTTTAGTTTATATAAATGCTGAAAATGGAAGAGAAGAGGATATTTTAATAATTACAAATACACCAAATGGAACTTTGACAATGTAAAATATAAAAGCCCACCATATATATTATATGGTGGGTAAGTTTTTTAATGTCTTTTATAAGTATCTTTAGATAATAATTCTGAGCTAACAACTTTACCGTCTTGCTTAAGAATTTTATAAGCTTCAGAATATATAGCTGTTTGTGTTCTACCAGTTACATAAGCAGAGATTTCAACATCATAATCATTTTCTTGTTTTAATCCAAAAATTTGGAAGTTTGCGACTCCTCCTGATACAGAACATACAATTTTTATTGGATAATTTCTATTGTTTTTAAATTGAAAATCAATAGAACCATAAACAACAGTAGCATCTCTACTAGCTGGTGCGTAAGAAGGAACAAATTGATGATTAGTTCTTTGCACAATTTCTAAATTAGCATAAACCACAGCATTATATAGAGTTGTTGTGATTTGACAAATACCACCACCAACACCATCTACTACTTCTCCACTAACATAAATTGGAGCTTCTTTATATCCAGCTGCAATGGTTCTAGCACCAACAACTTTATTGTAAGAAAAAGTTTCACCAGGCATTAAAACAGTTCCATTTATTTTATTTGCTGCTAATATTAAATTTGTTGTCCTGTTTTTATTGCTTGCAGCATAGTTAGTAGAATATGTAGATAACAAATCAGGAAAAGCTTCTGTTCCTATCATATTAGTTGTTATTTTTGGGTATAATATGTTTAAAGGTATAGTGTATTCTTCAGCAGTTTGATCACCTAAAATAGCTTTTGCTTCTTCTATTGAAACGTTAAAATCAACGCCATTTTCAGAAGGATAAACAGTAAATGGATCTTGAGTATAATAAGCATCTACTGGTTCTTTATAAATTTCATTATGAATTTTTTCAATATCTATAGAATTAGGTTTCTCTGATTTTACGACCATTTCAATTGGCTCTTCAATATTTGAAAGATTTGAAATAACATTTTTTATAACTTCAATAGTAGCATCAGTATCTATAACATTACCTTCTTTTCCAGAAGTAATAATTAAATTGGAATTTTCAATATAATAACTACTTTCTGTTACTTTATCAGGCAATTGAGTAGAAATATCTTCTAGATTTTTTGTTAATTGTTCTTTATCAATTTTTAATATAGGTTCAATATTTACATTTCCGAACATTGTTGATAATACATACATATTATTTTGAAAAATATTTCCTTGTCTTCCAACATTGTAGGCACTGTTTATGGCTGACTTAGTATCAAAAGTAGCCCCAATTTGTGAAAGTGAAATAGTTGTTTCAAAATCTCCATGTTTTACTTTTATTTCTTCAGGTAATAAATTATTTAAATAATTATCTAATTGATATTTTGCATCAGACATGCTCATATTTGAGACATCTAATCCTTTTATGTGTACACCAGAAATAATGTTGCTATTTAATGTATTATATGCAGTAAATATTAAAAAGCAAATAATTAAAATGCTAAGTACAATTATAATTAATAAATTAAAAATTGATAATGTCTTTTTCTCTTCTTTAACTGGTATAAAATTTGAATCTTGAGAAGGAATTAAATTTAAATTTTCTTCTTTATTCTCTTTTTTATTCTCGACATTATCTTGATAAGATAAATTTTCTAAATTTTCATTTTTTTCTAATTCTTTTTCTTTAACGTCCATAAAATTCTCCCTTTGTAAATCATCTTATTTATTATAGCATATTCTCTTGTCAAAAAAAATATTATTTTATAAAAAAATGTCAAAATAAAATTAAAGTAGTTGGAAATAATATTATTTTAAAAATTAAATTAAAGTTTTATTGGTATTTAATTATATGATGCTAAATTAAAAAAATTTACAAGGAGGATGTTATGTCTAAAAATAGTAAATTAATTTCTGAAAATTTAAGAGAAGAAATCGCAAAAGAATTAGGAGTATATGAACAAGTAAAACAAGATGGTGGTAGTTGGGCTAATGTTTCATCAAGGGATTGTGGTAATATTGTATCAAAAGCAATAGAGATTGCTAATAGAAGTATAGAAAATAAATAGTTTGGAAAAGAGCAGTACTTAATGACTGCTCTTTTGTAAGTTTTAAATATTTTGAATGTTGCAAATTTAAAAAAATAGACATATAATCTAGCAAAGAAAAATTAAAATTTACAAATGTATTTTTAAAAAATCAAATTAATTGAGAGGAAAATGAAAAGTGGAAAATTTAACAGTAGAAGATATTGTGAGAGAATCAAATGGAAAATTAATATTAGGAGATAAAAAATTCATATGCAGAAATTTTTCTAAAGATACAAGAATAATAGAAGAAGGAGATATTTATATAGCAATAAAAGGAGAAAAATTTGATGGAAATAAATTTTGGAGGGAAGCTTTAGAAAAAGGAGCAGTTGGAGTAATTATAGACAAAAATAATTGTACAGACGATGATAAAAGAAAATTTGAAAATAAAATTATTATAGAAGTTGAAGATACATTAGAGGCATTATATTGTATAGCAAAATATAAAAGAAGCTTATATAATATACCAGTTATAGCTATTACAGGGAGTGTGGGAAAAACTAGTACAAAAGATATTGTAGCAAATGTAGTTAATAAAAAATATACAACATTAAAAACATTAGGAAATAATAATAATAATATAGGATTGCCATTTACTATTTTAAAAATGCAAAATGAGGAAGCTATGGTATTAGAAATGGGAATGAATCACTTTGGAGAAATTAGTTTACTTACATCTATTGCAAAGCCAACAATTTGTATTATTACAAATATAGGAACTTCTCATATAGGAAATTTAGGATCTCGAGAGAATATTTTAAAAGCTAAACTAGAAATTTTAGAGGGATGTGAAAATCCAGTTGTTATAATTAATAATGATAATGATTTATTACATAATTGGTATGAAGAGAATAAAGATAAATTAAATATAAAAACATATGGAATAAAAGAAAAAAGTGATTTAAATGCAAAGAATATTAAATTAGAAAGTTCAAATAGTAAATTTGATTTGAAATTGAATGGAAAAGAAGAAACCATTAATGTACCAGTTGGAGGAAAACATTTTATTTTAAATAGCTTATGTGCTGCAATGGTGGGAAAAGTTTTGGAAATTGATAATCAAAAGATAAAAGAGGGAATTGAAAGCTTTGAACTTACTAAAAAGAGAATGGATATAACTGAACTAGAAAATGGTGTTAAAGTAATTAATGATGCATATAATGCGAGTCTAGAATCAATGAAAGCATCATTAGGAGTTTTATCAGAATTTAAAGAAAATAGAAAAATTGCTATATTAGGGGATATGTTTGAATTAGGAAAATATTCTAAGGAATTACATAAAAAAGTTGGAGAAGAAGTAATTAAAAATAAAATTGATATATTAATATGTAGTGGAACTAATTCAAAATATATTATAGAAAAAGCAAGAGAAAAAATGAAAGATGAAAACGTGTATTATTTAGAAAATAAAGAAGAAATTTTAGAAGTATTAAAAGAGGTAATAAAACCAGGAGATGTGGTTTTATTGAAAGCCTCTAATGGAATGAAATTCTATGAATTAGCAGAAAGGATGATAAGTTTATGGAAAAAGAAAGATTAGGAGTGATATTTGGAGGGATGTCAACAGAAAATGAGGTTTCTGTTGTATCAGCAAATTCAGTGATAAAGAATTTGGACAGAGAAAAATATGAGATATATCCTATTTATATTGATAAAAATGGAATTTGGTATGAATATAGTGACTTACAAGAAGAAAGAAAATTAGAAGAAAAGGTTGATAAGAAGAATAGAATATCAGATCTTATAGGTTATTTAAAAAAATTGGATATTTTATTTCCTATATTACATGGATTATATGGAGAAGATGGAACAGTACAAGGGTTGTTTGAATTGTTAAAAAAACCATATGTAGGATGTGGAGTTTTAGCTTCTAGCGTAGGAATGGATAAGGTTTATACAAAAATTATTTTTGAAAAAGCTGGATTAAATCAAGCAAAATACGAATATGTCAGAAAATATAATGAGAAATATATTTATATGGATAGTAAATTTAATGAACAAGTAATGACTTTAGATGGGATGGTAGAAAAGATTTTTAAAAATTTAAAATTTCCAATGTTTATTAAACCATCTAATTCAGGATCTAGTGTTGGAATAAATAAAGCAAAAAGTAAAGGAGAGTTAAAACAGGCAATAGAGTATGCTTCAAAGTTTGATAATAAGATATTAATAGAAGAAGGTATTATAGGAAGAGAAGTAGAATGTGCTGTGCTTGGAAATGAAGAGGTAACGGCTTCTTGTGTTGGAGAAGTAAAATCTGCAGAAGAATTTTATAGTTATGATGCAAAATATAATAATGAAGAATCTAAAACAGAAATACCAGCCAATATTTCAGAAGAGTTGTCAGTTGAAATTAGAAACCAAGCAATAAAGGCTTTTAAAGCAATAGATGGAAAAGGATTGTCAAGGGTAGATTTTTTTATTGAAAATGGAACAAATAAAATTTATATTAATGAAATTAATACTTTACCGGGGTTTACTAGTATTAGTATGTATCCAAAGTTATTTGAGGCTAGTGGAGTTAGTTATAAAGAGTTGCTAAATAAGTTGATAGAGTTGAGCAAAGAAAAATATGTTACAGTTCAGTAAGAAATGATTATAATATCCAAACTCTGGCTCAAAATTCATATAATAATAATTTTGCCCGTGAACATTACTCATTTTCTTGTAAAAGATTTTCTATTTTTTATTCCAATCAAACGTCATTAAATAAAATTTAAGTGTTATAGTTGGAGCCAGAGTTTGGACATTATAATCTTTTTTTATGAAATGTGACAGAAATATTGAAACTTAAGCATAAAAACTATGGATTTTTTTTATTTTTATGATATAATAAGCATACCTGATTTTAGGGAGGATGTTAAAAATGGTTTTTAAAAATTACTATAAAATATTAGATTTAGAAACAAGCCACGTTTCAATTGAAGAAATAAAACAAGCTTATAGACAAGCAGCTAAGAAATATCACCCAGATTTAAATGTCGGGGATACATTAGCAGAAGAAAAAATAAAAGATATAAATGAAGCATATAAAACATTATCAGTTCCATCATCTAAAAGAAAATATGATAGAATTTGGAATTCTAAATTTGCGAAAGGAAAAAAAGCTTTTTCAAGTAAAGAGGAAAAAGGAGCAATTTTTAATATTTTTTTAGGAAATGTTGATAACATAGAAAAAAAAGATAAACTTTCTAAAAGTAAGAATCCAGTAAAAGGTGAAAATGTAGAAACAGAAATTAACATTAGTATATATGAAGCTTTTTATGGTTTGGACAAGCAAATATCTTTAAAAAATATGGAAGGACAACCTAAAAATTTAACTTTGAAAATACCTCAAGGAATTAGAGATGGAGAGAAAATCAGATTAATTGGACAAGGAAAACCAGGGAGAGATGGTGGAAAAAGCGGGGATTTATTGATAAAAGTTAAAGTAAAAGATGATAATAAATTTAAACTAAAAGGATGCGATTTATATACAGATTTACTTTTGACACCTTGGGAAGCTGCTTTAGGAACAAGAGCAATAGTACAATCAATTGATGATGAAACAAAAGTATATATACCACAAGGAATACAAAGCGGAGAAAAAATAAGAATACCCAATAAAGGATATCAATCTAGTAAAACAACAAGAGGAGACTTAGTGGCAGAAATTAAAATTGTAGTACCAAAACAATTGACACAACAAGAAGAAAAAATATTTAAAAAATTAAATGAAATATCAAATTTTAATCCGAGAAAATAAAACTTTACATAAATGTTGACAAAAGTAGCTTTTTTAGCTATAATTGTAATTAGTAGTGTAACAAAAGACAAACTATGGATTAAAACATAGAAACGGGGTGTAAGTATAAATGGAAACTATGCAAGGAAAACATTTTAGCATAACAGATCCAGATGGAGTAAAAACAGTAATATATCAAGTAAATAAAACAAAAAAAGAATATCTAAATCAGTATCCTAAATATACAGTAGAAAGGTTAGACCACACTGAAGAGATTGTAGGAAATTATAATAAAAAGACTTTTTACGTAGATGAGCCACAAAAAGATGGTAATCAGCTTATTATTTTGTCTTTTGCAAAAGATAAGGTGGTTATTAATAATGGTATTTTGCTTGGAGATGAAGTTAAAATTACTAAAAAACCTACACCTTTTAAATTTAATACATTATACTCTGAACAAGAAACGGAATATAAAGACTTTCAATATACACCAAACTTTAAAAGACCTATATCTATTATAGATCCAGAAACTACAGAAGAGGTAAAGCCTGTGCTTTATTTTGATGAAAAAACAAATGAAGTTAAAGGAAAATGTAAGTTAAAACCATATAAATCTTATTTCGCATTCGAAATAAGAGATGAAGGATAGGGAGGAAATGTTATGACTGCAAATAAAAAACAAAGGGATACACAAATACCGGTAGAAGCTATAGAAGGAGCAGCTGGAAAAGATGATAAAGGAATAACAATTGTTGCAATAAATCCAGTAGTATTAGGATTACTAAATGAAAAAATGTCAAACAAGAAAAAGACACAAGTAACAAATTCTGTAAAAAGACCAGTAGACCCTATAAGTACAGAGCTAGGAATTAGTTGTATGAGTATATCAGCAGAAAATAATACAAGAATAGAAAAAGAGGAAAGACAATAAAAGATAAATAATTTACAAAAGAGTAGGTGAATTTTATGAACTACAAAGTAGAGGGAGCTATTAAAAGAAATAGAAAGAATTTTATAATATTTGCAATACTATGGATATTTATAGCCATAGTATTTGTTTCGCCTATTGCATATAGTTATCATATGTCAATAGCAAATGGAACATTTGATTTGCAAATATTTATAGAGATGTTAATAAAGTCAATAACTAATCCATTTGCGACATTTGGTAGTATCTTTACAGAAGGAGCAGTTGGAAATTATTTTTCAACATTATTAATTGTAACTATATTTTATTCATTATTCTTTTTTATAGGATTTGTAAAATCAGCTCCTAAAAATGAATATTCAGATATTGAACATGGTTCTAGTGATTGGAGTCAAAGAGGAGAACAATATAAAATATTAGATAAAAATAAGGGAATTGTTCTTGCAGAAAATAATTATTTGCCAGTAGATAAACGAGGAAATGTAAATGTACTAGTTGTTGGACGGATCAGGTTCTGGTAAATCAGCATCATATTCAATTCCAAATGCATATCAATGTTTAGGCTCGTATGTTTTTACAGATCCAAAGGGAGAATTATATGATAGAACAGCAGGATATTTAAAGTCAAAAGGATATAAAATTAAAGTATTAAACTTAGTAAGGCCACAATATAGTGATGGTTATAATCCATTAATGCATATTTCATCAGAACTTGATGTAGATGTTATTGCTAATACAATAGTAAAAGGACAACAAGCAGAAGGTGGAAAATCAGATCCATATTGGGATGATATGGCAGAAATGTTATTAAAAGCATTAATATATTATTTAATTGCGACTAGACCAGAAGAAGAACAGAATCTAGCAAGCTGTGCTGAATTAGTTAGAGCTGCTAATAGCAATGGAGGAGGCAATTTACTTACAGAATTAATTAGTAAATTACCATATGATCATCCTGCTAGGATGTATTATAAATCAATTGAAATAGCACCTGAAAAGACATATGGCTCTATATTAAGTACATTGCAATCAAAATTAGGTAAGTTTGATTCAAAGGAAATTGCAGAACTAACATCAACAGATACAATAGATTTTGAAGAAATAGGAAATAAAAAAACAGCTGTATATGTAATATCATCAGATACGCATACAGCATATGATTTCTTACTTACAATATTTTTCTCACAGATGATACAACAATTGTATGATTATGCAGATCAAAATGGAGGAAAATTAAAAGAGCAAACATTCTTTATATTAGATGAGTTTGCTAATATAGGAAAAATACCTGATTTTGATAAAAAAATATCAACATCAAGAAGTAGAAAAATATCATTTAGTGTTATTTTACAAAACATAGATCAATTAGAGGCGGTTTATGAAAAATCTTATGAAACTATAATGGGAAACTGTGATACACATGTATTTTTAGGAAGTAACTCTTATAAAACAGTTGAATATTTTTCAAAAGCCTTAGGAGAAAAGACTATTGAGAGAGATAGTATATCTGTTAATAGAGATAGGCAAAATTGGAAAACAGGAAAATCAGTTTCAGATCAAGTTATGGCAAGAGCATTAATGACACCAGATGAATTACGTAGATTAGATAATGATTTATGTATTATTTTTGAAAAAGGAATAAAACCGGTAAAGGCTAATAAATTTTATTATTTTAAACATCCAATGGCTAAAAAAATGGCTGAATTAGAAATAAGTCATAATGATATTGGAGAGATTGATAGAGGAACTTGGAGAAAATACAATCCTTATAATCCATATGTAGAAGATAAAACGGAAGAGAAAGTGCAAAATTTAAAAGTGGAGTCTTTAGATGATTTGTTTGAAGATGAAAATAATGCACCACAACCAGAAAAAAAGAATGAAAAATTAAAACCACAGAATTTGGATTTAAATAGTTTTGAAGATGAGGCACCAGTTTTACCACAAGAATCAGAAGATGATGATACTTATGATTTGCAAAAAGAATTGGAAGCTAAGTTTGATGAATTATTTGGACCAATTGAAGATGATGACGAATAAAATATATGTAAGCGCATAAGAATTTAATTTCTTATGCGTTTTTTTTCAATTTTGTTTGAATTTTAAGTGGTTTAAGCTTGATTTTTCTAAATATTTCACAATAAAATACCGAAATAAAATTCGCAAATTCTATTGAAAAAGTAAAAAATATATAGTAGAATAAGCACAAGAAAATAATCATAATTTAAATGATTATTTTTTGTATATTAAGAAAAATAAGGAGAAAAAATGAAATTTGTACATATTGCAGACATGCATTTTGATAGTCCATTTGTAAAGTTATCAGATAAAGATATATTAGGAGATTTAAGGAGATTAGAACAAAGAAAAGTGTTCA
>ENA-UONW01004073-UONW01004073.1-human-gut-metagenome-genome-assembly--contig:-CS52-NODE-4073-length-11085-cov-13.270716_pt1 | contig 11085 bp, 11 predicted proteins | sample MGYA00242463_ERZ724010 | MGnify/ENA metagenome assembly ERZ724010 | reverse complement strand
AATATATTGATATAGTCATTATCAATAAAATAAGGCAAAAAATATTGATAATCTGATCCAAACAAGTTATTATACTTTGTATCAATAGTTAAATCAAGATCAGATATTTGCGTATCAATACGATATCTCAAAATATCATATAAAGAAATATCAGTTTTATTGTTAGATAATTTTTGTATTTCTGTTTTAAATACAGGAAAGTAAACTGTATGAATTCCGTCTGTTAGCGTATAAACACAATTTTCTTTAATTTTCTTTAGTGGTGTTGTTATATCAATAACATAGCCATATATATGATTATCAACAATTTTAAGACATTTAATTTTCCATATTGATTCAAAATCTTCTTTAGTATAATCACAAATATACAATTGGTTTGTTAAAAATTTCACTTTGTGAACAATAGGTAGTTGCATAAATGAGATAAATGTTGTAAGAATAACAGAATATATATAATTTATTGTGTCTTTGAACATTTAGAAATTTAAATTAATTGTTTAAATTCATTTGTAGTTCTATATATACTAACACTAGAACTTTCTTATTTAAATTAATTTAATTAACATAATAATGCTTTCTGTATTTGTTATATCGTTTGGATATTTGCATGTATCATTATGGTTATTTGATATAGTATCAGAACAACCACTTGTTTTTATGGAGCATACAAATTATATTAACATTTTATTTGTGTTGTATCGGTTAAAAATTAAGCCTGCTATGATTATTTTAACATGTAAACAACCATTAAAAAACCGAGTAGTTGCATGTCCATTTAGTATACAGCAAATACGTTTATGGTATATATTAAACATTCAAAGTAAAATAAATAACCATTACAACAAACGTATTTTATTAAAATAGCCATTTGCATACATTACTTTCATATTATTTAATTTAACTTTAATAATGTTTATAAATCGTTTAAAACTTTCTTTGTTATTCTTGCCAATATAATTGTCATACCATTCTTTGTATTTAGTATATAAATCTATATCTCGTACAGTTATATCTTGATCATCCGTAACATCTATACACATTTCAATAAATTGTTTCATATAATCACTTGTATGATTATAATCAGAAATACTTTTCAAAACAGGATCAGGAACAACTACACCCTTTTTGTAAATAGGATACCATTCTTGTATTAATTCATTTATAAAGATTGTTCCTGCTTTTTCTAAACGTTCAATCAAGTGGGTATCAACAGGATAAATATGGTCTTCATTCCGACTCATTGCTTCTTCATATTTTTGTTGATCCAAGAATTTACTTTCAAATCGAATAACTTTCAAACGACGCCAAATACCTCCATCATCGGCATCCTGAATTTTTGGAAGTTCGTTGCAGCAACAAATAATTTTAAATTGTGGTGTAAACAATACAGGATCTTGATATAATGCTCGTGCAGTCATTTCATCATTACCTGTCATTTCTTTAATTAATCCTGTACGAAATACTGAATCGGAATCAGGTTCTTGCATTGATACTAATCTTTTGGCAATTGTACTATATACATCTGGTGTAGCTGAAGCACTATTTGTACGTTTTTCTGTAAACATACTTACACTGACAGTTGCGCTATAATTTCCAAATAAAGATGTAATAAATTTTAAAAGAACCGATTTACCATTAGATCCACTTCCTGTCCATATATACATATCATTAAGTCTATTTTTTCCTTCAAAGAACCCTGCTAAAATTGTTTTCACATAATTTCGCACACGTTCATCAGCAAATACAGATGTAAAGAAATAATCTAAACATTCTTTGTTATCTTTATAATTTTCTTCTTCTTTAAGTTTGTTAAGAGGTACATATGGTACTTTTAACTGGAGTGTAATATAATCATCCACACGCGCTTCTCGAAATACTTCATGCTGAAGGTCATATACACCATTTTGAAAAGCAATAAGATTTATGTTGGCATCAAATTTATTAGTAAACTCTTGTTTAGAAATATGACATAACATACGAAGTTCTTCCATAATTGCTCGAAAACCAGTAATACTTCGTATATATTTAAGAACACGATTATGTTCCTTAAGAGTGCTTTCAAGTATTGACAGAACATTCTTAGTTTTATCTACATCACCAGGATTTTTGCGTATATCTTCAATTTGTGCACGAGTTGATGCAATACACTCATTTATATCTCCAAGCAAAGAACGTTCTCCTATACGAGATTCACGAATAAATGCGTTAAATGTTGTATCATAATCTTGAACCCAAACTACACCATTAAATCGGTACCAACATCCATTTAATGATTTACCACTTTGGCTCGAATTGTTAACAAATATCATATCATCTTTGATATTATATAATTTTACAATTTTGGCAAGATCACTTGACTCATGTGTTATAAGCTTTGAGTATTCATTTTGAGCATACGTTCTACACCATACTGCATATCCTTCAGGATTATCCAATTTTGCGTAATATTTTATAGTTCCTATACTACATTTCATATTTCCTACAGGAATATCATTCCATTTTGTATCATTATCTTTTTGATTAAATTTGTTACTTTTTGCTGAAAATACATCCCACACACATTGCAGATTTGGAGATATATTTTTAAGAATGACCCCAAATGTAAACCATGTATCATAATCATCTGCACGTTTTGTGTCAACAAGATTAACAAGTGCTGTATATTTTTGTACATCTGTTTCTGTATTTGAAACATCAGGAATAAATGTTTTGATGGATTCAATATTATATTGTTTATCAATAATTACTTGTATATTTGTTTTTATAGGTGTTACATCATCATCATTATGACGAATACTAAGTACATCAATTTTATCTTTGTTACTTCCTTTTATTTTTGTTGAAAAAACATACTCTTCATCGGAATAATCATCTGCAGGACGATAATACCCTATCCGTGTAATTTGGTAAACTGTTCCTTCACCACTTTTTCCGCAACCATACAAAAACCATGAATTATTTTTAAAAGTAGCTGGATCTAATACTTTATTAATTGGATTGTATGTACCAAAATCTTCAAGTGCTTTGATAGTTCGTTGGTCATTAATTAAACGATTATACAAATATAATCGTGTTGCAATATTACCGCATAAATATGGATAGACAATATGCACACCTTCATCATAACTTGTCAAATTATTGCGAACACTTGTTTTAGTACATCGACGTTCCATAATATAGCAAGTGAATTTATCTTTGGTTGTATTAAAAACATCTTCAAATACATTGTTAAATGCACATACCAATTCTTTTACTTGATCAATACTATAATAACGTCCAGAAGAACACTTTTCATCAGTTGCACGATAATGTAAATCAAGATCTATATGTAAATTTGTTACTGGAGTGCAACGTTCAAGAATGGACATATTTAAATTCGAAGGAACTACTGTTCCAACATCATAGTTATCCAAAAATGCTGCAATATATTCATGAAGTATAGATGCATCATCTTCTGATAAATAGTACTTACCTCCATTGAAATTAGTATGAGTACAATTATCACTCGTTGTCTTTCGACTATTTAACAAGGTTTGAATTTGATAAAGTACTTCTTCAACATTCATACTTTATTTTTAAATTTCTAAATTTTCAATTTGTATATTTTATATTTAAAGAATAGTTTAACCTATTTAATAGTTAAGTTAATTTTATTAAAATAATTTTAATTTAAAAACTGCAAATGTGCGATCATAAATGGATTTTTGTAAATGGTATGAAAGTATGTGAAAAATGTTGTCAAGAATGTGATGATATGGTAGAAATTGATGATACAACATTTACAGATACACATATATTTATGTCACTTGTTAATGGTGGTGGTTTAGTAATGAGTGGTGGTTGGAATAAATATAATATGAGTAATTATGGTAAATCACTACAGCATATGTGTAACTTAAATAACCATAATTATATGAATCGTTTATTATATATAAGTACCTTGAAAATTGAAGAAATTGTTAAAAATAATATGCTTTCTACCGAATTAATTCAAGCCACAATTAATTATTTCAAAACCATACTTGATATTAAGAATTTTCAGCAAGAAACAAAGCGATATAATATTATGCAACTGCTTTCAAGTTGTTTTTTCTATGCCACGAAAAATCTAAAGCTTAATTACACCTATAAAAATGTAGCTGACATGTTTGGATTATCAGAAAAGCATGTTACAAAAGGGATTAAAATTTTTAATATTTATATGCAAAATCAGTCAGTTATTTCAATGACAAAAGATACATCTATTAACAATATATATGATATCGTACACCAATTTATTAAATTACTTGATGAACAGGAAAAACTAAACCTTGCTAATGACCAGTTTTTTTGTGAATATGTAATGACTATTGTGCAAAAAGTGTTTGAAAATAATATTTTCTTTAAATATACACATGATCGTGTTGCTGCAACAATTTTGTATTATGTTTCGCAAATTCAAAGTAAAAATATAACATTAAAAATGTTAGAAAATGTATCAAACTTATCAGCACAGTCATTGCTTAAAAGCTATAACATTCTTTTTGGATACAATAAATTCTTAATCTCATAAATTTTTTAAATTATTTACTTTGCTGTCTTGGTCCATAGAATAAAGATCATCCTCATTTACAGGATCTAATTCAATGAATGTATCTTTCTCATTCACAGCATTATACAAATAACTACAATTTGTACAATGATGACAATCAGTTGAAAGCATACCAAAACGATCTAATATACAATATAGTTCGATTGCTTCTTTTGGAGTAGTTATTTTTAACAATAAATTTGGATAATGTTTTTGTAAGTCTGTATTCATGTATTTACAATTACTACATCTATTTGTAAAATAGCATCCATCACAATCATTCGAGTCTACACAAAAATGACAATTTGTGCAGTTTTTGCAATTGAAATTAAAATTACTATCATATCTGCCTTTATATGAAACAGTGTTTGACATTTCAAATGCGAATTCTGAGCTGTATGTGTGTTTACAATTATATAACAAATTCGAATTTTCGCAATTTGTACAAATAATACAATCTGTACACTGTTTACAATCTATACATCGACTACAACCAGTGCAGTTTGTACAATTAATACAAAAATGGCAATCTATACAATTTTCACAATTCCAATTATGATCAAGTTCAACTTCGCCTGTAAAGTCATTACGATGTCTACAAGCAAAAATAGGAATATCAGGAATGTGCATAGTGTATGTATTAAATGTTTGATTACAGAATAAATCATAAAAAGCATCTTCAGGAGTTTTAAATTTTTTGTGAAGCTGTTTTTTATGCCATTGTTGGCAAAATTCACGAATTTCAAATTTTGTGTTCATGACTGATGATAAAATTTCACACAAATAATTTAATTCATCAATTTCAGAAAGCTTATTTTTCATTATTTTATAATGTATTCTAGCTCTCTTAAATAATATTTTAGATTTTGTTTTATGACATTTACACTACTTCTAAAATGAAACAAGATCTAGCATACTATGAAAATTATCTTAAACTTCTTGCTCAAGATCTTACGTTGCCTATTCACGACGTTAATGGGGATAATATTACAAATATTGAAGATTATGAAAATATTCTTAAAGTATATTTTCATGGAAAAATTCCTATCAATTGGAAATGTACTAATTGCACAAAATGCAAATGGTGTTTTAAATGTAAAAATTGTAAATGGTATATTGGTTGTGCTAATAGTATTGCATGTACTAAATGTACAGGCACTGTTAATGGATTTGGATATATGTTTGATATAACAGGAGCAAAGTTAAATCAATCACAAGACATTATTATACAACCATTCAAACAAACCTTTTTTCAAAAAATTATTACTCCTTTTATTTCACTAATGTATCAAAGTAAATAATTTTAATTTAATTTATAATTTATTCACTTTACGCTTAATCTCTTCCTTACGCGATTTTTTACTTTGCTCCAAACTTACCTTACGACGATTGTCAAATTCTACATTACTCTTATTCACATTATCAGTATAACGCTTCATTAACTTTGCAAGTGACTTGTCCATATACACAACATCATTCACATTCTCACGACTTGCAGTCCACGCAGCCCAATCACCAACAGTAGCTACATACGTGTCTACATATGGCTCAAGATCATATAATTTTCTTGCATGCTCTTTTGCAAGTTCTACAGTTTCGTGCACACCACGAATTTTAAATGCTGAGATCAATGGGCCATTATAATCCTCAATCTTACGGAATTCTTCTTGCAATTTTGATAAATTTGCATCACGGAATTCCTTATATTCCGTTTCAAAATCATCATATGATATATCTGTGTTTGTTTCAACAAGTTGTTTCACATTTTCTGCAGGAAGATTATCATTTAACTTTACCGCATTATAAATAGTCATTAAATATTCTTTGACATCAGTAATCTTACTTAACAGTTCATCACGAATTTTAGAATCATCTGTATCACCAAACTTAGATATGACAGAATTTTCAATATCATTAAGCTTACGTTCCATATTAGTAAGGAAAATTTGGTTATATTTATTTGCAATTACACGAACTGCAGTTTCGTATTTGCTGACCAGATAACTTTTCATAAATTTGTCTACACAAAATACATTAAAATCGTGATAGACTTCATCACTTCCTATCATGCTAATAATAGCATAATTTTCTTCAAATTCACGAATAGGTTGCTTAAATTCTTTGATGTATTTTGGATCATTGACAAACTTTGGTACTGGTCTAGAATTCACATTTGATTCAAGAGTATTTTCTTCACTAATAGTATTTGCAAATTGATCACTCATTTTTAACATGGTTTGTGTTTTTAAAATAAAATATTTTAATTACATAAAAAAACATTTGCAGAAGGAAAAAATGAAATAATATGTTTTTACAAAATAATGGGCTCTTGTAAATCAAAGCCTAATCTTGTTAATGTCCGCTGCAAACATCTCAAGCATTGCATTGGATGTGTTGGATGTTCAGACTGCAAAAATAGCTTTTTTTGTGTTAATTGTGATAATTGTGATAGTTGTAATTGGTGTGTAAACTGTAATGGCTGTGTCAAGACAACCAACTCGTGTAATAGTGAAAATTTATATGGATGTGATAATTGTATTGAGTGTAAACATCTGTTTAATTGCAGTAGAAACATTCAAAGTAAAAATAACGTACAATGTACCAACATGGTGCAAACAAATAAATGTATTTTTTGTAATGGAATTGTCAAAAATGATAATATCAGTTATGTATCCATTATTAAAAAAACACAAAAAACAAGTACATAATTACATGTTTTTCTTTACATGTTCAATACCACGAGAAAACCCACGACGATATCCTAACATATATGTATTTACTTTGTCACTTTCTTCCGAGATCGATGTTTTAGGACTTTGAATTGATGTTATTATTAAATAACCAAATGTTAAGATAATAACTATGTACTTTGGCGCATCACTCCATAGTAAATAATACCAATAAATATAATAAATCAATCGTAGTTCAATAAAATGACGTTTAGACAGCATTGCTTGCTCATATACAACATAAACATATATAAGAAAAATTACTGTTATTATTAATAACAATTGAGTATTCATTTACTTTGTTAACATTTTCATCAATAATAATTTTGATAAATCAGATTGCTTAGATTTTCTTGATAACTTTGATACAACCAATATAATAAGAATTAAAATAAATACACTAATACTTATATAAATAATAATCATCTTTTTATCATTTTCATTGTTATTTTGATCATTATTTTCTTCTTCATTAACTACATCCAAATCATATGCATTCGAATTATTATTATTGCACTCATTTTTTAGATTTAACTCACTACCTCCATCCATACTTATTGTTACATCATTTAATACATTAGCACACAAATTTTCAGGACAACTGAAATCTGTACCAATTATTGAATATGGAATGTATGGAGTTGGATATGCAGGGTCATATGATTTATTATCCTTGCTGCAAGCAGTATATATACATGATACGTTATATCCTTTCGTTGGATCATTTGCAAGTGTAAATGATTTTGTAGCATTATCTTTTATAACATACATACATGAACACTTCTTATTATATGGATACTTGTTGCAAATTTCTTTCATTAATGTATCTGCAGATTCACGATCATATACACTAGAAAGAGTCTTTGTACTTGTTGATGGATATACACTGTTAACAAACCAGTTGTAACAAACAGGTTCTGTAAGCATATTATCACCAGAACCACAATATGTTTTTATATCAGAAAGTGTAAATTGATTAGATGTTTCATTATTTTCGTAACAAGGCGTATTTTCGTACATACACGAAGAATTGTTAAGTTTGTCAAACCAATATATATTTGATTGCATATTTTGTTTATTAAAGAAAATGGGAAATAATACAAGTAGTACAATAGATGTGTCTAAAGAAATTTATAATACAACACTTACAAATTTGAAAAATAATGGTAATATAACAGAGGTTGAATTAGTAAATAACATTCAAAATACAACACTCAAATTAGATGGACAAGCATGTCCTGACACTAAAACAAAAATTAATATAGGAAATTTTAATACTTTAACATCAGATGCTATATTAAGTGCTGCAGCAGAAGCATATGCAGATACAATGGCAACAATGGCATCCGAACTTTCAAATACAGTCAGTGCAAATTTTGTACCAGGTTCAGATGTAGATGTTTATACAAGTGATCGTCAAACAGTTGTATCTGCAATGAAAAGTTATTTAGAATCAACATGTAATGCAACCAAAGTTAATCAACAAAATAATCTTAATAATGTTATGGTAGATGTAACATGTGCAGAACTTGATATTACAAATTCTAATGTTCAAACAATGTCTTGTGCACTTGATTCAATGAGTCAGTCAACAAATAAATTAACTGCAGATTTATCAACAGAAGCTTCTAATTCTGTTAATGATTCTTCAAGCACACTAATAATAATTATAATCGTTGTTATTGTTGTATTATTACTTATGATTATTATGATGAGTGCTAATAGTGGTGGAACAATAATAATTATAATAATAATTATTATTGCTGTAGCAGGTATAATATTTTTTGTATTGTATTCAAATGAAGAAAATTTTACACAAATGAAAGCTCCTAAATCATTTTGGAGCACTCAAAATGGAATTACAACAAATCTCTAAAATTTAAAAATTTTAAATTTTTTTTTAATAAATGCATAGACGTAGTAATTTACAATGTAATCAACTTTATAATGACTTTTCTGTCAATGATTTTAACGTTACAGGAAATGTTAGATGCGATACTCCTAATCTACCTCAAGGTATGAGACCTTTTGCTAATAGAATGTGCAATAATTATGATTATACAAAAAATGGTCTTAAAACATATGGAGCATATCCAACTAAGACTTGCTCAAAACTTTATAAATCAAATCAACCAGTACAATCTACTATTATAGAAGAAACACCTGAAACTGTTACAATTCAGACTTCTACACCTGCTGTTGTTGTTACTGAAGTTCCTTCTGTAAAAGTTACAGAAGAACCTGTTGTACAAGTTACAGAACAACCAGTTGTTGCTGTTGAAACATTTAAACGTAGAAAGACTAATAAAGAATCTTTTACTAACGGCAAGGTAACTGAACGTCTTGCTCCTTATCCATCCAGTTTAACAAGTTATAGCGCATATCCTTATGTAACATTGTATGATATTCCTACGATGCGTCCTATTCCTGAATATAATTTGCAGAATGTACCATTTTATTATGCAGATGGTGTAGTAATGCCAACAACAATTGCTACTAAATCTAGTTCTATTCCAATTACATATATTCCTTCAACGCCAATTATTGCAGGAAATCGGTGTGCTGGTACTCGAACATTGAATCCTGTACTTGTAAGTCAAGAACGTGGTAATTATGCTGTAATGCCACATTTTGTTCCTACAGTTCCTGTTGCAACAGCTACAATTGGTGTACCTACTCGTAATAGTAATATGTTTGTTGCTATTGATCGTAATTAATTTAATAAATTATTTACTTTGTGTGGGACTCCAAAGTAAAATTGAATATATTTAGGGATGGTATGATCGTAGTTTCTTTCGGTATTCAATTACTTTTTCATCAAGAACTTGATTATTTTTATTATTTTTATTTTTATTTAATTTACAATCAATAGGATCTGTAAATAAATAATTTTCAAGAATATTATTATTAGCAAACAGATTTGCAAAATCAAAATAATAAACAAATTCATGAAAATTATCTATAGGATTTATAATACCAATGAAATAATTTTGGTATAAACTTGTATTATTAATTGTACATAAAGGTTGATAATACACATTTATATATAAATAGGATTGTATCAAAGTTTTGGTGATTAAACACTTAATATTTCTTACATTATGATATTCTTTTGAATCAACCAAATAAAAATTGTGATTAAGTATACAATATAAATCTCCACCTATATTACAATTATTAATTATGATATCCTTATTGTAAATATTTTTATTCATAATTTCGTAATTTCGAGGATTTGTGGTTTTCAGCATATTTGAATAATAATAACAAAGTGGCTGAAGTGGTTTAAATAAAAAGTTAAATGACTGTATCATTTTAATACACAATGTTTTGAAATGATCTATATCATTCATAGGTCCGGAATCTTCTATAAAATTTATGATTTCTAGAAATTCATTATATGTAATATTCTTTTCATCAATTTTAACAAGGATATAGTCTGTTTTAATATTTAATTTATTGTAAATATCTGTAATTTCATTATATTTATCATAGTTAATATAACAAAATTTATGTGTTTTATTATTATTTTTAGTACGTATATATTTCTCTGAACAAAACTTATTAAAATATTTTATACGGAAATTTATAATATTTAATAACATAAAACCTGTATTTTCATTGCCAGATTTTTTAAAAAAGTCATACAAATTGTGTTTATTTAATATTGTTGAGAATTCATTATATGCATTTGTAATTTTCTTTATATATTTCTTGCAGATAATTTCATTTTGAAGTATTAAAAATATTTCAAGCACAGAATATACTTTTGATAACAAAAATTCA
>ENA-UONW01004071-UONW01004071.1-human-gut-metagenome-genome-assembly--contig:-CS52-NODE-4071-length-11089-cov-7.732826_pt1 | contig 11089 bp, 10 predicted proteins | sample MGYA00242463_ERZ724010 | MGnify/ENA metagenome assembly ERZ724010 | reverse complement strand
GATGGCGGCGATGCCTGTGGGGGCCAGCACGACGTGCTTCTTGCGCACGTTGTCGCAGACGTAGCGCAGGAAGGTCGATTTGCCCGTACCGGCCTTCCCCGTCAGGAAGAGTGACTGGCGGGTGTACTTCACGAGGTTCAGGGCGTCCTGAAACTCACGGTTGCTGGTGTCGGGGAGGAAGGAGGACAAGTTGTCAGCGGTTAGTTGTTAGCGGTTAGTGGTTAGTATGTAGTGGTTAGTTACTAACCGTTAACCACTAACCGCTAACAACTTCATTATGCCTTTGGCAATTCCGTCCTCGTCCACCGTATCGGTGACGTAGCGGGCGGCGGCCTTCACTTCGTCGCGGGCGTTGCCCATGGCGATGCCGATGCCGGCATGGCGCAGCATGGGGATGTCATTGCCGCCGTCGCCAAAGGCAATGGTGTCTTCGAGGCGGATGCCGAAGTGGCGGATGATTTCGTCGATGCCCCGTTGCTTGGTGTTGCCGCGGGCGGTGACATCGACGAAGGCCGGATGCCAGCGTCCCATCTCGCAACAGGTGATGGAAGGCGCAATTTCCGCCTCCTGCGCTTCGTCGAGGAAGGGCGTCAGCTGGAAAATTTCCTTGCCGTCGATGGCCTCGTGGAGGGGCGTGTCGGGGATGGGGGCAGTGACACGCAGGTGTTCGTGGAAGATCTGTTGCACGCGTTCGTCGGGCTGGCAGACGCAGATGGTGTGCTCGCCCACCACGATGCAGGGGATGCTCCGCTGGGCGCAGTAGCCGGTAAGCGTGCGGACGTCGTCGGTGGGGATGGCACTCTTGTAGATTACCTCATCGCCCACGAAGCAGTAGGCGCCGTTCATGGTGACGTAACCGTCTATCAGTCCCCGCTCCTGCAGGGGACCCAGGTTGTTGATGATGACGCGCGGGCGGCCGGTGGCGATAAAGATGCGGTGCCCCTTGGCCTTGGCGGCCGACAATGCCTCGACGGCCGAGGCGGGTATCTCGTGGGTACGGAAGCTGACGAGCGTTCCGTCAATGTCGAAAAACAGTGCTTTGGTCATTGGCTCATTGCTTGATACGGGGTACAAAATTAAAGATTTTAGGTGGAATAATCCAACGCATTCTCTTCCCTTTTTCGGGAAATGGCAAAGATATTTCGTACCTTTGCACGTCCTAACCAATTAACTATTCTTTTTTTATGATGAACAAACATTCCCTGAAAGACTGGCTGGTGGCCGTGCGCCCCTGGTCGTTTCCCGCTTCGGCGATGCCCGTGGCGGTGACGCTGGCCTTCCTGTACTGGATGCAGCAAGACGTGAACTGGACAAACGGTGTGTGGGCGCTGCTCAACATCATCGTGTTTCATGCCGCAGGCAATACGTGGAGCGACTACTTCGACTACAAGCACCGTGTGGACCGCGAAGACACCCACGGCGTGCGCACGCTGACGGGCGGCCTCTTCCGTCCGCAGGAGATTTTTCGCCTTTCGCTCTCGCTGCTTGTGGTGGCGCTGGTGGCAGGCATCGGACTGCTGGTGCGGACGGGGCTTCCTTTATTATATATAGGTATAGGCGGAGCGGCCTGCACGCTGCTCTATCCGGCGCTGAAGTACCGGGCGCTGGGCGACGTGGTCATCTTCGTGGCCTATGCCCTCCTGCCCATGCTGGGCACAGCCTACGTGGCCACGGGCGTGATGGACTGGACGACCATGTGGGCGGGTGTCCCCGTAGGGCTTATCACCGTTGCCATCCTGCACGCCAACAATACGCGCGACATTACAACCGACGTGCGGGCCGACATCCGCACGCTGGCCATGACGGTGGGGGCACAAGCCTCCATGGCGGTCTACTACGTGGAAGTGTTGTTCCCCTTCGTGTGGATTGCGGGATGTGCGGCCGCCGGTATCTTCCCCTGGTGGACGTTGCTGGTGCTTCCGGCGCTGGTACCTGCCGTGGGCAATGTGCGGATGATGGCTTCCTATTCCGTGCGGGGCATGGAGGGCATCTCGCGCCTCGATGAGCTGACGGCCAAGCTCCAGCTGCTGTTCAGCCTGCTTCTGACGTTGTCGTTCGTATTAGCCCGTGTGTTGTCATGAAGAAACTGGTCTTTACCATCGTGCTGGCCGCCGTGCTGTGGGCGGTGATGTTCTCGCCCCTGACGGCGCCGTATGTCAACTTCTGGTGGATGATGACGGCTTCGGCCCTCACGCTTTCCATCCTTTCCACCTGTTTCAACCGCGGCTGGTGGCATGCCGTCCGCTTCGGCTGGGGCGAGGTGCTGGCAGGCGTGGGCATTGCCGCCGCCTTGTGGGGCATCTTCTGGACGGGCGACAAGGTCTCGTCGTGGCTTTTCGACTTCGCCCGTCCGCAGGTCGACCTGATATACGGCATGAAGGAGGGCGAATCGCTCTGGCTGCTCTCCCTGCTGATGCTGGTGCTGATAGGCCCGGCGGAGGAAATCTTCTGGCGCGGCTACGTGCAGCGCACCCTCTCCGCCCGCTGGAGCCCTGATGCGGGCTTTGTGGTCACGACGCTGGTCTATGCGCTGGTGCATGCCGCTTCGTGCAACTTCATGCTGGTGATGGCTGCCGCCGTGGCCGGCGTGGTGTGGGGCGGTCTGTACCGTTTGTTTCCCCGGCGGCTGGGGGCCATTATCGTGTCGCATGCCGTTTGGGATGTGGCGGTGTTCGTATGGTTCCCCATCTGAAAGCGGAGGAAAGGACGGATTTTTCCGTATGGCACACCTTTTCCCTGCTGATGGGAGGGCTTTTCCCTTTAAAAGGGAAAGGCTTTCTCTCTATGGGGGAAATGTTTTCTCTATAGGAGAGAAAGTGTTTCCTCGCCTGAGTGAAAGGGGTAGAAACTCTTTCCGCTGGTAATGAGGTGGTTAACTGATGTGTAAAATATACGGCTTTCCCGACGGGAAAGCGGCTAAAGTAAAAGGAACATGATTTATAATTTCGACGAAATGATTGACCGTCGCGGCACCGATTCGGTGAAGTGGGACGGCATGAAGAATGTATGGGGGCACAACGACCTGACGGCCATGTGGGTGGCCGACATGGACTTCCGTACGCCTCCCTTTGTGATGGATGCCCTGCGCCGCAGGATGGAGCACGAGGTGCTGGGCTATACATCGGCCTGCGAGGGCTGGGACACCACCATCTGCCGCTGGTTGCAGAAGCGCCATCAGTGGGCAGTGCGGCCCGACTGGCTGACGTTTGTGCCGGGCATCGTGCGCGGACAGGCTTTTGCTCTGCTCTGCTTTACGCAGCCGGGCGACAAGGTGCTGGTGATGACGCCCGTCTACCATCCCTTCTTCCTCGTTACCGAACGGCTGAAGCGTGAAGTGGTGCGTTCGCCGCTCGACCTGCGCGACGGGCATTACCACATCGACTTCGACCGCCTGCGGCGCGATGTGCAGGGCTGCCGTGCGCTCATCCTCTGCAATCCTCACAACCCCGGCGGACGTGTGTGGACGGTGGACGAACTTCGCCGGATAGCCGACATCTGCAAGGAAAGCGGTACGCTGGTCATCTCCGACGAAATCCATGCCGACCTCACCCTGCCGCCCTACAAGCATCATCCCTTTGCCTCGGTGAGCGAAGCGGCTGCCTCCAATTGTGTCACCTTCATGGCACCCAGCAAGACATTCAACATGCCCGGCGTGCAGAGCTCCTTTGCCATTGTGCCGGATGACGGCCTGCGTGCGCGCTTCCAGACTTTCATGGAGGCGGGCGAGTTCTGCGAGGGCCATCTCTTCGCCTACATCGGCTGCAAGGCTGCCTTCGAGCACGGAGAGGAGTGGCTGGAGCAGATGCTGGCCTACATTCAGGGCAATATCGACTTCACCGAAGCCTATCTGAAGGAGCACATTCCTTCCATCGGCATGATACGTCCTCAGGCATCCTATCTCATATTCCTTGACTGCCGTGCCCTGGGGCTCAGTCAGGAGGAACTGGAGCGGCTGTTTGCCGACAAGGCCCGTCTGGCACTGAACTCGGGCACCATGTTCGGTGAGCCGGGCCGTGGTTTCATGAGACTCAACGTGGGTTGTCCGCGCGAGCAGCTCCGCAAGGCCCTGCAACAACTGGAGATAGCCGTCAACATGCAGTAACCTGTCAAGTAGGGAATATGGAATATCAAGTATATCTGTTCGATTTCGACTATACCCTGGCCGACTCTTCGCGGGGGATTGTCATGTGCTATCGCCGCGTGCTGGACCGCCACGGATACACTTCGCCCACGGACGACGATATCAAGCGTACCATCGGCAAGACGCTGGAAGAGTCCTTTGCCCTGATGACGGGGGTAACCGATGCCGACCGTCTGGCCGAGTTCAAGCGGCAGTATGTAAAGGAAGCCGATGCCTGCATGACGGCCAACACGGTGCTCTTCCCCGAAGTGGAGGGGGTGCTTCGCCGTCTGAAGGCGGGTGGGGCGCGGCTGGGTATCATCTCGACCAAATACCGTTACCGCATCCGCGAGTTACTGGTGGACAGGGGGCTGGACGATGTGTTCGACCTCATTGTAGGGGGTGAGGATGTAAAGACTGCCAAGCCTTCGCCCGAGGGTGTACTGATGGCCTTGAATCGTCTGCAGGCCGTTAAGGAGGAGGTGCTTTACGTGGGCGACAGTGTGGTCGATGCCGAGACGGCTCAGGCGGCCGGTGTCGGCTTTGGCGGCGTCACCCACGGCGTTACGACGGCAGAAGAACTCTCTGCCTATCCCCATCGGCTGATTATGGCAAGTCTGGAGGAGCTGGTTTAATATAAAAGGTTGTATCTCAATCTGAGTAGGGGCATTCTGAAAATCACCTTGTGATAACTATAGGAATAGAAAGAGACGTATCGGACTTTGTTTTGATTTAGGATACGGCTCTTTCTTTTTCTCTTTATACATGAAAATAAAACAATATATAATTTAGGCAACCGTAGTTTGCGAGGAATCTGATAAAACATTATTTTTGCATCCTCTTAAAAGAAGGGAATGGGACTTCCCTGTTATAAACCGCTGAGAAAGCTGATAGTTCCTGTTGTGAGTTGGTTCTTTGACAAGAATTGACAGGAATTATTTTGCTGTATCCTCGTCATATTCTGTCATTTTGCCTTCCACTTTTTATATGTTTTATTATTGGGCAGATATATGAATGAGAGAATTAACGTAATATCAATTTGACTAAGCTGGAACAGATTATTGGGGGATACATACTCAAGTGTCTTCTTATTATTGCTTACGCTGTAGGACTTTTATAGGTCTTGAATCTTCATTATTAAAATATAGAAATTGAAATAAAAATAAAGATGAATAATTTCTTGGATATGGAAAGGGACAATATTTCTTGTGGATTGGATTTTGGAACATCAAATTCAGTTATTTCCATAACAAACTTGTCAACAGGAGAGGAAATTTATACATATTCTGTACAATCAATATTATATTTTCCTGAATCAGATACAGATACTTGTTATGTTGGTAAGAATGCTGAGGAAAAATATGTGGAAGATGAAATGAAAGGTAGATTGTTAAAGTCTGTAAAGACCTTACTCAAGCAAGACAAGTTTCTATTTACATGGATTAACGGTAAAAAAGTAACACCGGACATGATGGTGACTTACATTATTAGGGAGTTGAAACTTAAGGCTGAAGAATATCTTGGATTCTGTATAGATAAGGTCGTATTGGGGCGTCCTGCCATTTTTTCGGAAAAGGTGGAAGAAGAAAATACTGCGGTAAAACGTTTGCTTGTTGCTGCATACAATGCTGGGTTCAAGGACGTAAAATTACAACTCGAACCAATAGCTGCGGCCCTTTCGTACGAGCAGAATCTTATTAAGGAGTCGGTAGTATTGGTGGCTGACTTTGGGGGAGGTACTTCAGATTTCAGTATCGTACGACTTTCTCCGGAAAGAACCCTGCTAAAAGATAGAAGTAAGGATATTTTAGCACATGGTGGATTGTATATTGGAGGTGATGTTTTCGATTCTGAAATTATGTGGCATAAGGTGACACCGTTGTTGGGAAGAGGTGTTGAATATAAGTCATACGATAAATATATAGAAATTCCCAATACGTTGTATCGGGAACTGAGAAATTGGGAAAGAAGTTTTCTTCTTAAAGAATCGAAGGCACGTAAAATGATGGACAAATATTATGTGTTTTCAGGAGGTAGTCCTAAAATTGCAAATTGTATGACTCTAATCGACAATAATTATGTGTATTCTTTATTCAAGGAAATAGAAGCCTCTAAGATTACTTTGTCGGATGAAAACCATACTGGGTTTCATTTTACAAAACCTGATATATAGATTTGTGAGCAAATTACTTTCAATGAGTATGAAGAAATCATTGGAAATCACATCACAAAAATAAAGCTGTATATTGAGAAGATGATGGAAGAGTCTGGATATGGGAAAGAATGTATAGATTCGGTCTATCTTACAGGTGGAAGTAGTCTTTCCAGACCTATAAGAAGTATTTTCGACAATATGTTTGGGATAGGGAATGTTCATTACGGTGACACTTTCCATAGTGTGGCCTATGGCTTGTCACTAAGTAAGATATAGGTGTTTTATCCGATAGTATTGTGGCTGTGAAAATACTGATAATAGAAGGCTTTTACGTTGATCCAACGAATCCCTCAGGTTTTTACGTTGACCCTTTTTCAGGATAGTACAAAGACATAAAAAGAAGCGGCCAAGTAATTGGTCGCTTCTTTTTTCGTGGTGTCACCAGGAATCGAACCGGGGACACAAGGATTTTCAGTCCTTTGCTCTCCTACGGCATTAAAAGCCTCGCCTAACGGCTCAACTTTCAATGCAACCAACTGAGCTATTGCACCTTAGCAGTTATGCTACTTTCTTTATACTGAACTATGTTTTTTCTCTTGGTTTAACTGTCAGTTTAACTCACAGGGTAAAATCACGAGATTTGTTAATACTATAATTTATGTTCTCTTTTATGCTATAAAGGTACTAATAATTCTGTTTAGTAGAACTTATTATCAGTCTTTATTTTTGCTTTCTTCAATGCTGCAATATATCCTTTTACTTTAGAACCCTCATCATAAAGAAAATCCTCATCCGTCTTTTTATTCTGTGTCAGCTTAGTAAGTCCTATCAGTTTGGATATTAATTTGTATTTGCTTATCACGATTCTTTCTCCATCCTTATTAATAAAGCTCTGTCTAATGGGTGTTTCATAGTCTTTCAAGAAATAGTCAAACATGGTTGCGAAATGACCTATCAGATAGGTTTGACTTGTTGAGGTGCTTTCATATAGGTTATCAATATCAAAAGCCCTGTTGAAAAGTGCTTCATTATAGTTCACTGTGATTTCTTTCTTGTTTAATCCATCATAGTAGGTATAAATGTTTGGTGAAGCTAAAGCATTGAGCTTTTTATAGAACTCGTCTTTTTCCTCTTTCTTATCATAACCTTTAGAATGAAAATCCCTTGTCATTTTCACCATGTCAAACATCTTGTCAGCCATAGTTCCTATGTAAGCTATTGCAAGCGCATTATCCACTACTATTTTCTTCTTTCCTATCTTTAAGGTAATATTTGCTTCTTCTGAAAATTCTGCATGGCTGTCACTGATAGATTTCAGTTCCCTTATAATAGTATCACAAAAAGATTCCACCTGTGCATGAGGATAGACATGAGCCATATATGGATTTTCCCACTGTCCTTTGGAAGCATGGGTAATGAACAGTATAAGTAAATAGAACTTATCCACATCTAAATTCAAAGCCTTTATATTGGCTTGTATTTCCTCGTCATTCAGATACTCGTTATATGACAGGAAATTCACTTCACCTTTGTTGTAATAGTATTCAAATTCTTCATCCGCTTTTGTTCCTCCAACGTGCATTATTCCCTTGCTATCCTCATAGACCATAGGGTAAAACTTGTATGCAACCTTTAATACATACTCCAGTATTTCGCTGTTGTCTTCTTCAATATCCAATTTAATCATAATCTCCAAATATTCCTGTATAGCCACAAAGATATTGAAAAAGTGGATTTTATGTGAATATATTCTTTATGTATGATGAAAGGGTGACAAAATTTGAACGGGGTATATAAAAGTGTTTTTTCTCAAAAAATGTCACCCTAATAATCTTGATATTCATTTAATCATAGCAGGTAAAGATATTTATAACTGATGGAGAATACCAAATCAGACCAAATTCATTTAAAAGAATCTTCTCTTTCAAATCCCAAAATGCGTGACAATAACCTAATTCTTTAGGTATATCCAGTAAACTATCAACTTCCTTTTCAACATGTTCTATAATACGTCTGCTAATAGGAATGTGTTCAATGATATTTTCTATTTCTGATGGTTGTTCTTCACGGTAGATACAAAATATCTTTCTGCAAGTAGGACAGTAACAATAAACCTTATATATATCCTTAACTTCCAGTAATCTTTTAGATATAATGGAAGTAAGTGTTTCAGAAGTTTCATAGAATATCAATCCATTGGAATTGTCATTGAAATGTTGGCAACATGTGTTTTTGATTTTATTCTCTTCAAAATTAAATGAAATAGAATTAATATCATGGCTCAAACCTGTAATGCAATCGCCAAAGAAGTTATTTATGGCAGCTTTTCCTTCTGATTCTGATAAGTCATTATTTAAAGTAAACTCTAAAGGCAGCTCTTTATCATGTACTGCAATCTGTTTTATTAAACAGTCTGAATCATCGTCACGCTGATTATCTATTTTTAAAAGAATATCATTGGTATAATCAATATGCTTACTCCGTAATGTTCTTCTTATATCAGTCGTGTCAAGTTGGTTATCTATTAAATACTTGGTAATAAAATATCCAGTAGATTTAAAGTCTTTAAAATTCTCATGTGTTAAACACTCTTTATGCGTAACTCTTTTTTGGTCGTATTGACCAAATATACCGTTGATTCTTTCAAAAATATCATCTAACTGTATATCTTTATTATTCGTGTTGTCTTTGGTGTTCTGTTCCATATATTAGAATTTTTAAGTTCTACCATAATTTTATTCCATCCATTTCCTTTATAGCTTGAAGAATATCCTCTTTAGTCATATCAGTAGTTTCTTCCTCTATGCTGATAGAACGGAACTCATAGCTTTCTACAATTTCTTTATCCTCATTCACTTCACTATATATCCAACTACTGAACACTCTGTTGGGCATGTCAAGGAATGTGATTCTAATAAATGCACCTCCTAACAGATAAGGGTTAATGTCATAAACCACAAACTGACCTTTTATTTGCTCTTTGTAAGGGTCTAAATTAGGATTGCTGACAATTCCTTTATTGTAATCATCCAAATATTTTCGCAAAGTACGGATATATTCATTATCCAACCAATCACTTCTATCCCAGCCTTTAAAGCGAATGTCATTGAGTGTTTTTCGTGTGCTAATAGTATCAGTTATTTGTAAAGTTCTATCTATATCTTGTTTTAAGTTGCCATATCCCATGCTGAAAGCAAGCATGGGTATAGCTATTGTAATGAATAAAAGCGTTATTTTCATTATTTGTAACTATGCGTATGAAAAACGATTATTGTATATTTTTTCTTCCTATTTAAAAACATTCACATATCAGAAGTTAGATTACATTTTTAATAAGTTGTATCAAAAATAGCTCTAATATCTCGTGCGAAGTTTAGATTAGCACCTGAATCATCTCTACCTCCTGAAGTAATTCCAATAACTTCACCATAGCTATTTATCAATGCTCGTCCACTGCTACCATGGTCTATAGGTACACTAATTTGAATAGTATAATTGGAATGTTTCTGTGATATAAGTCCATCTGATAATGTATTTTTTAAACCTTTGGGACTACCAATAGCATATACTTCATCACCGATTTCATATCCTCTTTTAGTCACAGGTATATAATTAAAATTATTTCCTTCTACCTTGAAAATAATATAATCATATTGTTTACTATAAGCCAAAACTTCTTTGACTTTATACATGTTTCCATTGGATAACTTTATGATTTCTTGTCCTTTAATACTTCCTTTAAACACATGATAGTTACTTATTGCTATTCCGTCTTTACTAACAAAAAAGCCAGACCCTTGAGATATATTCACATTATCACTTGTGTAAATCATGAAAACTGCTGATTCATATCTTTTATAAATAGATTTAGCTCTCATTTACGTATTAGAATTGCTTAAATTTATTTTTGATAAAGTAGAATAACTTGATTTCATTTCTGATGGCAAAGTTGAATTTGTTTTAGATGGAGCAGGAACATAAGGTTTTGGCTCAGGTAAAGCACGCAAGTTTGCAGAATATGACAATTTAGTATATTTTTCTGCAAACGGAATATCAGCTAATACTCCAATAAAACCAGTAAAAAGTAGATTCCACCAAATAGCACCTCTCATTTTTGTGGAGGTAGAAATGGTTGTAGGATAGTAACCCTCTTTTTCAAATGTCAATGTAGATTTAGCCCTCTTACTTTTATGTTTACACGGTGTAATACCTATGTGTTTTCTACCAGCATAGACATTTGCTCCTTGTGGATAAGAATCAACATATATGGTTTGTCTTTTTCCCAATAGTGTGACACAACTACTAAGTGTAAATATAGCACACAATAAAAGCACTGAAATTTTGAAACATTTCATACCATTACAATTATTGTGCTACCCAGTCCCCTAAGATAGCGATAAAAAAATAAGGTGTGGGAACTATATTTGTCTTATCCTTAGATTAGGTCTTCGCAATACCCTTTAGCATGGATAAAACAATAGCAACCCACACCAAAGGTCATATAAAAGCCTTATAAACATAAGGTATGTATATATCAATGGTGTGGTGCTACTGCTATCATCTTCATGCTAAAATTAAAGTTGCGAAGTTTAATCTAAGAAGATAATTTCAATAACACCTTTCGTTAATTATGTCCTTTCAGCATCCTAACACCTTAGTCCGTTGAAATTGCTACAAAGTTACTGAAAAGTGTTTGTTTTAGCAATTTTATTCTATTTAAAGGTATGTAACTTATTGACTTTAACACATTATCCATTTATAAGGTCTGAAATTTTCAGTAGTGGAAAAATTTAATGGGCTGCATATATCATCCA
>ENA-UONW01004059-UONW01004059.1-human-gut-metagenome-genome-assembly--contig:-CS52-NODE-4059-length-11117-cov-9.900560_pt1 | contig 11117 bp, 12 predicted proteins | sample MGYA00242463_ERZ724010 | MGnify/ENA metagenome assembly ERZ724010 | reverse complement strand
TGAAGCGCAAGGCGAAGGGCGGCGACGACGGACAGCTGACGCTGGATTTCGGCGGTTAGGGGCGGCCGAAGCAGGGAAACCTGAAAGAAGTGTCCCATTTGTGCGGCCGATTGGAATAAAATGCGTATTTTCGAAGCCTGATAACAATTCGTTTACCATCTATTGATTTATGAAAAAACTTCTGTTACCCCTTTTTGCCTGTTGCTCGCTGTGGGTTCAGGCAGAAGACGCGCCTCTGTGGCTGCGTTACCCCGCCTTGTCGCCCGACGGACGGGAGATAGCCTTCACCTACAAAGGTGACATCTACACCGTGCCTGCCGAAGGTGGACGGGCCGTACAGCTCACCACGAACCCGCATCACGACACACGCCCCGTGTGGTCGCCCGACGGTCGCTACATCGCCTTTGCCTCCGACCGCGAAGGCAGCTTCGACGTCTATCTGATGGCTCGTGAGGGAGGAACGCCCCGACGCCTCACCACCCACTCGGGCAACGAATATCCCGAGACCTTCAAGGACAATGAGACAATACTCTTTACTGCCTCCATCCGTCCCGACGTGAAGGACAGCCAGTTCCCCTCGTCCCTCTTCCCGCAGATCTATGCGGTGGGCACCAAGGGCGGACGCCCCGTGCTCTTCTCGTCGCTGGCCATGCAGGAACTTTCGCTCAGCCGCGACGGCCGCCGCTTGCTCTATCAGGACCAAAAGGGATATGAGGACCCCTGGCGAAAGCATCATCAGTCGTCCATCACGAAAGACATCTGGCTGTGCACCCTCGACGGGGAGCGCACCTATCAGAAGATAACCCGCTTTGCCGGCGAAGACCGCGAACCCGTGTGGTCGGCCGACGGCCGTTCCTTCTACTACCTGAGCGAGGAGAGCGGCAGCTTCAACGTGTGGAAAGCGGCGCCCGACGGTTCGGAAAAACGCCAGCTGACGCGCCACACCACTCATCCTGTGCGCTCGCTCAGCGTGGCCGACGACGGCTTGTTGTGCTACACCTACGACGGCGAGCTCTACACCCTGCGCGAGGGTGGAAAACCGCAGAAGGTGGCCGTATCTATCGTGTCCGACCGCCTGGAGCGCGACGTGGTGAACCAGCTGCTGCGCGGCGGTGCGACAGACATTGCCGTGTCGCCCGGCGGCAAGGAGGTGGCCTTCATTGTGCATGGCGACGTCTACGTCACCTCGATGGAGTATGAAACCACCCGCCGCATCACCGACACGCCCCAACAGGAGCGCGACCTGAGCTTCAGCCCCGACGGCCGTTCGCTGGTTTATTCGGCCGAACGCGACGGTGTGTGGGGTGTCTATCTGGCGCGCCTCACTGACAAGGAAGAGAAGCTCTTCACCTACGCCGTCGGTGTGGAGGAAGAGCCGCTGGTGGTTTCGGGACGCACGTCCTTCCAACCCACCTTCTCGCCCGACGGCAAGGAAGTGGCTTTCCTCGAAGACCGCACCACGCTGCGCGTCATCAACCTGAAGTCGCGCAAGGTGCGGACGGTGCTCGACGGCAAGTACAACTATTCTTACTCCGACGGCGACCAGACCTACCAGTGGTCGCCCGACAGTCGCTGGTTCCTGGCCAAGTACATCAGCGTGGGCGGATGGAACAACACCGACATCGTGCTGGTGAAAGCCGACGGCAGCGGTGAGATGACCAACCTGACCGAAAGCGGATACTCCGACGGCAACCCCAAGTGGGTGCTGGGAGGCAAGGCCATGATCTGGTCGTCCGACCGTGCCGGCTATCGCAGCCATGGCAGCTGGGGTTCGGAGGACGACATGTACATCATGTTCTTCGACGCCGAGGCCTACGACAAGTTCAACCTCTCGAAAGAGGAGCTGGCGCTGGCGGAAGAGGCCGAGAAAGAGGAAAAGGAAGCGAAGGAAAAGGCTGAGAAAGAGAAAAAGGACAAGAAGAAAGACAAGAAGGAGGCCGACAAGGACGAGGAGAAGGAGGAAGAGGTGGAACCCCTCGTCTTCGACCTGGAGAACCGCAAGGACCGCGTCAGGAGGCTCACCATCAACTCCTCGCACATGGGCGACGCCGTACTGACGCCCAAGGGCGACAAGCTGTACTATTGTGCGGCTTTCGAGGGTGGATACGACCTGTGGGAGCGCAACTTCCGCGAGAACTCTACCAAGCTGCTCATCAAGAACGTGGGTGGCGGCAGCATGTCCATCGACAAGGACGGCAAGTACATCTACCTGCTCTCCGGCGGAGCCATCAAGAAAATCACCGTGGGCGAGAGCAAGGTGACGGGGGTAAGCTTTGCCGCCGACTTCCGCTACCGCCCGGCCGAGGAGCGTGCCTACATCTTCGACCACGCCTGGCGCCAGGTGAAGGACAAGTTCTACGACCCCGACCTGCATGGCGTCGACTGGGAGAGCTACCGCAAGGCCTACGAACGCTACCTGCCGCACATCAACAACAACTACGACTTCCAGGAGATGCTGTCCGAACTGCTGGGCGAGCTGAACGGTTCGCACACGGGTGCACGCTACAGCGCGCCGATGTCGGCGCCGACGGTGGCCGAGCTGGGTGTCTTCTTCGACGAACAGTATCAGGGCGACGGCCTCAAGGTGGCCGAAGTGCTGAAGCAGGGGCCATTGTCCAAGGCTGGTTGCCGCGTGAAGGCCGGCTGCATCATCGAGCAGATAGACGGACAGCCGGTAAAGGCCGGCGAGGATTACTTCCCGTTGCTGGCCGGCAAGGCGGGCAAGCGTGTCATGCTCTCCGTGTACGACCCCGCCACAGGCAAGCGCTTCGACGAGCAGGTGAAGCCTGTATCGCCGGGTGCCGTCTCGGGTCTCCTCTACAAACGTTGGGTGGAGCAGCGGCGTGAGATGGTGGACCGCCTGTCGGGCGGACGCCTGGGTTATGTGCACGTCAAGGGTATGGACAGCCAGAGCTTCCGCGAGGTCTACTCCGAACTGCTGGGGCGTTGCCGCAACAAGGAGGCCGTCATCGTGGACGTGCGCCACAACGGTGGCGGATGGCTGCACGAAGACTTGGCTGTGTTGCTCAGTGGCAAGGAATACCAACGCTTCGAGCCGCGCGGACAGTACATTGGCAGCGACCCCTTCAACCGCTGGCTGAAGCCTTCGTGCGTACTGGTGTGCGAGAACAACTATTCGAATGCTCATGGCTTCCCCGTGGTTTACAAGACGCTGGGCTTGGGCAAGCTCATCGGTGCGCCTGTGCCGGGCACGATGACCGCCGTGTGGTGGGAGCGCCAGCTCGACCCGTCGCTCGTCTTCGGCATTCCGCAGGTGGGCGTGAAGGACGAGAACGGCCAGTACCTGGAGAACCACCAGCTGCAACCCGACATCGAGGTCTACAACTCGCCCGAGTCGCAACTGCGTGGCGAGGATACCCAGCTGGAGCGTGCCGTAGAGGAGATGCTGAAGCAGCTGGACAAACAGTAAGCGGCGTTCATGCAGATTATTTTTCAGTTTGACAATACCTTCGACGGCCTGTTGACGGCCGTCTTCGAGGCCTATTCGCGGCGCACCTTCCCCGATGTCCTGTCGGTGGAGGGTGAGCCGCTTCCACTTTTCCATGACGAAGTGTTCACGGTGGTAACCGATACAGTGAAGGCAGAAAGGGTGTGGAAAGGGGTGCAGAAGAAGTTGTCGGCGGGTGCTTTGCGCTGCCTGACCCAGTGCTGGCTGGCCGAGGAGGTGGAGACGCCCATGGTGATCTTCCGCTACATCCGCAAGGTGGTCGACGCGCCCCGTTCCATCGAGACGAACTTTGCCGACCCCGATGTGCTGGCGTTTGCGCGCATGTGGAAGCGGGTGAGTGGGGAGCGGTGGCACCTCATTCAATTCATCCGCTTTCAGAAGGCGGCCGATGGTACCTATTTTGCCGCCGTGGAGCCTGAAAAGAATGCCCTGCCGCTGGTGATCGACCACTTCCGCGACCGCCTGGGCGACCAGCGTTGGGTGGTGTACGACGTGGGGCGCGGCTATGGCTTTTACTTCGACGGGCAGGAGGTGAGGCACGTCACCTTTGCCGACGACAGCCCTGTCGTCCGTCTGGTGGATGGACGCCTGGACGAGGAGCTGATGGACAAGGACGAACGCCTCTTCCAACAGCTGTGGAAGACATACTTCAAGGCCATCTGCATCAAGGAGCGTTGGAACCCTCGCAAGCACCGTCAGGACATGCCCGTGCGCTACTGGAAGTACCTGACGGAGAAGCAGGAGTGAGGAGCGTCAGTCGATGACCCAGCGGCGGTTGTGGGGTACAGTTTTCTTGGGGTCGTAGTGCATGCCCGCGCGGGTAGGAATCTTCAGCACATAGGTTCGTCCGCTCTTGTTCATCAGCGAGGTGTCGCGCAGCCAGGGGTTGAAGTCTTTGAGCTGGGCGTAGGTGATACCTTTGCTTTTGGCGAACTGAGCCAGGTTTTCTATGCCCTTGGTGACGGTCACCGTGGTGCAGGCAACGGGCGGATAGAGCTGTTCGCGCTTCAGCATGAAGCCGTAGCGTTGCGGGTCGGTGAAGACTGCCTTGGCGGCCAGCAGGCGGAACATATAGCGCGAGGTTTCCTCGACCAGCCACAGGTCGGCGGCCTGATCGACCATCTGTCGCTGGAGCTGCTGGGTGATGCGTCCCTGGCCGGCGTTGTAGGCGGCGGCCACGCAGAGCCAGTTGCCATACTTGGCATACGAGGCCTTGAGGTACTTGCAGGCGGCGCGGGTAGCTTTCTCGAGGTTGTAGCGTTCGTCGATGTTCTGGTTCACTTCCAATCCGTATTCGCGCCCCGAGGCTTGCATGAACTGCCACATGCCGGCGGCTCCGGCGGGCGATTTGGCCAGGTGGTTCAGGCTGCTTTCGATGACGGCCAGATACTTGAAGTCGTCGGGTACGCCACATTCCTTCAGGATGGGTTCGATGACGGGGAAATAGCGGTTGGCGCGCTTCAGCGAGAGCATGGTGGACGAGTGCATGTAGGTGAAAGCCATCAGTTCGCGATCCATGCGTTCGCGGTGGTCATAGCGGTCCATGCGGATGGTTTGCCCGGCGAAGGTCACCTGGTCGGGGACGGAGGGCGAGGCGGTGAAGTGGGACACGTCGCTGCGCACGGAGTTCTGCTCGGGGTTGAAGCGGGCATTTCCCAGCAGGAAAGGCAGGGAGATGCCGATGCAAAGGGTGGCCGTCGAGGCCAGTATCGGTCGGATGAAGTTCTTTTTCATATCGGTCATTGGGGTTTATGTTTGTTTCTTGTTCATTTATCGGTTTCTGACAGGCAGACGCACCCACAGCCATCGGGGGATGAGCCGCCAGAAGAAGACGAGCAAGCGGTAACGCCCGTCGATGACGGCTACCGGCCGCCGGCGGTCAATGGCCTTCACGATGTGGGTTGCCACACGTGGTGCCTGCATCAGCATGGGGTAGCGTCCGCCCTTCAGCAAATCCGTGGCCACGAAGCCGGGGCGGATGTCGGTGAAGCGGATGGGTAGTTTCTGCATGCGGGCCAGCTGATCGAGCGCTTCGATGTAGGTGTTCTGGAAACGCTTGGTGGCCGAATAGGCAGGGGCAGAGCCCAATCCCTTGGTGCCGGCAATGGAGCTGATGACGGCGATGTGGCCGCCTCCGTGTGCCTTGAAGTAATGGAAGGCGGCGGTCGTCAGGCGGATGAAGCCGACGGTATTGGTTGCGGCGGTGGCCAGTTCGACGGCGGGTTGCAGCTCCAGGTTCTGCGAGCCGATGCCTGAACTCAGGAAGAAGAGATCCATGCCGCCCAGCCGTGCGATGAGCTCGTCCAGGTGTTGGGGAGCGTCGTCATGGGTCACGTCCAGCGGTTGCACTTCCACCTGTCCGGAGGGATAACCGGCCTGAAAGCGCAGGAGCGCTTCCTCGCGACGGCCGGCGATGCCCAGCTTCCAGCCTCTTGATGCCCAGATGCGTGCCACTTCCTGTCCGATGCCCGAAGTGGCTCCTATGATGATGGCTCTTTTCATGTTCTTTTTGTTGGATTTAATGGCAAATATAGCCAATTCCTGCTGAAACGACGGTATAAGCTTGGTTAAAATCTTTGCCATTTGTCGGGAAAGTGCGATATTTGTCTGCTCAAAACAAATGCTATTGAACAAAAAAAGAGTAACATCTATGGAAAAAGTGATTATTAATTCGTATGAAGAATTTGAGAAGCTGGTAGGCCAGCAGATTGGTGTATCGGAGTATGTACAGATTCCGCAGGAGCGCATCAACCTCTTTGCCGACGCTACGCTGGATCATCAGTGGATACATGTGGACACCGAGCGCGCCAAGGTGGAGAGCCCCTTCAAGAGCACCATCGTGCATGGCTACCTCACCCTGTCTATGCTTCCCTATCTGTGGAACCAGATTATCGAGGTGAACAACCTGAAGATGATGATCAACTACGGCATCGAGAAGATGAAGTTCGGTCAGGCCGTTTTGTCGGGTCAGAGCATCCGTCTGGTCGCTTCGATGCAGTCGCTGACCAACCTGCGTGGTGTGGCCAAGGCCGAAATCAAGTTTGCCATCGAAATCGAGGGTGAGAAGAAGAAAGCGCTCGAGGGTGTGGCCGTTTTCCTCTACTATTTCAATTGATATCGGAATATGAAAAAGATGCTTTGCCCGCAATGCAAGGTAGGTATCTTCTGCGTAAAAGATGCGCAGGGTAACCGTCTGCCGGTTTATGTAACGGACAAGGGCGAGATAGTGCCGAAGGACGAAACGGCATCGCTGGAGGGCTATGACCTGACTGAGGTGTGGTGCCTGGGTTGTTCGTGGCATGGCAGCCCCAAACGGCTGGTGAAGTATTGATCTTATCTTTTGGCATGCTCCTGCCACAGGTGCCGCAGGGCGGCTATCGGGTGGTAGAGCAGCATGCGCGGCCCTGCATAGCGCATCACGAGGCGCATCCGTTCCTTCATTTCCGGCTTGTAGCAATGGATGGGGCAGAGGCGGCAGGTGGGTTTCCCTTCGCCGAAGCGGCAACGGGACAGGCGTGCATGGGCATAGGCCAACAATTCGCGACAAGAAGGACACAGTTCTCTGTGGCCTTCCTTGTGGCGGCAATACAGACGTATCATCTGTTCGACGGTTTGCTTTTCGCGTTCGATGCGTGTCGGGCAGGAAGAATGGCGGCGGGCATTCATAAGGCTTTCATCCGTTTAGGTCAGGTTGCGGCGGTATTCGCAGGGGGTGTGCCCCACGTGTTTCTTGAACAGACGGTTGAAGTGCTGGGAATATTGGAACCCCAGTTCGTAGGCAATCTGGCTCACCGTCTTGTCCGTGCCTGCTATCATTTCTTTGGAGAGGTCGATGATTTTGTCCTGTATGTATTCTTGGGGCGACTTGCCCGTTTCCTTTTTGATGAGGTCGCCGAAGTAGTTGGGCGAGAGGCATACCTTGTCGGCAAAGTAGCGCACGGTGGGCAGGCCTTGTTCCTGAGCCAGGTGGTTCAGGAAGTAACCGTCCAGCAGGTCTTCGAATTTGTTGAGGACGTTTTTGTTGACAGCCGAACGGGTGGTGAACTGGCGTTCGTAGAAACGCATGCAGTAATCGAGCAGCAGTTCGATGTTGCGCACGATGAGCCGCTTGCTGTGGCGGTCGGCCGGTCGCTCCACCTCCAGGCGTATCTTGTCCAGACAGTCGGTGAAGATACCTTTCTCGGTTTCGGACAAGTGGAGCGCTTCGCTGGAGCTGTAGGAGAAGAAGGAGTAATGCCTGATTTCACGTCCCAGCGCCGTGCCTCGGATCAGGTCGGGGTGGAACAGGATACCTTGTGCCTGCGGGCGTTCTTCCATCTGCACTTCGACAACCTGACCGGGGGCAAAGCTGGTCACGGTACCTTCCTGATAGTCGTAGGTCTGACGGCCGTAGCGGATGTCGCCGCAACGGGTCTGTTTCAGGAAAAGGGCGTAGACGCCATAGTTCATGGTGACGTGCGAGGGGAAGCGGGTCGCCTCGTTCAGGTCGACGACACTGACCAGCGGATGTTGGCTTTTCAGGCCGAAGAGTTGGTTGTATTGTTCTACTGTATCCAATTTTACAATTTCTTCCATGTGCGTATACAAGTTAGGCGGACAGGTGGCTGGCCTCCTGTTTTTCGTACAGCAAAAATACACATTATTTCTGTAAAACAAAGTCGTCGGCATCGGCAGCCACTGGAAATTTCTCGCGCAGGTGTTGTAGCGGAGCCAGGTTGATGCTGATGGTGGCCCTGCCTTCCTGTCCGTCGGGCAGGGAAGCCAGGCGTTCGCCTTTGGGTGAGTAGAGGGCACTGCCTCCGTCGTGGGCGATGCGGTTGCCGTCCGTGCCCGTGCGGTTGACGCCACACACGTAGCATTGGTTCTCCATGGCGCGTGCCTGAAGCAGCACGTCCCACACGTGGCGGCGTGCAGAGGGCCAGCAGGCCACGTAGAGAGCCAGGTCGTATTCGTTGCCCACGTTGCGGCTCCACACGGGGAAGCGCAGGTCGTAGCACACTTGCGGCAGGATGCGGAAACCGCGGTAGTGGATGATGGGGCGTTCGCTGCCTGCTGCGAAGCATTCGTTTTCGTGCCCCATGCGGAAGAGATGACGCTTGTCGTAATAGGTGGCCTCTCCCTCGGGCGTGAGGAAGAAGAAGCGGTTGCGGCAGCTGCCGTCGTCGTGGCGGGCAATGAAACTGCCGGCCAGGGCAGTGGCATATTGCGAAGCCCATTGCCGCAGAAGGCCGACGGTAGGCCCCGAAAGCGGTTCGGCCAGGCGTTCGGCGTTCATGCTGAAGCCGGTCGTGAAGGTTTCGGGCAAGACCACAAGGTCCGTCTGTCCCTTCAGTTCTTCGAGGTGCCGTTGCAGGCGGCGCAGGTTCTCCTGCTTGTCTTCCCAGGCGATGTCAGTTTGTATCAGGGTGATGCGCATGGTTGTTTGGGTATAGAAAGAAACGGATTGCATGGAAAGATTCACAAGGTATCTGTGAACCATCCGTGCAATCCGTGTCCGAAAATAAGTAAATTCTCGATGCTTCTCAGACCTCACCGACGGAGAAGTTTTCAGGATGGCGGCCTCTGAACTGCTTGAAGTAGAGTTTTATTTCGCGCATATCCTTCTCGATGTCGCCCGTCGGCACAAGGCTTCGGGTGCAGGTGATGGTCTTCGACGGATAGTCTATCCCGAAGAGCATGATGGGCACACGGGCCTGCAGGGCGATGTAGTAGAAACCTTTCTTCCACTCGGAGTTGGCCTTGCGGGTACCTTCGGGCGTGATGGCCAGGTTGAACTGCTTGCTTTCGGCAAAGCGGCGGGCCATCTGGTCGACCAGCGAATTCTTCTTGCCGCGGTTCACAGGGATGCCTCCCATGGCCTTGAATACCAGGTTGAGCGGGAAGAAGAACCACTCCTTCTTCATCATGAAGCTGGCATTGCGTCCCAGCGAGCCATAGAAGAGCTTGCCGATGAGCAGGTCCCAGTTGGAGGTGTGGGGGGCGGCACAGATGACACACTTCTCGTGGAAGGGCACCGTGACGACCGTCTTCCAGCCCAGCAGGCGGTGGTAGATAAAACGGCAGAGCTGCTGTTTCATTCCTCCGTCGCGGTTACTTCAGCTGGCCCATGCGGTCCACAATCTCGTTCACCTGTGCGTTGAAGTCCGCACGGAACTTCTTGTAGAAGCCCTTCACGTTGCCCGGTTCGGTGTGGCTGATGCGGCTCACGAATTCGTCCTGCATCTTCAGGACATCGGCCATCAGGTTGTCGGCTTTCTGCGGGTCGGTACCGGGAACATATAGTTTGTTGACCAGACACTCGGTGAAGAGTTCACCTGCGATATAGTTCACACTTTTCTTCAATGCTTTTCTACTTGCCATAATCTTTCGTTTTAAAGTTAGATCAGTTAGATTTTCGGGCTAAAGATAGTGCTTTATTTGCGATAAGGCAAGCGGCGGGTGTTTTTTTCTGTTTCCTCGTGGAAAAAGCATTGCTTTGTCGGGAAGAAAAGACTGTGTTGTCCTCTGCAAAGCATTGCTTTGTCTCAGAAAACTGCTAACTTTGCACGCGATTTCAGAACGACGCTATGACCGAACCATCCCAAAGAAAGAAAACCGACGGCAAAACAAAGAAACCCGTACGCCGCCGCACGGCTGCTCCGCGAGGCAAGTCTGCCCGAAACAGGCGGCAGGCGGAAGAACGTACCATGCCCGTGTGGGTGCGCAACGTGCTGGCCTTCTGCATCGTTGTCGTTTTTTCGGCCGGTTTCTACTGGTTCTTCATCCGTCCTTATGCCTATCGCTGGAAACCCTGTTACGGGTTGAAAGGGTATGGCGTGTGCATGCCCTGCGACTTCGAAGTGCACGGGGTGGACATGTCGCACTATCAGGGGCGTATCGACTGGCCCCGGCTGGCAGAGCATCGGGCAGGCGAGTTTCCCATCCGCTTCATCTTCATGAAGGCCACCGAGGGCGGCGACCATCAGGACGACACGTTCCGCCAGAATTTCGATTCGGCCAGGGCCTACCGTTTCATCCGCGGGGCTTACCATTACTTTCTGCCGCGCACCGATGCGCTGAAGCAGGCAGATTTTTTCATCCGTACCGTGCCGCTCACGGCGGGCGACCTGCCTCCTGTGCTCGATGTGGAGACGACGGGCAAGAAAGACAAGGCCGAACTGCAGGCCTGCGTCAAGACGTGGCTCGACCGCGTGGAGGCCCACTATGGCGTGAAGCCCATCCTCTATACTTCCTACAAATTCAAGATGCGTTATCTGGACGATCCGCAATTTGATGCCTATCCCTACTGGATAGCCCACTATTACGTAGATTCCGTGCGCTACCGCGGGCCGTGGCACTTCTGGCAGCATACGGATGTGGGTACCGTGCCCGGCATCGAGAAAGAAGTGGACCTGAACGTGTTCAACGGCACGCAGGCCCAGCTCGATTCACTTTTACTGAAATAATTGAAAATGGAGAATGGAGAATTGAAAATTATGGCTTCTTCATTTTTTAATTATCAATTATCAATTTTTCAATTCAAACTTGACCGCTGCCCAGCGGTTCTTCTCCCTGTATTCTACAAACGTCAGGCCGAGGCTTTCGGCTTCGGAACGGATGGCGGCGATGTCGTCGGTATAGAAGCCGCTCATCAGCAGGGTGGCGCCGG
>ENA-UONW01004058-UONW01004058.1-human-gut-metagenome-genome-assembly--contig:-CS52-NODE-4058-length-11118-cov-16.132604_pt1 | contig 11118 bp, 10 predicted proteins | sample MGYA00242463_ERZ724010 | MGnify/ENA metagenome assembly ERZ724010 | reverse complement strand
CAGTATTCCAAAGGTTTATAATTAAACCTTTTTACGAGTGTCTAGTATAAACCGATTCAATAGGCATTTGCACTTGAATAAAAAATGCACTTGTTCAAAACTGAGCAAGTGCAGAAATCAATTCGTTTCCTATTTACTTTTCCATAGATTCACTTCTTGACTGAGCCACTCGCACCATGTGTCGACCCCTTCGCCGGTCTTTGCGGAAATGGGAAATATCTTTAGCTCCGGATTTCTCATATGCGCATAAGAAATAACCTTTTCCAAATCAAAATCAAAATATGGCAGAACGTCAATTTTGTTGATGATAAGCGCGTCGCAGACCTGAAAAATAAGCGGGTATTTCAGCGGCTTGTCATGCCCCTCAGGCACGGAAAGGATCATGGCGTTCTTTACCGCGCCCGTATCAAATTCCGCGGGGCACACAAGATTTCCCACATTTTCAAGGATAGCAATATCCACATTCCGGATTCCCATGCTTCTCAATCCCTGCCGGGTCATGTCGGCGTCAAGGTGACACATGCCGCCGGTGTGGAGCTGAATCGTCCTGATCCCCGTATCCGCAATAGCCGCAGCGTCCACGTCCGAGTCGATATCCGCCTCCATAACCGCCATACGGTACTTATTCTTCATGCGGGAAATCGTTTGCTTCAATGTTGTTGTCTTGCCGCTGCCTGGGGATGACATCAAATTCAGCAGGAAGGTCTTGTTCTCCTTCAGCTCCTGCCTGAGCCTGTTTGCGTCCTGATCATTGTCCGCAAATACGCTCTGCTTGATCTCTATCACTCGATAATTTTCCATAACAATCTTGTCCTCCTTTTTGCAAAGCTCCCCGAGCAGCCTGCCCGGGGAGCTTCGGCTAACAAGCCAGTATCTCTTTAATTAAGAACTCTTTCCCGGAGAGCACGGTATATTCGCTCTCCTGACAACAGGGGCACTGTGCGTCGCAGGTGAAGGGATTAAAGACGCTTCCGCAGTTCCGGCACTTTGCTGAGGCTTCTATGATTTCAATCTCCAGTGCGGAGCCTTCCAGCCGGGTCCCCGGTATGGAACGCCTGTACACAGCTTTCATCATCTGCGGGACAACGGAAAACGCTTCGCCCACCTGAAGAACCACCTTATCAATTTTCTTAAGGTTCTGTTCTTCGGCGATCCGGTCAACCTTCTCGACGACGTCTATGATCAGACCCAGCTCGTGCATGTTCAGGCTTCCAGAACGATGCGGTTGAGGACATGCCTCATGCGCGCCTCATTGTAGATTACCGGCACGGGATAGGTTCCGTTGCCCTCTGCCAGCGCCCACTTGATGATCTGCGGGAAGTCCTTCTGCTCGATGAAGTCAAAGCCCGTGGGAAGCCCCATCTCCCTGTTCATCTGACGGATCGCAGCAATAAAGGCGTTTGCCTTCTCTGCGTCGCTGCCGGTCGTCTTCACGCCGGTAATCTCCGCAAGATGCGCAAGCTGGGGATGGACTGCCGTGCCGTAGTCCTCCAGAACAATCGGCATGATGACCGCGTTCGCGAGCCCGTGCGCGGTGTTATAGATGCCGCCCATTGCGTGGGCAATCGCGTGAACATACCCGACGCCGGTGTGGTTGAAGGCAAGCCCTGCCTTATAGGAGGCGATGAGCATGGCCTCGCGGGCCTCCAGATCGTTCCCGTCCTCATAGGCGCGCTTGAGATTTCTGAATATCTTTACCACCGCTTCCTCCGCATTGCGGTTGCTGGCGTTGTTGTTATACGCCCACGTGACATAGCTCTCTACCGCATGGGTCAGCGCGTCGATACCCGTCGTCACGGTGACGAATTTCGGCATGGACACCGTCAGCTTCGGGTCGAGAACGGCATATTTGGGGACGAGGTTGGGATCCATGATCGCGTACTTGTGGCGCTCGTCATGATCGGAGATCACAGCGCCCATTGTGACCTCGCTGCCCGTGCCGGACGTGGTGGGGACGGCAACGATCGGAGCGACCTTTATCATGACCTTCATCAGGCCCGCCATCTTCCCGATCGGCGTATTGGGCTTGGCAACGCGCGCCGCTGCCGCCTTGGCGGCGTCCATGGGGGAGCCGCCCCCGATCGCGAGGAAGCCGTCGCAGCCGTTTTCCAGATACTGCGCGCGGATCGCCTCCACCGTCTTCACCGAGGGGTTTGCCTCCACCTGATCATAGATCGTGTAGCCAATACCATGGCGCTCAAGATTTTCCGCGATGGGCGGGACAATGGTTCTGCCGACGGTTGGGCCGGTCACGATCATGACCTTGTTCACGTTCAGCTCTTTGAGTACCTCCGGGATCTTCTTTGCGCTGTCCGCTCCGCTTACCACCTTCGGGCCGGGGAACATGGCGTCCGTAAGCGGGAGCGCCTGCTCCATGATTTTGCTGTTCGCGCGGCACTTAAATACCGTGAGCTTATCCTTTGCCTTTTCAAAGAAGCGCTCGTCCATTGCGTATGCGATACCGACCGCCGCGACAGCCGCCGCGCCGCAGAGAAGCGCCTTATATGTTTTCTTCATTTCAAACCCCTCTTTCCTTACTTAATGCGCATGACCGCGTCATACGCGCTGTGTACCGCATCCGCGATCCTCCCGCTCTTGCACGCGTCTCCGACCGTTACCACATACGGGTACTGATTTTCAAGCGCCTTTGCCAGCGCGTTTACCGGGCGGACGCCCAGAGACAAGACGACCTCGTCAACCGTCACCGTGGTCAGCATACTGGTTCTGACGTCCTCGAGGATCACGCTGTCCTCCGTAATCTTCATCAGGCGCTTGCCCGGCATAAACTCCGTGTCGTATTTCTGAATCCGGCTCAGCTCGTCATCCTTCAGCTGGAACCAAGTACCCGGTGCGATCTCCTCCGCCATCTCAACGACGACCACATGGTTTCCGCTCTCGTTGAGGATCTCCGTTGTTTCAAGCCCCGTCATGCCGCTGCCGATCACCGCGACGATCTTGCCGCTGATCTTCTTCTCGCCCATAATGATCTCCGGCGCAGTGCAGACATTGGGCAGGTCGATGCCCTTGATTGAGCGCGGTCTTACCGGGACGCCGCCCGTCGCGATGACGACGGCATAGGGCTTGAGTTTGGCGATGGCCTTTTCCGTGGCCTCCGTGCCGAGCTTTACCTCCACGCCGAGCTTCTCCACGTTTGCCATCAGGTCTTCGATCGACCAGTAGAGCTTACCTTTGAGCAGGCAGGTCGAGGCGGTCTTCACCTGTCCTCCGGCCTTCTCTTCTTTCTCAAAAACGGTCACGGCAAAGCCGCGCCTCGCCATGATCTCCGCCGCCATCAAACCGGCGGGGCCTGCGCCGACAACAACGACCCTGCGCCCCTCGCCGTCCTTCGGCATGTTGGCGAAAAACCGCTCCTGTCCGACCGCGGGATTGAGCGCGCATTCGCCGTTCTTTCCGCTCAATGCCCCGTAGGTGAAGCTCTCGATGCAGTTGAGGCAGCCGATGCAGCGCTTGATCTCGTTGGTGCGTCCCTCCTCGGTCTTTTTCACCCAGTAGGGGTCGCAGATAAAGGTGCGGGCGGAGCCGATAAAGTCCTGCACTCCCTCCTCAAGCTGCCGCTCCGCCTGATCGGGAGAGCGCATGAAGTTGGCCGCGCACACAGGGATTTTGACGGTCTCCTTGATCGCCTTTGCCAGATAGGCCCGCCAGCCCGGCTCAAAGGACGTGGGCTCAAGCCAATAATTGTAAGTATCATAGCAGGCGGAGGATACGTTGATCGCGTCAACGCCCAACTCTTCCAGCCGTTTTGCGATCCGCTTTCCTTCCTCCAGATCATAGCCCTTTCCGGGCTTACCGATCCGGTCATACATCTCGTCGGCAGACAGGCGCACCATCAGCGGATAGTCCTTTCCGCAGGCGGCCTTAATGCCGGTGATGATTTCGCTGATAAAGCGCAGGCGGTTATCAAAGCTCCCGCCGTACTCATCCTTGCGGTGATTGGTGTTTGGGGAAAGGAACTGCTGGATCAGATAGCCGTGGGCCGCGTGCAGCTCCACGAGGTCAACGCCTGCCTTTTTGCAGCGGACCGCTGCGTCGATGAAATCCTGAATCGTTCTCTTGACCTCGAACTTTGTCATCGCGCGCATCGGGCTTGGGACATGATAGCTGCGCTCACAAACGGACGGGGCGGCGACCGGCTGGCAGATTCCCTTCTCCTCCAGCGCCATCATCGTAGGCGTCGCCTTGTAGAGCATCTCCATAATTTCCGGCTTTTTCTCCACCAGCGGCAGGATCATCGGAAGGGAATTCACGCTGCTGGCATAGCCCTGACGGCCGGGGTGGTGCAGCTGGATGCCGAGTTTCGCGCCGTGCCTGTGGATTCTCCCCACGAATTCGCGCATCGGCTCGATATGGTAGTCATGGCTCATCGCAAGCTGGGTAAAGGAAGATGTCGCGTACATGTCGTTGACGCGGCAGATCCCCGGGATGATCAGTCCCACGCCACCCTTGGCCCGCTCCTCATAGTAGTCCATGAGCTTTTCCGTGGGCTTGCCGTTGGCCTGACCCATGCTGAACTCGGCGGCGGTCATGACCGTGCGGTTTTTGATTTCCAGATTGCCGATCTTCATCGGCGAGAGAAGCATTGAATAGTCCATTTTTTATTCCTCCCTGTTGTTATCTTCAAGGGTGACCGTGTCCAGCTCGGGTCTTCCGTACTTTCCGGCCAGCAGCAGCTCCCTATGCATTACTTCATCATAGCCATAATCCTTGCGCTCCTCCAGCTCCCGGGCGCAGCCCTTGCAGGTGGCGACGCACAGCTCGCATCCCATGCACTTTTCCTTGTCAAAAATGACCATGCCGTCCTTGATCTTATTTGCGCCGAAGGGGCAGCGCTTCACGCACATTCCGCACTCCTGCGCGCCCAGACATTTGCTTCTGTCGCGCTTGATCACCTCCGGGCCTTTTTCGCAGTTGATCCCCGGCCCGAGGATGCGCGTCCCCTTGACGACCGCGCACACCTCCCTGTCACAGTTGCACATGACAAACGCACCGGACTTTTTGCCGAACATGTAAAGGACATTGTGGACATAGCCCTTTTTGTGCATGTCGGCAAGGATCTCCTTTGCCTCCTCCTTTGTCACAGGATGATGACCGAGCGGCAGGTTCTCATAGATGTCCGCGCCGTAATAGAGTGTGAGATCCTTGATCTCCGGCTCTGTCACGCCCTCCGGATACTTCTTGAGCGCCACCTCGCAGATACAGGGGCCTGCGGAAACGTGCGCACCTGCGCCGACTTCTACTGTATAGACAAAGTCTATGACGTTTTCGGCAGCCTTTTGGCTTAGGATAATGCCATGCGGGAGAAAGTAGTTGCCGGTCTTGGAGGTGTTCTCCATTTTAGCCATCAGCTTTTTATAAAACTCCCGCTTCTCCTCCGTCGTCGCTCCCTCATAGCCGCGCATCAAGATATCGCCGGTCTTCAGGATGGTCGGCTCACTCGCCCCGTAGGCATAGTGCATAATGTACTGGGCGAGGGAAACGGGTTTTGCTTTTTCTCCCTTCCCCTGAAAGGACACGGTCTTTCCTTTCTTGTAGTTCAGCAGTGCCACTTCTCTTTTTCCTCCTTGATTTGTTAATTAAATGTCTAAGCTGTTTTCATTTTAGATTATCGCCGAAAAATGTCAATATCGGCGAAAAGCATTCTAAAATTGTCACAAAAACCATGTATGTGTTTTGCATACGAAGAATTTCATTGTGCTTGAAACAGCTTTACAAATATGCTAAAATGTAAGCATAGATTTTTTGAAAAGAAGGGACAAAGATGACCGGCAAACACCAAACGGCAAGTTTGATTGCCGATACGGCAATGGAATTATTTCGTAAAAAGGGTTACGAGTCTGTCTCCGTTAACAGCATCTGTGAGCAGGCCGGTGTCTCCCGTGTGACCTTCTATTCGATTTTTTCCAATAAGGATCAGATCATCGGCTTTATTCTCAATGACTTTCAGAACCAGTTTAAAGAAGACTTCTCCTCCTTTATCGCCGCAGAAAATGACTTTGAGCGGGTCATGATTCTGTTCAATTATTACGTGGAGCTGTCTGAACGCGGCGGTTACCAGCTTATGCTGGAGTTGCTGAAAGCGGAGTTGGAGCGTTCCATCGGCATTATGGACGCCGTTTATGTCTTCAACGACTGGTTTGTCAAGCTCATCGGGAACTGTCAGAAATCCGGTATTATCCGAAACAAGGGAAACGCAGCTGAGCTTGTTTCATTGGGGATTCAGGTCGCGATCTCCGCTCAATATGAATGGTGCCGGAGAAAAGGGGCTTTTTCCTATCGGGAGAAAACCAGAAAGGATATGGAGATTTTATACGACGTCGCCCCGGCTTACCGTAAAAGCTGGTAAAGCAATATGCAGCACAATGCCCGGCTCTGTTTTGGAGCCGGGCATTGCCGTGTTGATTATCGTATCGTTTTAAAGGGCACTCGATGTTCGCGCCTTATCATGCTTCAGCTCAGGCTGTAGCCGAACTTGCTGCCGTGGAGGACTGCCTTGTTGATCTTGCCGGTGGCGATGGCATCGCCCGCCTTCCAGACGCTGGGATGGCCGGAAGCAAGCAGCTCCTGCCACAGTGCGTCGTTGGGCTTCACACCCACGGACAGAACGATCACGTCTGCGGGAAGCTCCTTCACCTCGCCGTCCTTGGTGCTCTCAATGAACAGCTTGCCGTCGGCAAATTTCACAACCTTGTTATTATAAAATAGGGCAACACCCTGATCGTTGCAGTGGCGGACCTCCAGCAGCGCTTCGTTCTGATAGCGCATATCCAGCATATCCACCGGCCATTCGGGCAGCATATCCACCACGGAAACCTGATTGGTACTTTGACGGTTGATATACAGCGCAGTCTCCAGCCCGGTAATGCCACCGCCGATGACAACGACCTTCTTGTTTGCAAACTGCATGTCGTTGGCAAGCACGTCGTGCGCCTGAACCGTCTGTACCTGATCCAGCCCCTCGAGTGGGATGGAAATGACGTTGCTGCCGGTTGCAACCAGAATGGAATAGGGTTTGAGAGCCAGAACCTCCTGCGCCGTGACCTCCTTCCCCAGCTTCATCGTGATATTCAGCTTCTTTGCCATGGACTTATAATAGTCGATAGCCCACTCAAATTTGCCCTTGAAGGGGGGCTTCTTTGCAACATGGAGGTTACCGCCGATCTCATCGCGTTTGTCGAACACCACCACGTCAAAGCCGCGCTGTTTGAGCGTGACCGCAGCTTCCATGCCCGCGGGGCCTGCGCCGATGACCGCCACCAGACGGCCGTCCCCGTCCTGAACGATGGGGCGCTTGGAGCCTTCGCGCAGGGCAAAGGGGTTCACGGAGCAGTTCGTCTGCTCATAGCTGAACGGATTGACATTGAAGCAATTCATGCAGGAGATGCAGTAGCGAAGCTCATCCTCGCGACCTTCGGCACACTTCTTTACCCATTCGCGCTCAGCCAGAATGCCGCGGCCCATGCCGACCATGTCGCACTTGCCGTCATTGATGATCTGATCCACGAAATCCGGGTGACGGATGCTGCCGGTAGCTACTACGGGAACGGAAACAGCATTCTTGACCATGGTAGCAGCAGGAACCTTCCAGCCTTCGGCACGATGCACATCGCCGGACATAATATCGTCCTGATGATAGATCGTTCCGCCTGCGGACACGGAGATGACGTTTGCGCCCGCCTTTTCCAGATAGGGCGCGACCTGAGCCGCCTGCTCGGGGGTAATGCCGTCCTGCCCGTTGGGGCCTTCACCTTTGGGATAATCGAAGCCCTGCATTTTCACGGAGATGATTTTATCCGGTCCGATGACCTTGCGGATGCGGGTCAAAATCTCCGTGGCAAAACGGGTGCGATCCTCTACCTTATTCCAGCCGTACTCATCAGTGCGGTGATTGAACAGAGGAGAAATGAACTGGCAGGCCAGATAGCCATGACAGGTTTGGAACTCGATGCCGTCCGCACCGGCGGCCATAGCACGCTTGGCAGCGGCCACAAACTTGTCCTGAATGGCGTGAATCTCGTCCTTCGTCAGCTCGTCCACAGTCTTCGGATCAATGCCGGAATAGTTGGTTGCGCCGGGATGCCAGAGCTGGAACAGGATTTTTGCGTCGTACTTATGGGCAGCAAGCACCAGCCTGCGAAGCCCGGGGATAAAGCGGTCATCGTAAATGCCCGGCTGCAGGGGCAGGACGGAGGGCCATTCGTGATCCACGATCATTGCGCCGGGAATAACAATACCCACGCCGCCCGCGGCGACCGATTCCACATAGGCGATGTCTTTTGCGGATACGCTGTCGTCGAAATTAGAAATATTCTTTGCCATCGCAAGGAACATCACTCTGTTTTTCACGGTCTGATTACCGATTTTAATAGGCTCCAAAAATTTATGGCTCATGATGTGACCTCCTTATACAAACATGGCTTCACCGGAAGCGCGGACAGTCAGCTCACTGATATTCACGCCCCAAGGCTGGTCAATGGCGTAAATGATGTTGTCCGCCAGAATAGACGGAGAAAAGTCAAAGCAATGGATGCTCTCCGTGTCAAGACGATCGGGGATCGCCAACCCCATAAATGCGTCAATGATTTTCCCGTAAATGCCGGACAGACCTGCATTATAATCTACTTCTGTAGAGACCAGACCCGTATTTGCCACGGATGTGGGCTTGATGTTGGTAACTTTGATTTTCCCGCGGGATTCTACGCGCAGGCTGTCGCCCAGCATTCTGACGGCGGCCTTTGTCACATTATAGACCCCGCAACCGCTCACGGGATAGTTGCCGAGGATGGAGGAAATGTTCACGATATGTCCCTGCCCCTGCTCAATCATCTGGTCATAGACCGCCGCGATGCCGTACAGTGTACCATTGATCGCGGTAGCAATGCTTTGCTCCCATGCTTCCATGGCAATTGCGTGTTCGCTGTAATAGGCAAGCGGCATTGTGCCGGCATCATTGACCAGCACATCAATGCGTCCGTAGGTGTCCACGGCGAACTTCGCCATGGCATTGACCTGATCTTTCACACGAACATCGGTCTTGATGTAGGAAGCCTCGCCGCCGCTTTCACGGATCTCCTGCGTAATTTCCCGGAGCAATTCCTCACGCCGCGCGGCCAGAACGACCTTTCCGCCCAACTCGGCGGCCTTCTTTGCGGTCTCTTTGCCGAAACCGCTGGAAGCGCCGGTGATGACAATGACCTTGTCTTTTATGTAGTTTTCGGTTCTATAGCTGTTCATCGAAACACCTCCTAATCAAATGACAAAGGATTCGCCTGAAGCGCGCACGGTCAGATCACCGATGCTGACACCCCAAGGCTGATTGATGGCATAAATAATATTGTCCGCCAAGACCTGTGGATCAGGATCGTTGTAGGTCATGCTGTTGATGTCATGGAAATCGGGACGCAGCGGAGCCTCTTCTACCCAGTTGCTGAGGATTTCAAGGGGGCCTGCCACTGCGGGCATCATTGCCATCTGATCGACCACGCTGCTGGAAAGGTTGGTCTTCATAAAGCCGGTGGGCTTAATGGTCGTGACCTTGATTTTGCCCTGACACTCGCTGCGCAGAGATTCCGCCAGATACTGCACGCCCATCTTCGCGACCTGATACACGCCTGCGCCTGCAACGGGGAAGTTGGCGTAGATGGAGGAGACATTGATCACCTGTCCCTGCCCCTGCTTGATCATCTGGTCATAGACGGCGGAGATACCGAAAATGGTGCCCTTGATGCTGATGTCGATGCACTGTTCCCATTTGTCCAGCGCCTGCTCATGCTCACTGAAAAAGGCCAGCGGCATCGTCCCGGCGTTGTTAACAAGCACATCGATCCTGCCGTAGGTATCTACCGCGAATTTAGCCATTGCGAAAACATCGTCCTTTTTCGCCACGTCTGTTACGATGTAGCTGGCCTCACCGCCCGCCGCCTTGATCTCCGCCACGGTCTCCTTCAGCTTCTCTTCGCTGCGTGCCGCCAGAACGATCTTACCGCCCATCTCTGCGGCTCGCTTTGCAGTCAGCTTGCCGAAGCCGCTGGAGGCGCCGGTGATAATAATGACCTTGCCTTCCACGTAGTTTTTCTGAATGTAATTGCTCTTGTATGTCTCCAATTCAATTACCTCCTGTCTGATTGATTTGTTGTGCGTCATGACTCACACGTTTGCTGTGTTAATTCTAAAACAAATATGGGACAAAATGCATTCACAATCTGCCACTTTTCTGTATTAGTTCATAATTATTCTTTTTTCTGAATTAAATTCTTCTCCTGTTTTGAACCGTTATCAAATCGTTCATTTCTTGTATTTCTGCAAAAACTGTGTTAAAATTTTATTACACTAACAGAAGCTGGGAGGTTTTACCGTGAAAGCTCTGCCCTCAACAAAAGAGAGATTTGCATTGGCCTTGATGGAATTACTTGAGAGCAATTCCTTTGAGAGAATTTCTGTCGGGGATATCGTGGGGCTCTCCGGTCTTAGCAGCAGGACGTTTTACAATCACTTTCGGGATAAAAACGAGTTGCTTGCCTATCTCTATCGGATAACTGTCGAGCCTCTGTGGTATACGGATGGGAAGCGAAACTCTCTCGAAACGTTTTTTACTTGCTGCAAGGACAACTTTCTTTATAACGGCACCCTCAAGGGCTTCGGAAACGCTCTATCCTATTACGGGCAGAATGACCTGCGCTCCGAAATAGAAAACAAGGGCGTTGAGGATCTTGTAAGGCTACTGAAATGGAACCATTTTCCGGGTGCGATAACGCCGGAATTGAGAGAAGTGCTCCGTTTCTTCATGTGTGGTATTACGCGCTATTTTGAAAAGTATTATCTGGATTCCAAAACCATTCAGGTCGACTGGCTTTATACCTTCTGGATCAATTGTGTCCCAGCCTATTTGGCTGAATATCTTGTAAAAGAGCCGGAATAAATCTTTTCCGCAAAACTTATGATACCTCGGTACATGAGATATCGAGATATATTGAGAGAGACAAAAAGAAATCTGTTTTTTCCTCATGAATGCGTTTTACAGTGAAACGCATTCTTTTGACCGTAAAACGCCATATCTCACGGTGCCAGTCCGGCAGCAGGATAATAAGGGCCTATCGTCAA
>ENA-UONW01004056-UONW01004056.1-human-gut-metagenome-genome-assembly--contig:-CS52-NODE-4056-length-11123-cov-7.239158_pt1 | contig 11123 bp, 11 predicted proteins | sample MGYA00242463_ERZ724010 | MGnify/ENA metagenome assembly ERZ724010 | reverse complement strand
CGACCCTCTGCTTGTAAGGCAGATGCTCTGAACCAGCTGAGCTAAACGCCCTCATTATCATTGCCTTGAGTAGTTGTTTTTCTCAATTGCGATGCAAAGGTAGCGCTTTTTTCCGAATCTGCAAGCATTATGCGATATTCTTTTGCACAAAAACTACATTTTTTTGAAATCGCACCTCGTTTTGCCTGAAAAGCAGTCCGTTCACGCACACATTCGCGCCATATGTGCAATAAAAGAATATTGCCGACACACCATACGGCACATCAGCAATATTCACATATCACATCAGACAAGAACAAACATTCATGTCCATTTTGTACAATTAGAAATCCGCATTCTTCGGAGTACGAGGGAAAGGAATCACGTCGCGGATATTCTGCATACCCGTCACGAAAAGAATCAGACGCTCGAAACCGAGTCCGAAACCGCCGTGAGGACAGCTTCCGAACTTTCTTGTATCAAGATACCACCACATATCCTTCATTGGAATGTTCAGTTCCTGGATACGGCCCATCAGCTTGTCATAGTTTTCTTCACGTACACTTCCGCCGATGATTTCACCGATTTGAGGGAACAGCACGTCTGTACCCTGGACAGTCTTGCCGTCCTCGTTCATCTTCATGTAGAACGCCTTTATCTCCTTAGGATAATCGGTCAGTATGACAGGCTTCTTGAAATACTCCTCAACGAGATATCTCTCATGCTCGCTCGCCAGGTCTGCACCCCAGTAAACAGGGAATTCAAACTTATGTCCGTCGGCTACAGCCTTCTCCAGCAGTTTTATACCCTCAGTGTAAGGCAGACGTACGAAATCAGTCTCAACGACCGACTTGAGTCTTTCAATCAAGCCCTTGTCAATCATCTTGTTGAGGAATTCCAAATCATCCTGGCAGTTATCGAGCGCCCACTTCACGCAGTACTTGATGAACTCTTCCTCAAGGTCCATAAGGTCGTTCATATCGATGAAGCATACCTCAGGCTCAATCATCCAGAACTCCGAAAGATGTCTAGGAGTGTTTGAGTTCTCAGCTCTGAAAGTAGGTCCGAAAGTATATATCTGTCCGAGAGCGGTAGCACCGAGTTCGCCCTCAAGCTGTCCCGAAACGGTGAGGCTGGTCATCTTGCCGAAGAAATCATCATCGTAAGTGATGTTGCCGTCCTCATCCTTCTTCAGGTCATAGAGGTTCTTTGTAGTCACCTGGAACATCTGTCCTGCACCCTCACAGTCGCTGGCAGTAATCAGCGGAGTATGGAAATAGAAGAATCCCTTGTCGTGGAAGAACTTATGTATCGCATAAGCCATATTGTGACGTATGCGGAACACAGCGCCGAACGTGTTGGTTCTGAGTCTCAGGTGCGCATACTGGCGCATATATTCAAAAGTCTGTCCCTTCTTCTGCATAGGATAGTCAGAAGGACAAGCACCGAGCAGTTCTATATTCTCAGCCTGAATCTCCACATTCTGGCCCGAGCCGATGCTCTCCACCATCTTACCGTCCACGCTGAGGCAGGCACCTGTAGTAATCTGCTTCATCAGTTCAGGTGCAAACTTCTCTGTGTCAGCCACAACCTGCACATTCTTTATAGTAGAACCGTCATTGAGAGCAATGAAAGCCACCGACTTGCTGCCTCTCTTGGTTCTCACCCATCCTTTCACGTTGACCGTTGCACCGTAATCTGTACGCTGCAGCAGGTCCACGATCTTGGTTCTGCGAATCTTTTCCATAAATATGATATATTTTTTATTCTTTGTTGTTCCACCATTATGCGAAAGTGTCCGCACATCCTCAAACGAATGCCGGACACATATCACCATTTCTTATTTATTCATCGCTGCTTCCTGCCTGCATGTGGAGCATAGCAACCTCCTGCTCAGTCAGGAATCTCCAGTCGCCTCGTTTGAGTCCCTTCTTTGTAAGACCGGCAAACATCACTCTGTCCAGCTTGACAACCTTATATCCGAGAGCCTCGAATATTCGGCGGACAATTCTGTTCTTTCCAGAGTGGATTTCGATGCCCACCTGGCTCTTGTCCGTATCCGAAGCATAGCTGATAGCATCAGCGTGCACCTCACCGTCCTCGAGAGTGATACCCTCAGCGATGCGCTGCAAATCCGAAGCCGCAACATTCTTGTCGAGATATACATGGTAAATCTTCTTCTTCAGATATTTAGGGTGGGTAAGCTTCGAAGCGAGGTCACCGTCGTTTGTGAACAGGAGCACACCGGTAGTGTTTCTGTCAAGACGTCCTACAGGATAGATTCTCTCGTTGCAGCAGTTTCTGACGAGGTCCATGACAGTCTTGCGCGACTGCGGGTCGTCCGATGTTGTCACATAGTCCTTAGGCTTGTTCAGAAGCACATACACCTTCTTCTCGATGCTTACAGGCTGGTCGTGGAAGTGCACTGTATCAGTGCGCATAACCTTTGTACCGAGCTCGGTGACAACCTCACCGTTGACCTTGACCACTCCGGCCTGAATGAACTGGTCAGCCTCGCGGCGTGAACAGATACCCGCATTTGCAAGGAATTTGTTCAGACGTATAGGTGCGTTAGGGTCCTCAAGATACTCCTTGTACTCGATACGCTTCTTCATGCTGTACTTGGCATTCGGGTCATATCCCGGAGTACGCTGGCGCATACCGCCCCTCTGCATGCCGCCACGGTTTCCGTAGCCGCCCTGGTTGTTGTATCCGCCCTGGTTGTATCTAGGCTTGCGCGGCTGATATCCGCCCTGATTGCCATATCCGCCCTGACGGTTATAACCGCCCTGATTGCCGTAGCCGCCCTGACGGTTGTAGCCCTGATTGCCATAACCGCCCTGGTTGCCGTAGCCGCCCTGGTTGTTTCTGTTATATCCTTGTCCGTACGAAGAATTGTTTCTGTTGTTGTATGAAGGTCTGTCGCCGTTGTCATAACCATATCCGTTAGACGACCTTCCATTGTTCTGGCGGTAATTGCCGCCGTTGTAGTTTCTGCGTCCGTACTGCTGTCTGTAGCCGTCGTTCATGCCCTGCGGACGGAAACCTCTTTCGTTGTTCACTCCGTCGCTGCTGTAAGCACGCTCCGCACGGTTGAAACGCGGACGCTGAGGACGGTCGCCCCTGTTGTACTGGCGCTCTCCGTCACTGCTGTATACTGCCTTGTATGCAGGCTTGCTGCTTTCACGGTTATTGTTGCTGTAGCCCTCACGGCCGCTGTTGCTCTCCGCACCATTTTCGCCGGTGCTCCCTGCAGAACTGCCATTGTTCTGCCAAGAATCGAATTCGCTCATTTTGTTTGATTATTTTTTATATGGATTATTTGGAATAAAGGGGGCCCGTCACCTCACGGCATCGGGCATTGCCCTTGAAAAAATTTATTCTTTATTGTCCTGCAGAAGTAGTCTTGCCATTGCAAAATTTTCCCCCACGTGTATCACATGCCCGTATAAGAATGAGGAGTGATTTTCCTCAGCTCTTCCTTTACTCGCTCCTCTACATCAAGACCGTCGATGAAACTTTCGATGGCCTCTTTTGTGATGACATGATTTGTTCTTGTCAGAGCCTTGAGAGCCTCATACGGATGCGGGAATGCTTCTCTGCGCAGAATAGTCTGAATGCCCTCAGCGCAAACAGCCCAGCAGTTGTCCAGGTCCCTGTTGATAGCTTCGACGTTGAGAAGAAGCTTGCGCAGGCCCTTGAGAGAACTTTCTATGGCGATGACCATGTGTCCCATAGGCACACCCACGTTACGCAGAACAGTTGAGTCTGTCAGGTCTCTCTGCAGGCGCGATACAGGCAGTTTTGTGCTCAGGTGCATCAATATTGCGTTGGCCATACCGAGGTTGCCCTCCGAATTTTCGAAGTCTATCGGGTTGACCTTGTGAGGCATAGCGCTCGAGCCTACCTCGCCGGCTTTTATCTTCTGCTTGAAATATTCCATAGACACGTACATCCAGAAATCTCTGTCCATGTCTATCATTATGGTATTGATGCGCTTCATGGCATCGAACACACCTCCGAGATTGTCGTAGTTGCTGATTTGTGTAGTCCACTGCTCGCGCTCCAGTCCGAGCTTCTCGGCAACGAACTTATTTCCGAAAGCCTTCCAGTCATATTCAGGATAAGCCACATGATGGGCATTGAAGTTGCCGGTAGCGCCGCCGAACTTGGCAGTGATGCGGCAAGCCTTGAGCTGTGCCAGCTGTTCTTTCAGTCTGTACACGAACACCATTATCTCCTTGCCAAGTCTTGTAGGCGAAGCAGGCTGTCCGTGTGTCTTTGCCAGCATCGGCACGTCTTTCCACTCCTCGGCATACTGGTTGAGCTGGTCAATCAGTTCCTCAATGAGCGGATAGTAAACGTCATTGAGTGCATCCTTTATGCTGAGAGGTACACTGGTGTTGTTGATGTCCTGGCTGGTAAGACCGAAATGAATGAACTCCTTGTATTTCTCGAAGTCGCCGATTTTGTCCAGTTCTTCCTTTATGAAATACTCAACAGCCTTCACATCGTGGTTGGTCACCTTTTCGATGTCCTTCACTCTGCGTGCATTCTCTTCAGAGAAGTTTCTGTAAATATCTCTGAGCGTTTCGAATTTCGAGTGGTCGAAATCCTTCAGCTGCGGAAGCGGCAGTTCGCACAGCGTGATGAAATATTCTATCTCAACCCTTACTCTGTATTTTATGAGTGCATACTCAGAAAAATACGAAGCCAAAGCGGCAGTCTTGCCTCTGTAGCGGCCGTCAATCGGTGTAATCGCCGTCAAAACATCAAGTTCCATTGCTTATTTTATAAAATATAAATTGCTAAACTATTATAAATGTCTGCTTACAATCATTGTTGTGTTATCCGCAAAAACATATCTTTCCATCTTTCAGGCCGAGCCTCTCGGCATCGGTTGCATAAATTCTTATCTTTCCGGAATTCTAGCACATTGCAAAAATACACTATTTCTTGAATCTGCAAGCATCTTTGATTCAAAAAATGTATTAAAAGGCGGCATGCTGTCCCGCATGCCCTCATTTTAACGTTACTGCCGGCGTCCGTTCTTTTCCTCTACGGCCGGTATTCTGAATGCCGTGTAAACCTCAAACACGGCAAAAATGAGAAACAGCACCAGCCATGTGGTACGCGGCATGTAATATCCGAGATAGAATCCAGGCTCCATATTCATTACCACCGCCGACAGGAGAGCCACCACCAGGCCGAACGTTCGCTGACGATACAGCCGTCTGAGCACGGCATCTTTCACGTCGTGCTTCTCGCCCAGACGCCCGATGGCAAAAATCGTGGCACCCGCGGCATAAATATAATTGGCGCCGCTCCAACCGGTCACCCATATCAGAGCACCGGCAATAACCAGCACCTCACCGGCCAGAGCCGCCGTCTGGTAAATCTTGTCTGTTACCATGTATGCAGTTGTTGTGTCCGCACCGTGCCGCGTTCCGCACAGCACGGATATGATTATTCATTTTCGTCGTCCTCAATCACGTATATGTCTTCATTCTCAGTCTTCATCATATAGCGCTCACGGGCTATAGTCTTGATGGCCTCAGGATCGCTTTTTATCCTGCGCAGCATGTCGCGGTCCTTCTCAAACTGTGTCTGATACTTGTTTATTTCCTGTTTCAGTTCACTGATAGTCCGTCTCTGCTCATATCTGTTTACGAGACTGCTGTCACCGACGAAACCGATAAGCACGCCGAACACGACAATTGTGATTAAATACTTATATTTCAACAAATAGTTTTTGATGTTGTGTCTCATTGTAGACCTCTATTTTTGATATTACTTACAGTTTCTTCGTACCCATTGCCGGAGCAATGTCCTGCAAAGATATGAAAAGTAGAATGCAAATGAATCATGTTCATCATATTTTTATTTCAATAACTCGACAACACTTTCCGGCAACATTGCATTCCCGACATCATCTTTAGGCATTTTTTAAGGATATGACATTATTGTCGAAGTCTTGACTATATCCCTTACATCGTCCTGAAACAGCTTCACCGGTTCTTCATACAGGGTTCCATTCACTGAAAATATATTGTGCCACAAGGCATCATCAAGCGAACTTCCATTTTCCCTCAACTCCCAATATCGTGGTACACCACCCCAAACAGCATACTCTTCAATGGCACTGACAGCATCAAGATTCAGTGCATCCATGATATATGGTAAACGTATAGGTGCAAGTTTCATAATCTCATCAGCACGACCATAAAGAGGTGCTGAAGAATCAAGAAACAATCCATACATCATATTTTGCGATGAACCGCAGAACACGATATTATACTTCAACTGCTTCTCATCAACTTACCGAGCCGTCTGCGACCATATATCACAACCAACGATGATTTCTCTCTTGCAAGAGCATCCCTGAGCCGCACCGTTTCATCTATTCTATCAACGAATTTCATATTCCATATTTATTATGCTCACCAAGCATAATGTTTTTAGTGCATAATATGGAATTTCAAACCATATTTTTATCATAAAAAGGCTGACAGATTCATAATTGCCGATTTCATACAACAACAAAGCGTCTCGGCGCAAGCTGCCATTACGCAACCTGATGCCGAGACGCTTTATGCTATCTGTCAATTTATATAAGATACTTACGCCAGTTCCAGTCCGAACTCCTCCTTCAGCTTCAGCAGCGCCGGATTCTGTCCGCACATCATGGTAAACTGCTCCACCTTGCTGTACGCACGTTTTCTCTCTTCCGGTTCTCTTATGCGTACACTCATACGTAGCTTGCTGTTGCCCAACCGTCCGCGCATATACTCTTCTATGCGTGGCGCATATTTGCGCAGCATGTCTTCCACCGTCGGATTGTCGGCCAGCACCTCGAACGTCTCGCCGTCGAGCAGCGCCGGTTCGATGTTGTTCATTCTGTTAGCCATGGCCTTTTCCTCCTGCGGAAGTGTCGTGGCAAACTCTTTCCACGTAATCATCACTCCGCGCTGGTCCACCGGCACATCGTCGCGCACCTGTGTCGTCTTGGCCTGACTGCCTGCAGAGCTTTGCGCCATAGCAGCCGGATTCTCGGCAACCTTCATGGCCTCAGCTTCCATCTGTCGGATAGAGAAACCGAGTTCTCTGCGCGTAGTCACCTTCTGCTGAACAGGTGCTATAGGTCTCGCATGCGGTGCGCCGGCAACGGGCGCGCCGATTGGTGCAGCCGAACCGCCGGCCTGAGGCGTCTGGTTCACAGCCGGACGCTTGGCACTCTCCGCGCCAGCCTCACCGGCCTGCTGCTTGAACAGGGGTTTTAACTTCTTCTCGGGGCGGCGCCCCGCCGAACTTCCGTCTCCCTCATCCTGCACGGCCTGAGCAACCTGTATGAGTGTTATTTCCACCAGCAGGCGCTTGTTTGAACTTTGCCTGTAATTAAGGTCGCAGTCGCTGCACAGCTTCATTGCACGGTACAGGAACTTGACTTTACACTTCTGTGCCTGGCTCTGATAGCGGGCCTTCACGTCGTCGCCGGCATCCATCAGTTCTATGGTCTGCACATCATGCGCCATCAGCAGGTTGCGGAAATGTCCCGACAGCCCGTTTATGAAATGCTTGCCGTCGAATCCCTTGTTGAGAATCTCGTTGAGCGTCAGCATTATCTCCGGCACCTTGCCTTCTAGGAAATAGTCGGTCAACTTGAAGTAGTAGTCATAATCCAGCACATTCAGATTTTCTATGGTGCGCTGGTAGGTCACGTTGCCTCCGCAGAAGCTCACCACCTGGTCGAATATCGACAACGCATCGCGCATGCCGCCGTCGGCCTTCTGGGCTATCACGTTCAGTGCCGCAGGCTCTACGCTTATGCCCTCCTTCGAGGCCACATTCTCCAGATGGTGCACGATGTCCGACACACTCATCCTGTTGAAGTCGTAAATCTGACAGCGCGACAGGATGGTTGGCAGAATCTTGTGTTTCTCTGTCGTGGCGAGGATGAAGATGGCATGCTGAGGCGGCTCCTCCAGAGTCTTCAGGAAAGCGTTGAAGGCGGCCGTAGAGAGCATATGTACCTCGTCGATGATGAACACCTTGTACTTGCCCACCTGAGGCGGGATTCTCACCTGGTCTATAAGCTGGCGTATGTCGTCAACCGAGTTGTTCGATGCGGCGTCAAGCTCATGTATGTTGAACGAACGCTGCTCGTTGAAGGCACGGCACGACTCGCACTCGTTGCACGCCTCCCCGTTCGGTTTCGGATTGAGGCAGTTGATTGTCTTTGCGAAGATTCGCGCACACGTGGTCTTGCCCACTCCGCGGGGACCGCAGAACAGGTAGGCATGAGCCAGATGGCCCGACGCGATAGCATTTTTCAGCGTGGTCGTCAGCGCCTGCTGTCCCACCACCGTGTCGAACGTCGCCGGGCGGTACTTGCGTGCCGATACTATATAGTTTTCCATATTCGAGATGTTATCTTCATAAAAAGTCAGGATTCGGCATTTCTGGAGCAATCAGTTCTCCTGTCTCTTGACCGGCACCATCATTCCACGCAAAGTTAACATATAATACCGTAATTACGAAACATCACCGGCAGAGATTTTCACAAGTCCCAATGCCGGTGATGCTGTACTTCTTCTACGCCTCAGGCGCATCATTTCAGGTCGTGGTTCATAAGACGGTACTCGGCCATCTTCTCGTATTTTGTGCCAGGACGTCCGTAATTGGCATACGGATATATCGATATGCCGCCTCTTGGAGTGAATATTCCTGTCACCTCGATATATTTCGGATCCATGAGTTTCACAAGGTCTTTCATGATTTTATTCACGCAGTCTTCATGAAAATCTCCATGGTTCCGGAAACTGAACAGATAGAGCTTCAAGCTCTTCGACTCCACCATCCTCTCGCCCGGCAGATACTCTATTCTGATTTCTGCAAAATCAGGCTGTCCGGTGATAGGACAAAGACTGGTGAACTCAGGACAGTTGAATCTCACCCAGTAATCGTTCTCAGGATGTTTGTTCACGAAAGTCTCAAGCACCTCCGGCGCATAGTCCTGTCTGTATTCGGTTTTCTTTCCGAGCGACTTCAGTCCCTCGTTGTCTCTCTCTCCCATATTTACAGCTATATTATATATAATGTATACCTATTATTTATCCAGTATGTGGTGCAGGTTCACCTTGCCTCCTGCAGCCTTGATGGCAAGATACTTCTCCAGTCCCTCGCGCCTGAGCTTGCACGCAGGACAGTGTCCGCATCCGTCGCCCTGCACACCGTTGTAGCAGGTCAGCGTCTTCTCTCTCACCAGGTCGAGCACGCCCAACTCGTCGGCCAGCGCCCATGTCTCGCACTTGTCAATCCACATCAGCGGAGTATGTATCACGAACTGCTCGTCCATGGCCAGATTCAGAGTCACATTGAGCGACTTGATGAAGGCATCCCTGCAATCAGGATAACCGGAGAAATCGGTCTGGCTCACACCGGTGACGATATGGCTGATGCCGTGCTCGCGCGCATACACGGCGGCTATGCTGAGGAAGAACATGTTGCGTCCTGGAACAAACGTATTAGGCACACCGCCCTCAGGACGCTCCTGGTCCATTGTGATGGAAGTGTCGGTGAGCGAACATCCCGTGCTCAGTCCGCTGATGAAACTAACGTCCATCACGTCCCACTGCACACCGGCCTCTTCGGCAATCGAGCGTGCCAGCTCCACCTCCTTGACATGCTTCTGTCCGTAGATGAAGCTCAACGCATGTACCTCACTGAAATTTCTCTTTGCCCAAAACAGGCATGTAGTACTGTCCTGGCCGCCGCTGAAGACAACCAGAACCTTGTTCTTGTCTATTGATTTCATAAATACAATCTCCTTAATTATCCGATATCGCTCACCTTAAATATACTGTAAGAGATATTAGTATCGTAAGCATCCTCATTCTCGTGTCTCTTGACATAGTTCACAATACGTATTGTCAGCGGAAGCACGATGACCTCATACAAAGTCTTCAGTACAGCCTGCGAAACAACCATAAGCATCAGATTGTCAAGCGGAACGATGCCGCCGAGAGCTATCGGGAAGAAAATGATTGAGTCGGCAAACTCACCCGCCACAGTCGACAGAATGGCACGAGCAGAGAAATGACGTCCCTTGCTGGCAATCTTCATCTTCGACATCACATAAGCATTAAGGAACGAACCGGCCAGGAAAGCCATGAACGAAGCGAAAGCCACACGCGGAGCCAGTCCGAAGATGGCGTGGAAACCATCATCCAGCGCCCAGTACGACGCACCGGGAATCCAGTCGGCAAGAGCACCGAAAGCCACGAACATGAAATTCATGACAAAACCCGTCCAGATGATAAGTCTAGCCTTGCGGAATCCCCACACCTCAGCAATACAGTCATTGATGATGTACGAAATAGGAAACACCAGAATACCGCCAGTAATATTGACAGGTCCGAACTCAATTTGTTTGATAGCTAAAAGGTTTGCACAGATAAGGCAAACGCAGAACAGTATCCCCATAAGCATAAAGGATACTGAAACAGTTTTTTGTTTCATAAAATCTTGTTTTTAACGAGGTTTATCAAGCACTCGGGTTATTAAATCACCGCAAAGGTAGTAAAAATATCGCAACATCACAACATCGCACACAAAAGCATCATATACGATGCAGGTAAAAGCAATGCACAAGCATTGCAGGTAAAAACATCACATGCGTGATGCAGGTAAATGACACCGCAATGGCGGTGCAGGTAAAAAGCATCGCACACGATGCAGTTAAGAGGTATCAGTTAGCGCAAAGCGCGTTTAACCAGCAACAACGTTGCGTTTTAACTAGTGAAGCAACGCTTCACGTTTTACCTTGCGAGCTTGCTCGCATTTTACCTAGCAGGCACGCCTGCATTTTACCTTGCGAAGCCCGCTTCGCACAATGCCACCAATACCGTCATCCCTGGCCAGGACCAGGGATCTCATCTTAATGTATGCACAAATGCCCGCGATACAACGAGCACATCCTACAGTCCATAGCCATCAGATTCCTGGTCCCAGCCAGGAATGACAATTTAGCAACATTAGCAATATCATAAAATCTTCTGTTCTTTTCTAAACAAAAAGGAGTTGAGAACTCAGCACCACAGGTGCAAACATTGAAAGGACAAAGGTATGTCAAGCTCGCTTGAACA
>ENA-UONW01004052-UONW01004052.1-human-gut-metagenome-genome-assembly--contig:-CS52-NODE-4052-length-11129-cov-4.482030_pt1 | contig 11129 bp, 9 predicted proteins | sample MGYA00242463_ERZ724010 | MGnify/ENA metagenome assembly ERZ724010 | reverse complement strand
CACTCGTCATTGGCTTGGGCTTCATCCTGTACGCACAGTTCAAGTACAACAAGGGAATCTTTTAACTAAAATTTTTGAAGAACCTATTGACTGTTGCCTTGGGGAATAGCTTATGAACAAGCTCAACTTTCTGACCACCCATAATACAGGGGTTTCGCAAATTGCCTTGAAAAAAGAGTGATATCTTTTTTGGCTGACAGAAGAATTCCTGTGGTTTTGTTTAAATCGCGCAGAAGCAGCGAAAAAAGCATTAAAAAATACCGAAACCCCTTATATCATAAGGATTTTCGGCTGATATCTTTTTCAGCGGCGCGATACATGAAAAAGCACTTGCGAAAGCAAGTGCTTTTTCATCGGATTTGAAAATGCGCTTTTGATCTTCCCTGTCTGCGCTGCATGCCGTATTGACTTTTTTCGCAATGTAATATAGAATGATAGCACAGACGCAGAGGAGAGATCAAAATGAACAAATACAGGCTCTTACGTTTCCCCGGCTTCCGGCTCAAAGCGCTGACCCTCAGCTATGACGACGGCATGGTCTTTGACAAAAAGCTGATCGGTATTCTGGACGGCAGCGGCATCAAATGCACCTTCAACATCAGCTCGGGACTGTTTGCCGAACAGGCAGGCGGACGTCGGTTGACCAAAGAAGAATCCATCGAACTGTACAAAAGCTGCAATCATGAGGTTGCGGTGCACGGATTCCGGCATCGGTCCCTCGCGGACATTCCGGAGGAAATGGCTGTTGCGGAGATCATCGACGACAGGCGCAATCTGGAGCGGCTTTTCGGCTGCATCATCAAGGGCATGGCATATGCCAACGGCAGCTTTGACGACGACACCGTGGACATTGTCCGGCGCTGCGGGATCCGATATGCCCGCACGACCATCTCAAGCGGCGGCTTCGGCATTCCGAACGACTGGCTGCGGCTGCAGCCGACCTGCCACCACAACTCCCCGCGGCTGGCAGAGCTGACCGACGCATTTTTGCAGGATTCCGAGGGCGGGTACTTCTGGCGACACAATCCGAAGCTGTTCTACCTCTGGGGGCACAGCTTTGAATACAATGACAACGACAACTGGAACATTCTCGAATCCTTTGCCGAAAAGGTCGGCAACCGCGAAGACGTGTGGTATGCAACCAACACCGAAGTCTATGATTATGTACAGGCATATGACCGGCTGGAATGCGCAGCGGACGGAAAAATGCTGTCCAATCCGACCGACAAAGATGTTTATCTCGACTGGTTCGGCAAGAGCATTGTCGTGCCCGCAGGGAAAACCGTCACTGTAGAATAAGATAAAAAAAGGCACTCTTTCGAGTGCCTTTTTGCTTTCCTTATTTCTTTTTCTTGATGACAACGACCACAACTGCGATCACAACGATGACAGCTGCGACGATGCCGATGATGGCGCCGGCGCTGAGACCGCCCTCGCTTGCGGGTGCAGCCGCAGTGGCTGCGGGCGCGCTTGTATCAGCAGCCTTTTCGGTGTCCGACGTCTTTGCAGGCTCCGTGGTCTTTGCAGGTTCGGTGGTCTTTGCAGGCGTCGTCGTCTTTGCAGGTTCGGTCGTCTTCGTAGACTCCGAAGTCACTGCGGGCTCGGTGGTCTTTGCAGGCGCCGTCGTCTTTGCAGGCTCGGTGGTCTTCGCAGGTGCCGTGGTCTTTGCAGGCGCCGTGGTCTTTGCAGGCTCCGTCGTCTTTGCGGGCTCTGTCGTCTTCGCAGGCGCCGTCGTCTTTACAGGCTCCGTCGTCTTTGCAGGTTCGGTCGTCTTCGCGGGCTCCGTCGTCGCGGGCGTCTTGCCGACATAGTTGACGGTATCAAACGCAAGCGCAAGCAGAGGCGCGCTCAGGTCTGGACTGACATTCAGCGTCGCCGTACCGTCGGTGACAAACTCCTGAACCTTCACATCGATCAGCTTGCTTGCCGATGCGATCTGACCGCCGTTGTAATTGACGGTGGCATGCCCCATGACGTTGTTCACGGCGAGCTGTCCGATCATGCCGCCGTTGACCGTAAGGGTCGCATCACCGTTGATGCGGCGGGTCGCGTCGCCCGCCATATTCAGCTGGTTGATCGTGCCGCCGTTGATCGTGATCTCCGCGTTCGCCATGCCGCTGCCGTTGATGGAGCCGCCGAACAGCATATTGATCTCGCCGCCGTCTACCGTGATGTGCGACGTGCCCTCAAACATGATACTCGATGCGCCGCGGCTGGACCCTGCGACGGCATGGTATTTGCCGCTCTTGATCGTTACATGTGAATCGAGACCAAGTTCCATATCCTCGGGGAACGCTGTCTGATAGCCGCCGATGACATAGACCTTTGCCGTGGTGGTATCAACGCCCTCCCCCATGACGATCTCATTGAAGCGACCGGCGATGCAGAAGCCCTTGCCTGCGCCGTCGCGCAGCGCCAGATGCTCAAAGGCCGTTTTGCCTGGACCCGACACATAGAAGCGGTTTGCCGGATCGCCCGCCATGACCAGCGTCCCGCCGGTGATAGTCACATCACCCTTGTGCTGCGGCATCTCAAAGATCTCGCCGATCGTGTATGTATCCGTGATGACGACCTTACCGCCGTCAGCGATCTTGCTGATCGCTTCGGTCATGTCACCGAGCGGTGCACTTGCACTGGAACCGTCGCCCGTGCCGCCGTCGTTCAGATAGATCGTCTGATCCGCCGCGGATGCGCACAGGCATCCGATGAGACAGAACACCAGCATTGCCAAAAATCCGAAATGTTTTTTCATGTTTTCTTTCCTCCGTGTGAATTTATGTCTATTATACACGACAAATTCGATTTTGGAAGAGCATTTTTCGTTCTTTTGCATATTGTGAGTCGAAAATCACAAAACAGCCCAAAAAGCCATCTGCTGAATGAAAAAGCCATCTGCCGGACGGCAGATGGCTTTTTTACTTGAAAAAACAATTAGTTTTTCTTCTTCTTGGTGATGACAACGACCACAACTGCGATCACAACGATGACAGCTGCGATGATGCCGATGATCGCACCGGTGCTGAGACCGCCCTCGGTTGCGGGTGCAGCCGCCGTGGTAGCGCTGGTATCAGCAGCCTTTTCGGTGTCCGACGTCTTTGCAGGCTCCGCGGTCTTTGCAGGTTCGGTGGTCTTTGCAGGCTCGGTGGTCTTTGCAGGTTCGGTGGTCTTTGCAGGTTCGGTCGTCTTCGCAGGCTCGGTCGTCTTTGCAGGCTCGGTCGTCTTCGCAGGCTCGGTCGTCTTCGCAGGCTCCGTGGTCTTTGCAGGCTCGGTCGTCTTTGCAGGTGCCGTCGTCTTTGCAGGCGCCGTGGTCTTTGCAGGCTCGGTCGTCTTCGCAGGCTCCGTGGTCTTTGCAGGCTCCGTCGTCTTTGCAGGTGCCGTCGTCTTTGCAGGCTCGGTCGTAGCGGCGGGCGTCTTGCCGTCGCTGACCTGAACCTCGTCAAAGAAGATGGAGAGGAGCTTGGTATCTACCTTGGGCGATGCGATAAGGGTTGCCGTACCGTCGGTGACAAACTCTTCGACTGCGGACTCAACCGTCTTCTCTGCCATGGCAATGGTACCGCCGTTGTAGTAAACGTTTGCATGACCCATCAGATTGTTGATAGAAAGCAGACCGACCATACCGCCGTTAACCGTGATCGTAGCGTTGCCGTTGAGGCGGCGGGTCAGGTCACCGCCGGTTCTCACGTTCTGGACATTACCGTCGTTGATGATGATCTCGCAATTCAGCGCATAGCTGCCGTTGATGGCTGCGCCGTAAACCGTGGAGATCGTGCCGCCGTTGACCGTGATATGCGACGTGCCTGTGTACTCCTCCAGGGATCCGCCGCGGCTGAAGCCGGAGACTGCCCAGTATGTACCGCTCTTGATCGTGATGTGCGAATCCGCGTCGTACCTCGGCTCATCGTTCAGCGGAACACTATCGGCATACTGATAGCCGCCGACCACATAGACCTTGCCTTCCGAAGGCGTCACGACGCCTTCGCCGAAGTTCAGCGGGAAGTACTGTGCAAGGAACAGCGAGGTCGAGCCTGCACCGTACTCAAAGGTGATGTTCTCAAAGGTGGTCGCGCCGGGGCCGCCGAGGAACCAGCGGTTGTACGGGCCGTTGGTAAAGACATACTTACCGCCGGTAACGATGATGTCGCCCTTGTGGGTCGGCTCGCGATACTCTTCCGCGCAGGTGTAGGTGTCGACGATGACGACCTTACCGCCGTTTGCGACCTTGCTGATCGCTTCAGTCATGTTGCCGAGCGGTGCGCTTGCACTGGAACCGTCGCCCGTGCCGCCGTCGTTGACGTAAACAACCGTCTCGGCAGCAAAAGCGGAGAGTGCCAGAAGTGCGCAGAGCAGCATAGCCGCAAAAATGCCAATGTACTTCTTCATAGGTTTTCCCTCCAAAAAAAATATTTTTGCTGTATTTATTATACTACAGCTTTTACAAAATGTTGTGTGAATTTTTTTCGGTTTTTGTGCGGAATTTTTGTATGACTGTCATTTTTTGCACATTTTGAAGCGTTCGTCCGCTTTTTCAAAGTACTTTTTCATGACACGGAGCTCTTTGGGGTCATACGGGCGGAGATTCGGGCGGAAGAGCTCATGCTGCCACTGGGTGAAATCGTAATTTTCGCCCTCGCCCTTTTCCCATCTGCGCCAGATGGCTTCCCAAGGCTCGTTGTTCTGGCTCTTGCCGACGACGAGACCCCAGTTGAAGCAGGCGATCTTCTCGAGATAGAAGAGCGGCAGATGCGACTGGATCTTGTTGCCCTGCATTCTGTGCAGCCACTCGGTGTTGAACAGCGGACGGTCATACCGCATCTGCAGCATATCAATGATGTCGATCGAGGTCTGATAGTCTCTGTAATCATGGTAGCTGATAACATCGGAGAGCTCCATCGCGATACGCTCGGGCTCGCAGGGCTCGTGACCGGGGTTCAGCGTCCATGCGCAGGCAGTCAGCGGCTGGATCGGGTCGTGCGAACGCGCGATCTCGAAGAAGCGCTCCATCCACGGCACGCTCAGCATCCCACGGCGACTGTTGCCGATCTCGTTGAAGATGTCCCAGACGATGACACGCTCATCCTTTGCATACTTGCCGACGATTTCATCCACCATGCGGCAGAAGTCCTCGGCGTATTCGGGCACATCGAGCGGCGACTTGCCGTTCGACGCCAGCACGTCATGCGGGGAGCGTGCCATGCCGCCGTGATAGCCGTAGTCCACATGCTGCGGACCGAATTCCGGCAGCTTGTATTCCTCTGCGGGGACGGTGCAGTCATTGCCGAAGCAGATCATGACGCCGAGCTCATTCTCCGCACAGATCTCAAGATAGGTCTCGAGATACTTCATGAAGCTGTCGTGCTGACGCCCCCACACCTCATAGGGCAGGATCGAGCGCACGGCGTTGAACCCGGTCTCATGCGCCAGCTTCAGCTCTACGCGGAAGCACTCCTCAATGCGATCGTGCTCAAATTCCTGCCACTGCTCGATGCGGTTGACCGCGCCGCAGGAAATATAGTTGAAGCCGCGGATCCACGGGCGGCTGTTGTACCATTCCCAGGCTTTTTCCTTGGACCATTTCTGTCCCATTGCTTTTTCCTCCGAAAAATTACATTATATAATAATGTCATATACAGAGACTGCCGATCGGGGAAATCCCCGATCGGCTCTCCCCGTAAATCTTATTTGCAGAATTCCTCAAACATCGCGACCGCAAAGTTCGTGACGTCGAGTTTCTTTGCCTCGGCAATGTGCTCCTTCGCCTCGATGACGCGACCGAGTCCGAGCTCGCCGAATGCCTCCAGCACAAGACCCTTGACCGTGTTGATCTTCGGGAAGTTGTACTCGAACGGGCACGGGCAGGGCGAACCGACGCCGTAGTAAGCGGGAACGTCCTTATCGCGGATCTTCTCCTTGCCCGCCGCGATCATCTCCTCGCAGAGTGCATGCGCCGCGCTGATCTCGCCTGCCTCATAGAAAGCAAGCGCGCGGAAGTAGCTGATCTCGGAGGGGGCTGCGTGGTCGGTCATGGCGCTCTTCAGCGCCTTCTCGTACTCGCGCTTGTTGCCGTCCGCCTTGTATGCCATTGCCAGACCGTAGCCAAGGTGGCTCTCCTGTGCGAAGTAGTTCTTCTCCTCGCCGTAGCACAGCGGGAAGGTATAGCCGCTCTTGTATGCCTCGATGGCTTCCTTATACTTCCCTTCTGCGGCAAGCTTCTTGCCGATCAGGGTCATCAGCCATGCATGGTGACGCGTGAGGTTGCCCTCGCCGCCCTCATAAGTGTGGAACCAGTGACCGTCGAGCAGCGCCTTTGCCTCGTCATATCTGCCGAGTTCGGTGAGCAGGATCGAGTGATCCAGCGTGCAGTCGTCGCGCATTGCACTGAGCTTTGCATACTTCTCGTGCAGGGCGAGACGCTCTTCGACGCTCTTGCCGCCGTTCTTGTACAGCTGTGCAAACTCGAAGAAAATCCGGTCGTTCTTGCCGTTGTCGAGGTCGAGCGCCTTCCTAAGCGCCTTCTCTGCACCGGTGAAGTCGCCGCGCTTGTCGAAGTAAGCCAAGCCGAGGTTGCGGCAAGCGGGTGCAAAGCCGCCGAGCTCACGGTCTGCCGCCTCCCACATTGCGATTGCATCCTCATAGCGGCGTCTGTCATAGTACAGGCAGCCGAGGTAATACTTCGCCATGCCGGTGTTTGCAGCCTTAAGGACGGCGATGTCGTCGAGACGCGCCGGGAATGCGCAGCTCCAATCGCACTTGTCTGCCTTCTCGTAGTACTTCTTGTCGCCGGTGAGGTAACCGAGATAGTAGTTGACGAGCGGACGCTTTGCGTCAGCCTTCTTCAGGATGGCAACCGCCTTGTCGGTCATACCTGCGTTCATGAATTCGACCGCACGGTCGATGAAATACTCATGCTTGTCGGGCAGGACGTCAAAGAGCGGGTCGATCTCGCGGATCTTGTCGAAGATCGCCTTGTCGCCGGTGATCTCCGCCTTGCGTTTGAGCGCCTCGAGGTTCATCGAGCCGTAGGTCAGGCAGAGGTCGAGCTTCTTCACAGCCTCATCGTAGTCGCCGCGGATGCAATCGATGCCGGCAAGTGCATAGTAGCCGGCTGCCGCATAATCCTGACTCCAGATGCTTCTGTAGAGATAGTCATATGCTTCGTCGAGCTTGCCGAGGTAACGCAGTGCGATGCCCTTGTGGTAGAGCGCCTCGACGTCGTAGGGGTTATCGTTGCGCAGGGTGAGGCGTGCGATCGCCTTGTCATAGTAAGCGATGGCTTCCTCAAATCTGCCTTCCTTCAGGCGCATGTTGCCCATTGCGGTGTTGCAGCGGCTGTCGCCGTCATCGCGGGAAAGTGCCTCGAGGTAGTAGTCTGCGGGCTCATATGCGAAGTGCTTATACTGCTCCAGATGCTTGCCGTTGATGTACAGTTCTTCGTTCGTCTTGATCTCGCAGGGCGGCAGAGCGGGCTTGCGGGGTTCGATCGGCTTCTTGTGCCCGCGCTCGTAGTAGCGGTAGTCCACCAGCTTGACGCCGTCCGCCGTGAGGAAATCGACCGAAACCTTCTTCAGATCCAGTCCCTTAATCTCGTAGGACTTGGTGAAGGTCTTCTCGGGCGAAATGTCCTTGATGGTCTCTTCAATGGTGGCATCGCCGTGGCGGATCACCAGCTTTGCATTCTTGTATGCGCCGGTTGCGTAAACACCGACAAACAGCTTGCCGTCGCGCTTCTCCACGTTGATTGCCGCGTCGATGGTGGCGTTCTTGGTCTCGCCGATGTCCTTGACGGGATACCAGTACTGTTCAAAGGTCTTGGTCTCGTAGGGCATGATCCAGGTGAAGTCAGGCTGGTTGTCGGTGTAAACACCGGTCATCAGCTCGACGTACTTGGAGCCGTCGTCGGTGAGGTTGGAGCACCACTTGTCGCCGAAGGGATGGTTGCCCCAGTGCCACAGCTTCTTGCCGGGAGCGATGTGGTGGTTGGCAACGGTCACGATGCCGCACTCTCTGCCCACATCGTAGCCGGAGATGTAATCCGCGTCGCTCTGTCCCTTGGAAACCAGATAGGACGAGGGAACGCGCACGTTTGCGAGGTTATGGATATCGGTGCCCTTGCCGAAGTCAAAGGGACGCGCGGTGTGGTACACGCCTTTGGCAATCGGCCACTCCAGGATGGCGCGGCGGTCATGGTCGTTGACCCACTCAACATCCGGCGGGAACACCGTGCGGTAGTCTTCGTTGATCTCGACAGCAAGGTTTGCCCACCACATAAAGGGCTGCGGATAGGGCGTGCGGTTGTAGACCTGCACCTCCGCCTTGAAATAGGACTTGCCGGGGACAATGGTGATGCCCGCCATGCCCTTCATGCGGAGCAGCGGATCCACCTCGCCGACCCAAACCGTCTTTTCGCCGTTCTCACGCTCGGTGATGGTGGCTTCCAACGGCATGAAGGTCGTCGGACGGTGGTGCTGCGGCCAGTTGAACTCAATACCGCCGGACACCCACGGACCTGCAAGACCGACCATTGCCGGCTTGATGACCTTATTGTGATAAACAAAATCGTAATCATTGGTCTTATCCAGCGCACGCTGGATCTTGCCGCCGATCTCGGGCAGGACCTCGAGCTTGATGTACTCATTTTCGAGCACTGCGGCGTGATAGGTCACGTCCTGTTTCTTGTCGCTGATGCGGGTCGTGAACGGGATCGGATACAGATGCCCGGTCGCACCCTGATACGGCTTCTTCTCAAAAAACATCGGAAGCGCTTCGCTCGCTCCGGGTTTGTAAGTCGGGATGATAAGATCCTCAAACTTTGCGGTTGCTTTCTGAGCCATGAATTTGTTCTCCTTTTAAATGTAAAAAAAGAATTTTTGCTTTCTGTGCTCATTCTACCATATCGAGGCAACCGGTACAATATCAATAAAAAAAAGTGCGTTTTTACACATTTGTCTTGACAAATCCGAAAGCATGCAGTAAAATAATCTGTTACAAGACTGATCGCCTGAAAAGGGGGACATGCCATGCAGATCTCAATCGTCTGCCAGCCGGGCGCGGATGCCACGCACTGGTGCGCCCTGTATCTGAAGGGCGCGCGTGCCGAAGCTAAACGCAAGGGCGACACACTCGCACTTCTGTCACTCGACGACGCGCTGGCGCGTTTTCGCACAGAGAAGCCGACCTGCGCCGCCATCCTTTCCACTTCCCGGGCATGGACGGCAAATGCGGCAGACACCCTGTCCGCCGTCGGCGTGGAGCCGGTGATCATCGGCGGCGCCTCCCGCGACAATTACCGCCGTGCGAGCTATGTCTACATGGACTACCGCGAGGCGACCTATCAGCTGATTGAATACCTGCGCCGCTACGAGCGCGGGCGGATCGCCCTGTTTGCGGTCAGCACCGACTCGGCGACCGATATGATCAAAAAGGATGCGTTTCTGTCCTACGACCGCTGCCGGGAACGCGACGTGTTCTATTACACCGGCGCGGACGGGCTGATGAACGCGACCTGCAAGAAGTTTCTTGAGGTCTGCCGCAACTACGATGCGGTCATCTGTGCCAACGATGCGGGCGCGGTCATTCTGATGCACCAGCTCACCGCGGCAGGCGTCCGCATCCCCGAAGACCTGTTTCTCTGCACGTTCGGCGACATGGCGATCAGCACCTGCGGCAGCAAGAGCCTGACCATGGCGCGGCTCAACTGCCCCGAGATCGGCAAGCAGACCGTTGCCATGTGCCGTCTGCTCACCGCCTCCGAGAATATTTCCGGCATCAGCACGAAGATCCGCTGTGAACTGATCATCGGCGACACCACCGCTTCCCTGCCGATCGTGGAAAAGACGCTGGGCACGGTGCATCTGCCGAGCGCAGGTGCAGGCGGCTTTCACAACGACCCGAGCGTGTCCCGCATCTTTCAGGCGGAAAAAATTCTGTCTGCCTGCGACGCGATCGACATTGATCTGCTCAAGCTGATCATCAAGGGCTATCGGTATTTTGACATCGCGGAGATTCTGCATGTTTCCGAGAGTACGATCAAATATCGGTTGAAACGCATCATTTCCATCTCCGGATTTGAGACGCGCGATGAAGTCATCGACGTCATGAAGGTATTTTTATCGTAAGCAGTCGATAATCGCATAAAAGATACAAGCGGGGCGCGATGCGCCCCGCTTTCTTACATAACGAAAAAGCGGAACGCAATGCGTTCCGCTTTTTCAAGAAGACTTACGCTTCCTTCTTTACGATTTCCTCGCCCTTGTAGTAGCCGCATGCGCCGCAAACGCGGTGTGCGCGGTTGTACTCGCCGCACTTGGGGCACTTGACCATGCCCGGCAGCGCGAGCTTCCAGACGTTCGAGCGTCTCTTGTCTCTGCGAGCCTTCGATACCTTTCTCTTCGGTACTGCCATTCGGAAACACCTCCTTAGATGCTTGCACAAAACTGTGCTTTAACTTTATATTATTTATTCTTTTCTTCTTCATCAAACTTTGCAAGCAGACTTGCAAACGCGGGGTTGATCTCGACCGTCGGGCAATCGCACGGACCTTCATTGAGATCCTTGCCGCAGCGCTGGCACAGTCCCTTACAATCCTCCCGGCAGAGAATGCGTGTCGGGAAGTCGAGTTCCAGCAGTTCAAGCAGCTGCTCGTCAATGTCGAGCTTGCCGCTCTTCGCAACGGCGAAGTCTTCCTCTTTCTCTTCCGCATCCTCAACCATGCCCTCGGGCACGACCGTGCGTGCAAAGTGCATGGAAAACGCGCCGCGTACTTCTCTTGCGCAGCGGGCGCAAGCCGTGACATACGGCAGCGTGACCGAAAGCGTCAGGCGCATATAGCCTGCATTGTCCGTGATCTCGCCGACAACACGCGCCGCCTCGGGAAACTGTACGCCGGAAAGATTGACCGCGCCGCTCGTGGTTTCGTCTGCCGAAACGGTCAGCATATAGTCAACATCCAGTTTCTTTTTCTCACCCGAAAGAAGCGGTGTAATATCGAGTACCATAGATCCTCCGTGATGCACAAGTGCGACAGGCACAGGAATGCAACATAAGACATTATACACCGTGCAAATGCCGTTGTCAAGAAAAAAGTTGATAAATTCCGCAAAAATCCGTGCTTTCGTCAAACTTGACACGGC
>ENA-UONW01004050-UONW01004050.1-human-gut-metagenome-genome-assembly--contig:-CS52-NODE-4050-length-11132-cov-8.188860_pt1 | contig 11132 bp, 13 predicted proteins | sample MGYA00242463_ERZ724010 | MGnify/ENA metagenome assembly ERZ724010 | reverse complement strand
GGTGCACCTGCTGCATGATGCGCGCGGTCAGGTCGGCAGGCGGCTCGGCGGCCGCGTCGCGCACGGCGGCCTGAATGGCCAGAAAGTCGTCATAGACGCGCCGGCAGTCGGGGCAGGTGCGCAGATGTGTGCGCAGTGTCTGCACCTGCTCGGCCGGCAGCTCGCCGTCGAGCAGCTGACTGATCTGCTGCCGGTAATGTTCGCAGTTGCTCATCCGTCTGCACCCCCCTTCGTCTGCTTTGACGCATACTGGTCGGGAAGGTTCCCGTCGGCGAGCAGAAAATCGCAGAGCTTTCGCCGCGCGCGGAACAGGCGCGACTTCACCGTGCCGGCCTCGAGATGCAGCACCTTGCCGATCTCGGCATAGGACAGGCCGTTGAGCTCGCGCAGGATGAGGATCTTGCGCGCGTCGTCCGGCAGGCTGTCGAGCCCGCGCGCGACGGCGCGGCGCATTTCGCTGCGGGTCAGCTGCTGCTCGGGGCTCGTGCGCTCGTCGGCAGGGAGGTCGAACTGCGGCTGCTCATCGTCGTCCTCGGACGCGGTGAGCGACACGGTTGGGTGCCGCCGGCGGCTGCGCAGAAAGTCGATGCAGACGTTCGTCGTCAGCCGGTAGAGCCAGACGGAGAACTTGCTCTCGCCGCGGAAGGTGCCCAGCGCCCGGTAGGCGCGCAGGAACACCTCCTGCGTCATGTCGGCGGCGTCCTCCTCGTTGCCGACGGTGCGCAGGGCGAGGTTATACACTTGTTTCTGGTAGGCGACGACCAGCGCCTCGAAGGCGTTGGCGTCCCCGGCGCACACCTGAGCGATGATGCGCCGTTCCTCGTCCCGGTCCATGGTTTCCTTGCCTTTCTGCGGTCAGTCCCGCAAATCGCGCTGGATGGCGCGCGTGATGCGCCGCAGGTCGTCGAGCGTCTCCACGTGCACGACCTCCTGCTTGTACACATTGGCGTGCGGCACACCGCGCAGATACCAACAAAACTGGCTGCGCGCCTCGAGGCACGCCAGCCGTTCGCCCTTGATCTCGGCGGCAAATTCGATCTGATGCAGCGCCGCCTCGATCCGCTCGCGCAGGGGTGGCAGGGGCGGCTCCGGCTCGCCGGCGATGGCGGCATTGCCGCGTGCGAACAGCCACGGGTCGCCGAAGCTGCCGCGGCCGATCATCGCAAGATCGGCGCCGGTGTAGCGCAGGATGTGCGCTGCGTCCGCGCCGGAAAAAATGTCGCCGTTGGCGATGACGGGGATCGTCACGGCACGCTTGACATCGCGGATGATGTCCCAGTCGGCGCGGCCGGAGTACATCTGCACGCGCGTGCGCCCATGTACGGCGATGGCGGCTGCGCCCGCCTGCTGGCACATCTGCGCGAAGGCCACGGCGTTGACGTTCCCGCCGTCCCACCCTTTGCGGAATTTCACGGTCACGGGCACATCCACGGCCTTGACGACCGCCTCAATGACGCGCCCGGCGAGCTCGGGATCGCGCATGAGCGCCGAACCGTCGCCGCTGCGGATGACCTTGCCCACCGGGCAGCCCATGTTGATGTCCAGAATGTCCGCGCCGGAGTACGCCAGCGCCATGGGCGCGGCCTCGGCCATGACCTCCGGCTCGTGGCCGAAGATCTGCACGGCGGCCGGGTGCTCGTCCGGCGGTGACCAGAGCAGCTGTTTCGTCTTTTCATCGTGATAGACCAGCGCCTTGGCGCTCACCATTTCCGTGCAGGTGAGGGCGGCGCCCTGTGCGCGGCACAGTGCACGAAACGGCGCGTCGGTCACGCCCGCCATGGGTGCGAGCGTGAGCGGGCCGTGAATTTCGACGTTTCCGATCTTCACCATGCGATCTCGAGCTCCACGGGGCAGTGGTCGCTGCCGTAAATGTCGGAAAGGATGCTGGCCGTTTCGATCTTTTCCGCTGCGCGGTCCGAGCACAGGAAATAGTCGATGCGCCAGCCGGCGTTGTTTTCCCGCGCGTGGAAGCGGTAGCTCCACCACGAGTAGGCATCCGTCTCGTCCAGATGCAGGGCGCGGAACGTGTCCGTGAAGCCGGCGTGCAGCAGCTCCTGGAACTTCGCGCGCTCCTCGGGGCTGAAGCCGGGGTTGCCGACGTTGCGCTTCGGGTTTTTCAGATCGATCTCCGTCGCGGCAACGTTCATGTCCCCGCAGATGACGACCGGCTTGTGCCGGTCGAGCGAGCAGACGAACTCGCGGAACGCATCGTCCCAGCTCATCCGGTATTCCAGCCGGCGCAGGCCGTCCTGCGCGTTCGGCGTGTAGACGCACACGAGGTAGAACTCCGGGTATTCGGCCGTGATCACGCGGCCCTCGAGATCATGCTGCGGCAGGCCGAGGTTATACTGCACGTCGAGCGGCTCGGCCTTTGTGAAGAGGGCAGTGCCGGAGTAGCCCTTCTTCTCGGCGCTGCACCAGTATTGGTGGTAGCCCGGCAGGTCGAGCGCGATCTGTCCCGGCTGGAGCTTCGTCTCCTGCAGGCAGAAAATGTCCGCGTCCAGCGTGCGGAACGTGTCCGCAAAGCCCTTGGTCACACAGGCGCGCAGCCCGTTGACGTTCCAGGATACAAGTCGCATTTTGTGTCCTCCGTTTTCACCGCCACGCAGCGGTTGATCGTGATGCCCTGATCGTAAAATTTCGCCTCATAGTCGGTCATGACGCCGACGGGGCCGTTGGCGTGCAGGTCGCGCGTGACCTCGCGCAGCTCCCAGCCTTCCTGTTCAAACTGCTCGAGCGAGAAGGCGAACAGTGGGTCATTATCGGTCTTGAACCAGATCTCGCCGCTGAGCGGCAGCACGTTTGCATACAGCGCCAGAAAGCCCGCGTAGGTCAGGCGGCGCTTGTGCTGGCGGGATTTTTTCCACGGGTCGGGGAAGTTGATGTAGATGCGCGAGACTTCGCCGGGGGCGAACATGTCGAGCAGATTGGCCGCATCCCGGTCGAGAAAGCGCACGTTTTCGAGTCCGCGCTCTGTCACGCGCTCCATGCCGACGACCATGGCGTCCGGCACTTTTTCGATCGCGGCGAGGAAGACGTCCGGGTTCTGCGCCGCGGTGTCCGCCGTGAAGCGGCCCTTGCCGCAGCCGAGCTCCAGATGCAGCGCCTGATGGCCGGGGAAGTGCTCCAGCCAGTGGCCGCGCAGCGCCTCGGGTTCGGTAATCAATGTAGCCGCGCAGCGCTCCATACGCGGGACGAGGTTGGGCTTTTTTCGCATTCTCATAAGTGGATACTCCTGTCATAACGGATCATGATTTTGCGTTTAGAGCATACCACACACGCCCAAAAACTGCAACGCAGAAAACCGTTGCGCATTTCTAAAGAATATGTTAAACTTTATTTTACGCGAATTGCGGAATTTCATATCCGGGTGTAGCGCAGTTGGTAGCGCGGGTGGTTTGGGACCATCAGGCCGCAGGTTCGACCCCTGTCACTCGGACCACAGGTGAGTCCTTATAGGACTCACCTGTTTTTTATTCTCTTGATTAGTTGTTAAAATTCGACTATACTATTAAAAAACGCAGAATTGATAGGGGTGTGCATTTATGGATATCATCGTTACTGTTTTATCTGTTGTTTTTTCTGGTGTCGTCGCAACTGTGATTACGATTCTTTATCAAAAGTTTTCTGGTGAACAAACCGCAAAACGCAGAGTCTTTGAAACAGCAGTTTCTTACAGGTTTTTTATTTCCGAAGAAGAAAATGTTAAATCGCTTAACTCAATTGATGTAATTTTTCACAAAAATCAGAAAGTTAGACAAGCTTGGAAGTCCTATATGGATGAAGCAGACAAACCTTCTTCAAATCCACAACAGCTTAATGATAGATACATAAAATTACTTGAAGAGATGGCGCTTGCGTGCGGATATAAAGATATACGTTGGGATGATCTCAAGCGGTATTACTATCCAAATGGCCTTCTAAATCGAAAAAATGATGATGAAGTTTTGAAAAAGCTGCAAATTAAGGCAGCAGAAAAGACTGCGTCCGATGCGGTTGGCCAACAAAATACTCCGCAAAATGAACAGTTTGCTAACCAAATGATGCTTCAGCTATTGCCTAAGCTAATCGAAAATCCAGATAGTTTTAGCAAACTAATAGAACTCGCAGATAAAGCGAAAAAGTAATTACAAAACCGGCAAGTTTCTGTAGAAACTTGCCGGTTTTTAATTTTATTCGGTTGTTTCCTCGCGCAGCGAGTCTTTGAACAAGCTGCTCATATAATCGCTTCGTCCATAGAGAACGCGGTCAATGTAGACATCGCAACCTTGCACACGGTAAAATACCATATAATTGCCGCTGACAAGAAAACGATAGTCTGTTCCTACATCTGCAATGGAGGATAACGGGGTTCCCATTTCTGCGAAATTTTTCAACGGGTCAACCGCGTTCATAATGTGATCTATCACGCGCTCCGCAGCAGAACGATTCTGAAGTTCCAATACGATGTAGTCCCAAATATCATCCAAATCACGACGGGACTCGGGTGAATAATGAATTTTATTCTTCATTCGCTCTTGCGCGGAAGTGCGCCCTCATATCGTCCGGTGTCAGCCAGCCTTCCGTTTCGCCGGAGTGGCGGCCTTTTGCAAGCTCATTCATCAGGCGGATGGTCGCCTGTGTTCTCTCATAGTCCTGCATATCCACGATAGCGTACCGCCCGCGCCCATTTTTCGTCAAAAAGACAGGAGCGCCCACAGTCACATCATGCAGTACCTCGCTGTAATTTCGCAGGTCAGAAATGGGTTTAATGTTCGGCATTATCTATCAGCTCCTTTCAAACATAGTATATCCCATTTCGCTGTAAAATTCAACAGCAAGTTTGCAGCGTACATTTATAGAAATGCGCGCTGCCTATGTATTTAGAATGCTATCCATTCATTGGCAGAGGAAAAAGAGGCGCATCTATGATTCAGCAAGGGCAGAGTACATCAACAAGATGCCACTCTGCCCTTTTTATTTTATAATTTCGTCATATCAAGACTCTTTCACAAATGGTGTAATTGTGGTGTAGTAAGCGCCGTTTGAGCGATGAAAACCATTGATATAGCAGGCTTTTTCGAGGCTTCTTAAGATATTGCCGTGGCAGATGAATAAGATTTTTGTCATTGCTGTTATATCCCTTCAAAAGCCTCCAAGCCTTGATATTTCAGGGCGTTTGGCACTTCTTTCATTTTTGCTGTTGTGTCGGAAACCTACACATATTACCGTAACTCTACGCAGATTTTCAGGCAAATAATCAATGCCATCATCGAGCTGCTTCTGGATTTCCTTTTCTTTTTCACGCAGTTCTTTCAGATCGGAGGAATACACCGTCTGCTGCTTGCTGCGAATGTCTGTGTACCGATATTGATAAATCAGGCCTTTTCTCTGGCTCTCTCCTGTCCGCAGGATGCGTCCTTTGTTGTCTTTGCGCTTTTCGGACATTGTCAAACTCCTTCCCGTGATGGAAAGAGCCTTGATATGACACACTTATTGTATCATATCAAGGCTCCGATTTACACCACAAATTTCAAATAGAATACGCCTGCTCGATGAACTGATCGAACAGGCGGCGTTTAATCAGGCGCTTGTTGCCCACCCAGAGGACGAATTTGCATCGGTCCTCGTTGGTGATCTCGCGCAGTTTGTTGATACCAATGCCGGAGTAAGCCGCGGCTTCCTCCAAGCTCAGATTGCTCTTTTCCCAAATCGGGATTTCCTTCATAGGCAGTTTACCCTCCATACAAAAATATGAAGTCATGCAGAGCTATGTGATGCACAAACCGGCAAACGATCCGATTTTTACATTCATTGAGAAAAAACGCGGCGAGGGGAAGAGCGGTAAACTTGCCATGGTGGCAGGCTTGAATAAGTTCCTCCGAAGCGATACGAGCTATCCCATTGGGCAGTGCTGTGTGGATATTGTGAACATGGACGAGGAGGTGCTCGAACCCCCGGCCTTCTGGTCCGTAGGTTGTCTCAAAGCAAAATTGGAGTCGTTTCGGCTCCGATTTGTGCTTTTTGCCGCCGTTCGCTCGGCGGATTTTCCATTGTTTCCGTCCAGCCCTGCCCGTTCCAATTCCATTCTGGGTCAAAACTGGGTCAGGAACAGGGGGATTCCAATTTTGCTGGTCTGGCGCTGAAATTTTTCTTGCGTGGTGGAATGGCTCATGCTATTATAAAAGTGCAATCGCAAGCATGATGTTAGGAGCTGATTATTTTGCCAAGAGGAAAACTGTTAAACGGTCTGGTAACGCAGCAAAAGGTATTACGGGCAGCGGTGGCGCTGTTCCTGGAAAAGGGCTACACCAGAACCACGACCGGTGAGATCGCAAAGGCGGCGGGCATCGGACAGAGTTCGTTCTTCCATGTTTTTCCCAGTAAGGAGGCGCTGCTGCTGGAGCTGGTAAAGCGGATGTTCAGCGGGCAATTCGCTCTGGCGGGACAGCATAGCGGGGAACAAGATCCGGTACTCCTGTACGCTGTGGAAACGGCCCTCCAGCTCCACATCGCCGAGCTGACCGAGCCGCTGCGGGAGCTGTATGTGATGGCATACTCCCTGCCCTCCATCGCGGCGTATCTTTACAAAAGCACAACGAAACGGCTGCAAGTTATTTTCGGACCTTATCTGCCGGAGGCGCAGCCCAAGGACTTCTACGAGATGGAGATCGCATCCGCCAACATTATGCGGGGCTTCATGTCGGTTCCCTGTGACGTGTATTTCACGATGGAGGCCAAGATCTCTCGCTTTCTGGACTGCTCGCTGAAGCTCTATGACGTACCGAAGGAGAAGCGTGCGGCGATCACGGCGGCCGTCTTGCAGATGGACCTTCACACAATGGCTTTGGGCATCATCCAAAAGACCGTCCAACAGGCGGAAAAGGGCTTTGAGGCCCTGACAGAAAAATAAGTTTTTCAAGGGGATATCCCCTTGGTTCCTCCTTTGGAGGAACCAAATGACTTTCATCATGGAGGGATCACGATGAAGAAACAACTCTTGAGCATCCTGACCGCGCTGACGCTTTGCCTGACACTGCTGCCAACGGCAGCGCTGGCGACGAATGAGCCACTGGACGGCACAAATGGAATCAATATTACATCTTCTAATATGGAGGATGCCACTGTGACCGGCTCTGCGACTGCCAATGCGGCGGAAGCAGATATCACCGATGAGGTTGACCTTACGAAGGACCCCGGCAAGGACTTTAGCGGTTATGAGGCGATGCTCACGACTGCAAGCGGCAGCGTGACGTATTACGAGACGTTTGCGGCAGCCTCCGAGGCCGCACAGAAGAATGCGGACAGCACTATTAAGTTGCTAAAGGATGTTAAGGCCCCTGAGAATGGCCTCAACTTTTTTGAGGGGGCGTTTATCGTTGATCTCAACGGCAAAAATTTGACCGGTGGATATGCGACGCTTATGCTTGTCCCTGAAAAATCGAGCAGTCAAGGCTCGACCGCAAAGGTTACTCTGATTAACACCGCCGACAATGAGTCAACGGTTGGTGAAGGTACTATGTATGCTGTACAAATCCAGGGCAAGGATAAAAACACAAAGCTGACCGTTGGTAAAAGCAATGGTACTGCAAGCAACATTAAGTTCCTCTATAAATCTACGGGTACTTATACCATCGATATTTATTGGGGCACTGTCGAACTTTACGATGGCACTTATGTTGCCGAGAGGAGCAAAGTGATTAGTGGCTTTGGAAAGAACACGGCGCTTATCATCCACGGCGGAAGTTATACGGGTGCAACGGGGGCTGTGTATTTTGATGGCAGCGATTTAACGATTGAGGGTGGCGAGTTCAAGGCTACGAATAGCGACGCCTTCGCTCTTGTAATAGGTGATGAGCGGACTGGCGTACGGAATGTTGAACTTTCCGGCGGTACGTTCCACGGTATCAGCGCGGAGCGTTCACTTTCAAAGTTGCTGAAAGACGGTTATTCCTTCAAGAAGGCTGACGGCAGCTGGCTGACAGAGACAGAACTTGCGGCCACCAGTACGACCGAGACTGTCACCGTGGTAAAAAAGCCCCTCAAGAGCCTGGAGGTTAAGATCAACAATACAGAAGTTAAAGACAGCAGTTATAGCGCTACAATCAACGAGAAACTCACTTTTACTGTGGAGACAGATCCGGCTGATGCGAATGCAGATGTGACGTGGTCTATCGATGACAACCCTGTAAACGGTTCGTATACCCCTGATAAATTGGGGATACATACGCTTAAGTGCGAGGCAACAAAAGAGGGTTATAGTCTTACGAAGACCGTTACCATTATGGTTGTCGATGCGGCGAGCGTTACCACTGCACCTGAGGATGCAGAGATTATATACGGCACAGCGGGGGTGCCTGAAAATCTGGCAAAGTTGACCGCCACGATTCAGGACGGCTACTCCGTCACGGCGCAGTGGTTTGTCAAGGGAGAAAACAGTACGGCTGATGAAGTGCTTACCAGCGGCAAAGCGCTGATGAATGGGCAGAGCTACGGCAGTAATACGATGAAGATCCTTGATGCCGGAACTTATAAGGTCTATTGCCATCTGACGGTGCAGAACAGCGGAGAAACCGTTGTGGATCAGTTCGACAGCGATGTTATTACCTTGACGGTCAAGCAGAAGGCGCTGACGAAAGCTGACCTTACCTATTCCGGCGTTACCGAAAAGGTCTACGATGGTACAACGGATGCCCCTGCTGGTGCGAAGGTCTCTATCAATAGCGATGCGCTTGTAGGCGAGGATACACTGGACGTGACTGGAACGATTGCCTACGATACAAAGAACGTTACCGCGACGATGATTACGTTTACGCCAAATGCCATCGAAAACGACAATTACCGTCTGGCAGCCAGTGAGGTCTTGGAGGTTGAGGCCAGTATTACAGCAAAGCCGCTGACCGGACTTGATTTCAGCAAGATCGCAGTCACGAAGGTTTATGACGGCACAACGGACGCGGGTACACTAACCGGTACAGTCGGATTTAGTGGTAAGGTCAATACAGATGATATTTCTATCAAGGCGATCCCCGGTGTATATGCAGATGAAAAAGTTGGACAGAACAAGCACGTTACACTTACGCTCAGCCTTGAGGGAAAGGACAGCGCAAACTACACTCTGGCAGAAAATACGACGTATGACTTTGGCGCAGCCTCTATCACGAAAGCGGATGGCAGCGTGACCGCTCCCGCAGCAAAGACGGATCTGGTCTACAACGGCGAAGCGCAGGCGCTCATTACGGCAGGCTCCAGCACCACCGGCACGATCCAGTACAAGCTGAATAACGGCGAATACAGCACAGCTTTGCCCGAAGCGACGAATGCCGGCACCTACACTGTCAGCTACAAGGTCGTGGGCGACGAGAACCATGAAGATGTAGATGAGGCGTCCTTCTCTGTGACCATCGGCAAGGCAGCCGTCACCGTCACCGCGAGCGACAAGACCGCCTATGTCGGCGGCACGGCTCCCAACCTGAGCAAGTCGGAAAAGGATAAGGATTACACGATTTCCAGTCTGTTCGGTGAGGATACGCTGACCGGTGAAGTTACGCTGAAGTACGACCCGGAAAAGCCGGATATGACCAAGACCGGTGAAGCGGCTATCAAGATCAGCGGCACGCTGGCAAATGATAATTATGATGTTGCCTATGCTGACGGCAAGCTGACCATTACCACGCGCCCATCCTCCGGCGGTTCTTCCGGCGGCGGTTCGTCCACTACCAAGACCGAAACCACCAACAACCCCGATGGCAGTACCACCAAGACGGAAACCAAGTCTGACGGCACTGTGGTGGAAACCACTACGAACAAGGACGGTTCCACCACCAAGACTGAAACGAAGAAAGATGGCAGCTCCGTAACCGAAAATAAGGATGCCAGTGGCTCTACGGCCACAGTAAAAACCGACAAGAACGGCAGCACCGAGGCAGAAGCCAAGATCAGTGAAAAGGCGGTTGCAGATGCAAAGGAGTCCGGCGAAGCCGTCAAGGTTCCTGCTGAGGTCAAGGCGGGCGAAAACAGTAGCAGTGCTCCCACGGTCAAGGTTGAGCTGCCTAAGAACGCAGGAGAAACCAAGGTTGAAATCCCCGTAAAGGATGTTAGCGGCGGCACGGTGGCCGTTATCGTACATCCGGACGGCACCGAGGAGATCGTGAAGGACTCCCTGCCCACCGAGAACGGCATTCAGCTTACGGTAAGCGGCAATACGACCGTGAAGATCATGGACAACTCCAAGGATTTTGTGGATGTCAAGGATCACTGGGCGAAGGACGCGATTGACTTTGTAAGCGCTCGTGAGCTGGTGAACGGCATCGATGCCGCGCACTACGCACCCGATGCAGCCACTACCCGCGCTCAGCTCTGGACGATTCTGGGGCGTCAGAATGACGCAGACCTTACCGGTGGCGCAAACTGGTACGAAAAAGCGCAGGCGTGGTCTGTGGCCAACGGTATTTCCGACGGCACCAACCCCAACGGAACCATTACCCGCGCTCAGATGGTAACAATGCTGTGGCGCACGGCAGGTTCCGCTGCTGCGGAGAGCAAAACCGGTTTCACCGATGTTTCGGTGGACAGCTACTATGCGCAGGCTGTCGCATGGGCGGTTGAAAACGGCATTACGACAGGCGTGGGTGGCGGCAGATTTGACCCGAACGCCACTTGCACCAGAGCACAGATCGCCACATTTTTAGCGCGCTCCCTGAAGTGATGCAAAAAAACAGCTCCGGTCCCTTTCCGTAAAAGGGAACCGGGGCTGTTTGGGTGTGACAATCCTGTTCCTGCAGGGAATGGGACATATTTTGCGGCGCTGGAATCAATGATGGCTGCCCGGCCTCGAAAAACGGCAAATGAGTCGTTTGGGCAAGCGGGCACCGGGCGTTTCGACTGCGTGCGAAACACATCGAGAGTAGTGATACCACCCCAGCCTCGTACACGCAGAATGCCCTGCGCACAGAGCACAAAACAGCAACATTTCCAAATTACAAACAGGGTTACGCAGCCCAGCGGGGCCGCGACGCCGGAGGAAGCGGACACACGCCATAGGCGTGCATCCGCTTCCTCCGGCTGTTCTTTCGGTGACGATTTCGCTGGCAACATAAGCCGCGCTGTGGCCGGGGGAGGGAAGGCCTCTGTTTCGGCGTGTGTGCCGCTGT
>ENA-UONW01004038-UONW01004038.1-human-gut-metagenome-genome-assembly--contig:-CS52-NODE-4038-length-11179-cov-4.661273_pt1 | contig 11179 bp, 9 predicted proteins | sample MGYA00242463_ERZ724010 | MGnify/ENA metagenome assembly ERZ724010 | reverse complement strand
AAACAATTCGTGGATCGATCCCCTGAACTATCTGACCGGCTGGCAGTATTACGGCTAATGCGATAAAAAACACCTCTGTACCATATACTGGTGCAGAGGTGTTTTGTTATGTATGGCTATGTGATGGAGGGAGGTCGTGCCTCGCTGACCATGCGGCAGATCGGCGGCGTGTGGTTTGCCGTGGCCGTCCTGCCACGAAGCGGCTTTTTGGCGGCTTACCGCCGTGGCCGACTGTTGCGGCGGCTGCGGCGGCAGGGGATCGTGCGGTGCGTGCTTCCATTCTCCCTGACGGCGGAAGCGGAGCGGTACGGTCTGCACGGTGTGGCGGTGGAGGGCCTGCGGCTGGCGCTGCTGCCCCAATTGCTGGACATGCAGGGGGATCTGCGGCGCAAAACCGCCGTGCTGCGGGCAGAATACGTGTCACCCGCCGTGTACCGGGCGGCGGCGGTGCTGGCGGGACGGGCGCGGTATCTGGCGCTGGAGGTGGAGCGGGGCGGCGAGGAGTTGGCCCGGCAGCTGCGGCAGCGCTTCGGCCTGTGTACCGGACGGGTGGGGGAGCCTGCGGTAACGGTGTCCTTTTCCGGCATGCCGCAGGGTGAGGTCATCTGTCTGGGGCAGGATTGTCAGCGCTTTCAGCAGATAACTTATGCGCTGCCGGAGGGGCTGCTGGAGCCGTGGTCGGCGTCGGAACAGCTTCTGGCGGTGCTTTTTGAGGCGGGAGAGATCAAAAAAGAGCAAATTCGCGTAAAAACAATTGCACCCAACGCTTGACAGGTGGCCGGAAACTCACTATAATGCAACGTAACGTATTGTATTTATATAATAAGTATACCCTATGGTAGATATCTATCAGAGGGGCGCAATAGAAAGGAATGTGCAGCATGGCAAAAGAATTCAAGATGAGCCAGGCCCGTTATGACGAGCTGAAGCAGGAGCTGGATTACAGCAAAACGACCCGCGCCGACGAGGTGGCGGAACTGATCAAAGAGGCCCGAGGCTTCGGCGACCTGAGCGAAAACAGCGAGTATGACGAGGCGAAAAACGAGCAGGGCAAGCTCTATTCCCGCATTGCCGAGTTGGAGGATATCCTGCTGCACGCCGTCATTGTGGACGAGGCGGAGGTGGACTCTGACAAGATCTCCATCGGCTGCAAGGTCATCGTCACCAATCTGGATACGCGAAAACAGCTGCCCGCCTATAAGATCGTCGGTTCTCAGGAGGCCGATGTGATGAGCCGCGCAGTCAGCGAGGACTCTCCCTTCGGCAAAGCCCTGATGGGCCGCAAGGCGGGCGACGAAGTGATTGTGGAGGCGCCTCGCGGCGCCATCCACTACCGTGTGGACAGTATTGAACGATAACCCCCTCGATCAGCGATCGAGGCTGATGAGATAAGGAGGCCGTTATGGCAGAGCAAAATACCAATGTGACCAACACCAGCGAACAGCAGGAGCTGGGCGAGCTGCTCCAGATCCGCCGCGACAAGCTGAAGGCATTGCAGGACGAGGGCCGCGATCCCTTCCAGATCACAAAGTTTGACGTGACCCATCACGCGCAGGATATCAAGGATAACTTTGACGCGCTGGAGGGCACTCCCGTCCGTGTGGCGGGCCGCCTGATGAGCAAGCGCGGCATGGGCAAGGTGTCCTTCTGCGACATGCAGGACAAGTCCGGCCGTATCCAGATCTACGCCCGCAAGGACGAGATGGACGAGGATAACTATGACCGTTTCAAGAAGTACGATATCGGCGATATCGTGGGCGTTATCGGCGAGGTGTTCCGTACCCAGCGGGGCGAGATGTCCGTCCGCGCCCATGAGATCATTCTGCTGAGCAAGTCCCTGCGTCCCCTGCCGGAGAAGTTCCACGGCCTGACTGACAAGGAAGTCCGCTATCGCCAGCGCTATGTGGATCTGATCATGAATCCCGAAAGCAAGCGGAACTTCGAGATCCGCAGCAAATTCGTGTCCTATCTGCGCCGCTATCTGGACTCTCTGGGCTTCATGGAGGTGGAGACCCCCGTGCTGAGCCCCATTGCCGGCGGCGCCAACGCCCGCCCCTTCATCACCCACCACAACGCGCAGGATATTGACATGTATATGCGCATCGCCACCGAGCTGCACCTGAAGCGGCTGATCGTGGGCGGTCTGGAGCGCGTGTACGAGGTCGGCCGTATCTTCCGCAACGAGGGCATGGACACCAAGCACAACCCCGAATTCACCACCTGTGAGCTGTATCAGGCCTATACCAACCTGGACGGCATGATGGATATTCTGGAGGCCATCCTCTCCGGCGCTTGCAAGGAGATCCACGGCGGCTATCAGGTTCAGTGGCTGGGCCACGACATCGACCTGACCCCCGGCTGGCCCCGCGTCACCATGGCTGACGCGGTGAAGAACGTCACCGGCGCCGACTTCATGGCCATCGAGGGCGACGATGACGCCGCCGTGGAGTTGGCCAAGAGCGTGGGCGTAGATATGGACGGCGTGTCCCACACCTGGGGCAACGCGCTGTACGAGGCCTTTGACCAGAAGGTGGAGGAGACGCTGGTGCAGCCCACCTTCATCACCATGTACCCCGTGGAGGTCAGCCCACTGGCCAAGCGCAGTCCTGCCGATCCTCACCTGACCGAGCGGTACGAGGCCTTCATCTGCGGCTGCGAGATGGGCAACGCCTTCTCCGAGCTGAACGACCCCATCGACCAGTACGAGCGCTTCAAGGCACAGGCCGAAAAGCGCGCCAACGGCGACGAGGAAGCCGACATGATGGACGATGATTTCGTCATGGCGCTGGAGTACGGCATGCCTCCCACCGGCGGTCTGGGCTTCGGCATCGACCGGTGCAGCATGATGCTGTGCGGCGCGGATTCCATCCGCGACGTGATCCTGTTCCCCACCATGAAGCCACTGGATACCGACAAGAAGGCTGACAAGCCTGCCGAGACGGTTGCTCCCGCCGCTCCCGTGGTGGAGGAAAAGATCGACTTCTCCAACGTGGAGATCGAGCCGCTGTTCGCAGATTTCGTGGATTTCGATACCTTCTCCAAGTCCGATTTCCGCGCTGTAAAGATCAAGGCCTGCGAGGCCGTGAAGAAGTCCACGAAGCTCCTGAAGTTCATTCTGGACGACGGAACCGGCACGGATCGCGTGATCCTGAGCGGTATTCACGAGTATTACGAGCCGGAGGAGCTGGTGGGCAAGACCTGCATCGCCATTACCAATCTGCCGCCCAGACCCATGATGGGCATTGATTCCTGCGGCATGCTGATCTCTGCGGTTCACCATGAAAACGGACAGGAAAAGCTGCATTTGCTGATGGTCGATCCCCACATTCCGGCTGGTGCAAAGCTCTATTGATCGCGCCTGAAGTCGGTTAAGTTCACCTTACCTTACCCCGCTGACCCGACAAAGGCTTGTCGGGTCAGCCTTTCCATTCCAATCATAAAGGAGGCGGGAGCCGTGGAAAAGATCACCAGCCGCAGCAATGGGCTGCTGGTTCATATGAAAAAGCTAGCGGCCTCCGCCGCCTACCGCCGGGAACAGGGCGTCTATCTGTGCGACAGTCCCAAGCTGCTGGCGGAAGCCCTCAAGTGGCATGCCCCGGTGCGGGAGATCGCCGTCACAGCCGACGTGCCGCTGCCGCCGCTGCCGGAGACTGTCCGGGCGGTGGAGATACCGGAGGATGTAATGTTCTCCATTTCCCCCATGAAGTCCCCGCAGGGCGCACTGTTTACCGTGACCCTGCCGGAGACCGCCGTTCCCGAAGCGTTGCCCGGCAGCCGCTACATGGTGCTGGACGGCGTGCAGGACCCCGGCAACGTGGGCACCATCCTGCGGACGCTGGATGCCTTTGACTTTGACGGCCTGCTGCTGCTGGAGGGCTGCGCCGACCCGTGGAGCGTAAAAACCGTGCGCTCCTCCATGGGGGCGGTGTTCCGCCGCCCCGTATGGTGCCTGAAGGCGGCGCAGCTGCCCGGCCTGCTGACGCGCAGCAGCCTGCCCCTGTACGGCACGGCGCTGCGGCAGGACACGGAGGATGTTCGTGCCGTGCCGCTGGATCGCTGCGCCATCGTCATCGGCAGCGAGGGACAGGGCATCAGCGACGCGGTGCTGGCCCTGTGCCAGAAGACCGTCAAGATCCCCATGTCGCAGCGGTGCGAGTCCCTGAACGCGGCCATTGCCGCCGCCGTGCTGCTGTGGGAGAGCTACCGGTAAACACAGAGAGGAGGCGCAGGCCATGGCGGCGTTGAAATACTGGGTCTGGCTGACCACGCTGCCGGGCCTGACGGATCACAGCAAGCTGCTGCTCCTGCAGCATTTTTCCTCTCCGGAGGACATATACTACGCGGACGAGGAAGCTCTGTGGCAGGTGGAGGGGCTGAAGAAGGAACAGGCGGCGCTGCTGAACAGCAAATCGCTGACGGCGGCAGACCGCATCCTGTCGGACTGCGCCCGGAAGGATATCTTTCTGGTGACCATGGCGGATGCCATGTACCCCGACCGGCTGCGGAACATCTATCAACCGCCGTTGCTGCTGTACGGCAAGGGCGCTATGCCACTCTTTGACGAGGAAGCGGCGGTGGCCGTGGTGGGCACCCGTTCCTGCACGCCCTACGGCGTCCATTGTGCCGAAAAGCTGGGCTATGAGCTGACCCAGCAGGGCGCTATGGTGGTGTCCGGCATGGCAAAGGGCATCGACGGTGCGGCCATGCGCGGCGCGCTGCGGTTCGGCGGCTTTACCTGCGGTGTGTTGGGCGGCGGTGTGGACGTGGTGTACCCCGCCGAAAACCGGCGTCTGTACGAGGATATCGCCGCCACCGGCGTGCTGCTGTCGGAGTACCCGCCCCGGACAGAGCCGGAGGGGTGGCGCTTTCCGATGCGCAACCGCATTCTCAGCGGCCTAAGTGTGGCTGCCGTGGTGGTGGAAGCGCCGCTGCGTTCCGGCGCGCTTATCACCGCCGAAAACGCCATGGAGCAGGGGCGGGACGTGTTCGCTGTTCCCGGCCCCATCGACGCGCCCAACAGCGCCGGCTGTCACCGACTGATCCGGGAGGGCGCGATCTTAGCCACCTGCGCGGGAGACATTCTCTCGGAGTACGAGAGCCGGTTTCCCCACAAGCTGCGGCGTACCGCGCCGCCTATGCCGCCGCTGCCCCGCATGGCGGGCGAACCCAAAACGGCGGAGGAAAAACGAAAGCCAGCGCCAAAGTCAGAGGAATATCCGTATACGCCGGAAGCGGAGCAGACACCCGTTCTGCCCCGGCTGACGGCAGAGGAGTGGGCGGCGCTGTCAACGGAGCAGCAGACCGTGCTGCAAGTATTGCGGACAGATGAGCCGAAGCTGTCCGACCAGCTGGCGGAGGACAGCGGCCTGCCCATTCAGCGGGTGCTGCCCGCGCTGACGCTGCTGGAGATCAGCGGCTGGACGGCGCAGAACGGGGCGCGCAGTTTTGTGCGCACCGTGGAGCTGCCGGAAATTGAGTTAGAAGGAAGCAAAGAGGAATAAAAAAGCATGAGCAAGAAGCATCTGGTGATCGTGGAGTCTCCGGCCAAGGCCAAGACCATCGGCAAATATCTGGGGCCTGACTATCAGGTAACGGCCTGCATGGGCCACCTGCGCGACCTGCCCAAGAGTACCCTTGGCGTGGACATTGAACACGATTTTGAACCTGAATATAAGCCCATTCGCGGCAAGGAGGAGCTGATCCGCCAGCTGAAAAAGGACGCCGCCGCCAGCGATACCGTCTACCTCGCCACCGACCCGGACCGCGAGGGAGAGGCCATTTCCTGGCATTTGCAGCATCTGCTGAACCTGCCGGACGATAAGACCAGACGTGTCACCTTCAACGAGATCACCCGCAAGGTGGTGGGCGAGAGCATCGCCCATCCCCGCGCCATCGATCAGGATCTGGTGGACGCCCAGCAGGCCCGCCGCGTGCTGGATCGCGTGGTGGGCTATCAGATCTCCCCGGTGATGTGGAAGAAGATCCGCCGGGGCCTGTCCGCCGGACGGGTGCAGAGCGTGGCTACCCGCATGGTGTTTGACCGGGATCAGGAGATCGCCGACTTCCAGCCTCAGGAGTACTGGACACTGGACGCAGTGCTGGAAAACGGGGAAAAAGTGGCCTTTAAGGCCCATTATTACGGCCAAAATGGCAAGAAATACGAGCCCCAGACCCAGGCGGATGTGCAGGCCATCATGGACGAGCTGCGCAGCGCCGCTTTCGCCGTTAAGTCGGTGAAGCGCACCGACAAGAACCGTTCCCCCTCGCCGCCCTTTACCACCTCCACCATGCAGCAGGAGGCGTCACGCAAGCTGAACATGACGCCCCGCCGCACCATGGCCATCGCCCAGCAGCTGTACGAGGGCGTAGATATCACCGGCGAGGGCACCGTGGGTCTGATCACCTACATGCGTACCGACTCGCTGCGCATCAGTGACGAGGCGCAGGCCGACGCCCGCGGCTTCATTCAGGAGCGCTACGGCAAGGGTTATGTGCCTGCCGCGCCCCGCCAGTACAAGACCAAGGCCGGGGCCCAGGATGCCCACGAGGCTATCCGCCCCAGCAATGTGACCCTGACGCCGGAAGCCATCCGGGGAGACCTGACGGCGGAGCAGTACCGGCTGTACCGCCTGATCTGGAGCCGTTTTCTGGCCAGCCAGATGGCCAACGCCATCTATGACAGCGTGTCCGTGGATATCAGCGCCGACGCGCATTTGTTCCGGGCCACCGCCAGCAAGCTGAAATTCTCCGGCTATACCGCCGTGTACGAGGAGAGCCGGGATGACGACGACAAGGAGGAGAAGGAGCCCACCCTGCCTGATCTGAAGGAGGGCGAGCCCCTGACGCTGAAGGACTTCGCGCCCGCACAGCACTTCACCACGCCGCCCGCCCACTATACCGAGGCGGCGCTGATCCGGGCCATGGAGGAAAACGGCATCGGTCGTCCCTCCACCTATGCGCCCACGGTGTCCACCATTCTTGACCGCCGCTATGTGAAGAAAGAGGGCAAGTGCCTGTATATCACCAATCTGGGCAAGGCGGTCACCACGTGGATGGAGAAGTATTTCTCCGATATCGCTGATTTGAAATTTACCGCCAACATGGAGCAGCGTCTGGACGACGTGGAGGAGGGCAAGCTGCCCTGGAAGCAGGTGCTGCGCCAGTTCTATGACGACGGCTTCGCCCAACACCTGACCGACGCCGAAGCGGGCGACTATATCCGCCCCGAGCCCACCGTCAGCGATGAGCTGTGCCCCGTGTGCGGCCACAATCTGGTGGAGCGGGAGGGTCGGTTCGGCCCGTTCCTGGCCTGCCCCGGCTATCCGGAGTGCACCTTTACCATGCCGCTGGTGGTGGAGATGCCGGGCCGCTGCCCCAAGTGCGGCGGACGGCTCATGAAGCGCAGCGGCACCAGCAAGACCTCCGGCAAGCAGTATACCTACTACTGCTGCGAGTTCGCCAACAACAAAAAAGGCGACCGCACCTGCGATTTCATGACGTGGGATGTGCCCACCAAGGAGGACTGCCCGCTCTGCGGCCAGACCATGTTCAAGCGGGCGGGCCGCGGCTTCAGCAAGCCCTTCTGCATCAACGAGAAGTGCGCCAACTTCCTGCCGGAGGACAAGCGGGGCTATCACCGCAAGAAGGACACCGCCGCCGAGGGCGGCGAGACCACCGCTGAGACGGCTGCGGAGCCTGCGGCCGAGGAAAAGCCCGCCAAGAAGTCTGCTGCCAAAAAGACGACGGCCAAGACCACGGCGGCAAAAAAGACGACGACCACCGCCGCGAAGAAAACCACGACGGCGAAGAAAACCACCACAAAGAAAGCGGCCACCACCAAAAAGACTACTGCCAAAAAGGCGGCGGAGAAAGGCGGCGGGGAATGAACCATGTAACTGTGATCGGCGCGGGTCTTGCTGGCAGCGAATGCGCGTGGCAGCTGGCCCAGCGGGGCATTTCCGTGACGCTGCGGGAGATGAAGCCCCTCAAGCGCACCCCCGCCCACGTGACCGATGATTTTGCCGAGCTGTGCTGCTCCAATTCTCTGCGGGGCGCAGGGCTGGAAAACGCCGTAGGACTTCTCAAGGAGGAGCTGCGGCGGTTGGACAGCCTGATCCTACGGTGCGCCGACGCCACGGCGGTACCTGCCGGCGGTGCGCTGGCGGTGGATCGCCACGGCTTTGCCGCCATGGTGACGGAAGCCATCCGTAATCACCCCAATATTACCGTAGTGGCGGAGGAAGTGACGGACATTCCGGAGGGCGATGTGGTCATCGCCTCCGGCCCGCTGACCTCCGACGCGCTGGCGGACAAGCTGGCGGCGCTGTTCGGCAGCACCGATACCCTGCATTTCTTCGACGCTGCCGCGCCGTTGGTGGCCTTTGACAGCGTGGATATGACCAGCGCCTACTTCGCCAGCCGCTATGACAAGGGTACGCCGGACTACATCAACTGCCCCATGGACAAGGAGCAGTACCTGGCCTTCTGGCAGGCGCTGACCGCCGCCGAGGAGGCGGAAGTCCACGGCTTCGAGGATAAGAATGTGTTCGAGGGCTGCATGCCCGTGGAGGTCATGGCCCGCCGGGGCGAGGATACCCTACGGTTCGGCCCCTTAAAGCCCAAGGGACTGCCTGATCCGAAAACGGGCCGCGATCCCTACGCGGTGGTGCAGCTGCGCAAGGACAACGCCGACGGCACCATCTATAATCTGGTGGGCTTCCAGACCCACCTGAAATGGCCGGAGCAGAAGCGGGTGTTCTCCATGATCCCCGCCCTTCACGACGCCCGGTTCCTGCGCTACGGCGTCATGCACCGCAATACGTATCTGGATTCGCCCCGGCTTCTTGACCGGTATTACCGGCTCAAGAGCGACCCCCGCATTGCCTTTGCCGGACAGATGACCGGCGTGGAGGGCTATGTAGAGTCCTGTGCCAGCGGTTTTCTGGTGGGCGTGGAGCTGGCCCGGCGTCTGCTGGGCAAGGAACCCATCGACTTTCCCAGAGAAACCGCCATCGGCGCACTGGGTCTGTATGTCAGCAACGAGTCCGTGGCGGAGTTCCAGCCTATGAATATCAATTTCGGCATTATCCCGCCCCTTGACCACCGGGTGAAGGGCAAGCGCAACAAAAACGCGGAGCTGAGCCAGCGGTCGCTGGCCATCATCGAGGAAATTTGGGAGGAGGTGCTTTCCCAATGAGGATCATCGTAGACGCCATGGGCGGCGACAACGCGCCGCTGGCCATCGTCAAGGGTGCCCTGCAGGGACAGAAGCGCTGGGGCGTGGACATCACCCTCACCGGCGACGAGACCGCCATCCGGGAAGCGCTCGCCCAGTGCGGCGTACAGGAGCTGCCTCAGGGCATGGATATCGTGCCCACCACCGAGGAAGTTACCATGGAGGACGATCCCGCCACGGTGTTCCGCCGGAAGAAGGACAGCTCCATGGGCGTGGGCCTGACCCTGCTGCGGGACGGCAAGGGCGACGCCTTTATCTCCGCCGGCTCCACCGGCGCGCTGTTGACCGGCGCTACCCTCATTACCAAGCGTGTGCGGGGCATTCGCCGGGCCGCCATGGCTCCTGTCATGCCCACCACCACCGGACGCTGCGTGCTGATCGACTGCGGCGCCAACGCCGAGTGTACGCCGGAGTACCTGCTGCAATTCGCCTATCTGGGCAGCTTTTACGCCCGCCACGTGCTGGGGATCGAGAATCCCCGCGTGGGCCTTCTCAACATCGGCGTGGAGGCGGAGAAGGGCACCGACCTCCAGCGTCAGACCCGGGCGCTGCTGCTGGAGCAGCCCAAGCTGAATTTTATCGGCAATATCGAGGCCAAGGAGGCCATCAAGGGCGGCTGCGACGTGCTGGTGACGGACGGCTTCTCCGGCAACGTGATGCTGAAAACCATCGAGGGCATCGGCTCCTACGCCGGAAGCTGCCTGAAGGGCATCTTCAAGAAAAACCTGCTGACGAAGCTGGCGGGCGCTATGGTGCTGCCGGGGCTGAACGCCTTCAAGGCGCAGCTGGACCCCAACAAGGTGGGCGGCACCGCCTTTATCGGCATCTCCAAGCCGGTCATCAAGGCCCACGGCTCCTCCAATGACGAGGCCATCGAAAACGCCATCGGTCAGGCCAGGGAGGTGGCGGCCAGCGGCTTGGTGGACGAGATCGCCGCCCATGTGGACGAAATGACGCTGAATGCATAATTCAAAATAATTTTACGAAAAAAGTATTGACAGGCCAGTAGGATTGCCGTATTATTTTTCAAGATAATGCAATCTGAAAGGAGGAGTAACTTCCTATGACACCGGAGACGATCTTCAAAACCATGCAAGATCTGATCGCGGAGCAGTTTGCCATTGATGCAGACGAAGTGACCATGGATAGTTCCTTTGTGGACGATCTGGGCGCGGATTCCGTGGATCTGGTGGAGCTGGTGATGGCGATGGAGGAGGAATTCGACATCGGCGAGATCGATGAAGAGGATCTGCAGTCTCTCAAGACTGTGGGCGATTGCGTCCGCTATCTCAGCAACCACATTGAGTGAAATACTTGTACATAGAAAAGAAAACCCCACATTGTGGGGTTTTCTTTTCGAGAATTGATTTTGGGCCACCGCCCATGGGATCCCACATGGCGGATCCTGTGGGCGACGGCCCGGAAGGGATGAGAGAATGGAACCGTTACATCAATTGGAACAAAGATTGGGCTATCAGTTCAAGGATCAGCAGCTGCTGCGCGCTGCGCTGTACCACAGCTCCTACGCCAACGAGCACCGCACCATGGGCATCAGCAGCAACGAGCGGCTGGAGTTTCTGGGGGATGCGGTGCTGGGCTTCGTGTCGGCGGACTTTCTGTACCGCAAGCATCCTGACCTGCCGGAAGGTGAGCTGACCCGTATCCGCGCCGCGCTGGTGTGCGAGGAAAGTCTGCACGAGGTGGCGCAGAGCCTGCGTCTGGGTGAATTCCTACTGCTGGGCAAGGGCGCGGAGAGCGGCGGCGGCCGCCGCCGTCCGTCCATTCTGGCGGACGCGGTAGAGGCGGTGCTGGCCGCCGTGTATCTGGACGGCGGTATTGACGAGGCTCGCGCCCTGATCCACCGTATCCTACTGGAGAAGGAGCAGGAGCAGGTGGTGGAGAGCCGCCGCCGGGACTGCAAGACCGAATTGCAGGAGCTGGTGC
>ENA-UONW01004036-UONW01004036.1-human-gut-metagenome-genome-assembly--contig:-CS52-NODE-4036-length-11186-cov-23.710538_pt1 | contig 11186 bp, 14 predicted proteins | sample MGYA00242463_ERZ724010 | MGnify/ENA metagenome assembly ERZ724010 | reverse complement strand
TGAAATTTACAGACTTGAGTGGATTCTTTCCAGACACACTTTTTGGAACACTACCGGAGAATCTTTTCTAAAACAGCAAAAAGATAGAATTAAAAACATAGAACTGAATAAAATTAACTAACTTAATATCCGTAACAAAATAATTCGGACCCTCACTGGCCACAACTTCTAAAAAAACACAAATACATAAACATGCAAAAAATTTCTGTAAGACAACACCTAAATCCAAAAAAGTTACCGGCTATTTTTCTATTGTAAAACCATATCATTACAAAAAATAACCGGTGCATCGTTTTAAACTGAATATACTCTTATGCTTTATTCTCAAATAATCATTCATAAGAATAAAGACACATTACTTTTTGCTGTATTTCTTTATAATGCTGTATGCATTATATAAGCCAAGTTCTCCAGCCTTGCTCAAATCGCGTATAGCGTCATCTGTTTTCTTCAATTTTATATTCGCTATACCACGATTATAATACGCTTCAGCAAGATTTGGCTCAAGTTCTATTGCCTTTGTATAATCAGTAACAGCCTTGACATAATCCTTACCGACAGCATGCAAGTTACCACGGTCATAATAAAGATAAGAATTACGGCTGTTAAGACTTATAGCTTTATCTAAATCTGCCATCGCATTAAGAGACAGTAATCTGATATCTTTGCCCTGTGAAGCTTCAAACTCATTCATACGAGCCTGACACACAGCACGTTGCCAATAAGCAATAGCAAATGTGCTGTCGGTATTAATATATGCAGTAAGGTCACTTATTGCATCCGCATAATTCTGCACAACACTATTTGCCACAGCACGCTGAATTATAAGTCCTTTATCCTTAGCGATGTTACGTGATGCATCTATTGCTGCTGATAATGAATCAATAACAGCAAACACTGCTTTATTTTCACTTTCAGAAAGAATCTTAACATTGCAACGTACATATATCTTACGCAATGGTTTCTGCTTAAGATTAAACAATTCTACATCACGGTCAAATGCCTGATAAGATCTCACGCCGTTATCATACTGGCTAAAAGATAATTGAAACATCGGCAAAAAGGCAATATCAACATTCTTATTTTGAACACGTCCGCGATACGATGATGAGTATTCATGCGTAACAGTATTTTCATCAGCAACAACAAGCTGATTATACTTATCAAAATCTATTTCGCTCTTTTTACGCACCTCATGTTTTTTCTTATTACTCCAACGTGGCTGTATGCCATAATGCTTGTTCATCTGGGCCTTAAATATACGAAACTCATCAAGTTCCGCCTTTGCCGTCATACCTAATTTACGATAACACCTAGCACGGCTGTTAAGACCGACCCAAAAGTTTGGATATTGATTTATGATAGTTGTATAATCCCGTATGGCTCCACGTATATTACCAGTGCGCTCAAGCAATATAGCACGATTGTAAATGGCCATAACATTATTTGGCTCCATTTTTATAACGTAGTCAAAATCTTCAATTGCCCTATTGTCGTCACCAACCATGACACGCAACTGGCCACGGTTATAATGAGCCAAGAAGTTGGTTGGCTCAATCTCTAAGGCCTTGTCATAATCAGCCATTGCACCACGCAAATTATTATAATTGTAACGGGCCAAAGCTCTGTTTACATAGTTGTTGACGGAATTAGGCTTAAGATGTATTGCCTTTGACAACTGCGAATCAGCATCTTTCCACTTCTGCTGTGACAAACTTATCATTGCACGCATTGTCCATGCATCACCGTCATAAGGATCCAGTTCAAGACTTTTGTCAAGATATTTGGCACAGCCTAATGTATCTTTTTGCTGAAGACATACTTCAGCTTTAAGAGAATATGTTTTTGAATAATTCTTCCACATATTCATCATCGAGTCAAGATCTGCATTTGCCTTATCGTAGTCTTTTTCCTCTATACGGCACAAGACACGATTATACCACAAATTTTTACTATACGGATTAAATTCTATAGTTTTATCATAATCTGAAATGGCCTCGCTAAATTTATTCTGCTTTATAAAGCACAAGCCGCGAAGTTCATAAATGTCAGATACATAAGGATTTATTCTTATCGCCTCAGAACAGTCTTTCTCTGCCCCGACATAGTCATCAAGATAATATTTAGCAACAGCCCTGAAAAACCAGGGTTCATAAAGGTACGGCTTTGAAAGTATTGCCTGATTGAAATATTGTATCGAAAGAACGTAATCTTCATAATAAAGAGCACTGCGACCTACATCTATAAGACGATCGGTGCGAAACTGAGCCGATGTTCCTATAGCAACGAACATAAGTAACAATGAGATTACAAACTTACGCATAACAATCTTTCAGATATAACACAATACCTACAAACATTCCTAAAGAACAAGACGAAAAGCCAAAAATATGGCTTATCGTCTGGCTATCTTAGTACGATAACTGCAACGGAAACGTCCCTGCAAAATTGCTTTCAATTTACTTTTAATCAGCTGACGGCGCAATGGCGACACACGATCGATAAACAACTTAGCATCAAGATGATCAAACTCATGTTGCATTACACGTGCCAAATATCCGTCAACCCATTCATCATGCTCATTAAAATCAGTGTCCATGTATCTTACGTGTATACGTGTAGCACGTTTAACACTCTCATGTATACCAGGAATAGACAGACACCCCTCCTCCATTGATGCCGTTTCGCTGTCATCAACCTCAAGAATATGAGGATTTATGTATGCGCGACGAAAATCCTTATACTCAGGATATTCGTCAGAAAGTACATCTAAATCTATAACAGCAAGACGAATATTTAAACCAATCTGAGGAGCGGCCAAGCCTACACCGTCAGACTCTGTAAGTGTTTCAAACATATTGTCGATAAGTTCCTTTAAGTCAGGATAATCGGCATTAATATCCTGTGATTCCTTACGCAACACAGGATGTCCATAAATATAAATAGGTAAAATCATTTATCTTCTTCTAACAGATTCTAAATAGCTTTGCAAAATTATCGTGGCACTTATCTCATCGACAAGAGCCTTATTCTGCCGTGCTTTTTTATGCAGACCGCTGTCAATCATCGCCCTGTGAGCCAGCACGGACGTAAAACGCTCATCATAAAACTCCATAGGAATGTCCGGAAAAGCTTTACGCCACCGGTTAACGAACTGAACCACCCTGGACATATTCTCACTCGGCTTTCCATTGGGCTGTTTCGGCTCGCCTATAATAATTCGCTCTACGGATTCTTTCTTAATATAATCCGTCAAAAAGCTAAATAGCTCAGACGTAGCAACTGTTACCAGTCCACCAGCAATAATCTGCGATGGATCGGTAACAGCCAGCCCAGTCCGTTTCTTGCCGTAATCTATCGACAGTATACGGGCCACAATCCTTTATTTCTGATTAAACAGCAACCAAGCATCAGGATATTCTGAACGCAGTTCGTTACGACTACGCACAGCGTCAGTCTTAACATCATATGTACCAGCAACTACACGATACATCTGATTTGAAGAATTATATGCAATCTGTGCATCATATCCGCGACTCTTCAATGTGCTCTGTAAGCCTTCGGCATTAGCCTGAACAGAAAAAGAGCCAACAACAACGCTGAAATTTTTAAGTCCTGCACCACTTACAACTGAAAGACTTTCCTGACGGACAGGCACATTATCAACATTGTCAACAACAACTGTTTCGTTAGCAGGTTTCTCAACAACCGGCGTAACAACAGCTATCTCCTCGCCGCCCTGATTTTGGGATGCGTTCTGCTCTTCCTGTGCTTTAGCTTTTTCATAAGCTTTTCTGTAAGCGCTCTCTGACGATTTACAACCAGTGAATGCCAAAGCCATGCAAAGGCCGGCGCACAATACAGTGTACTTTTTCATAATTTCTCTTACTTATTATTTAGAAATTAAACATATTTTCTCCTTAATATTTTGCGAAATTACACAAAAACGGCCAAAAACGCTGACGAGTCGTACATAAAGTTTGTTAAATAGAAGAAATATGGCCGTTTTAGCAAAAAAAATCATTCAAAAACATTGGTATTTAAGAAATAATCATTAAATTTGCTTACGAACAAATATCAAAGCAACGACAGCGGCTCTATATGACACATAACAAAACCGCTACTGCTGAGAGGAATAAATTTTATCATTAACATAATTAAAATCAAAGCTTTATGAAAACACTAGGTTACATCGGCGCATTTTTAGGAGGTGCTATTGCCGGAGCTGCTATAGGACTGCTGTTGGCACCTGAAAGAGGAAAAGATACTCGCGAGAAAATAACAGATGCAATTGACGATTTCTGCCAAAAGCACAACATCAAGCTGAGCCGTAAAGAAATGAGCGATTTGGCTGATGACATTAAAGACGCTGCCGACGCAGAAGAGGTTTAATAAATAATCGACAAATGTTCTCAAGCGATAAAAACATTGAAACAATAGGCCAACTTGTTGAGTTGGTGAAACATCGTATCGGGCTTCAGGGCGAATACCTGAAGCTCGAAATTACAGAAAAAACGGTAAGACTTATCACAGCCATACTGCTTTTTACGTTGTTTTCACTAATTCTCATAGCAATACTAATATATGTTTCGTTTGCCATTGTCTTTGCCATGGCACCATCAACAGGATTTCCTGCAGCCTTCGGAATAATGGCATCATTCTACATATTGATTTTTGTATTGCTGACAATATTCAGAAAAAGTCTTATAGAGAAACCGCTAGTAAGATTCATCACCAGTCTGTTAACAGAATAGAAACATTATGGACAACGCCACAAAACCTCAGATATATAACAGTATAAGCGAAATAAGAGAACGCAAAGAAGCTGTATTGACAGAAATGAGAAAAGACAATGCTGAAATCGGCAAAAAATGGAAAAGCCTGTTTCAAAAATCTCAACCAAAGAAAAAGGGCATTACCGTGGCATCTGTAATAAGCACTGGCACAGGTCTTATTGACGGTTTCTTATTTGTATGGAAGATATATAGAAAATTCAAAAAACGGTAAGCACAATATATTTTACAATAACAGATTTGAAAATTTGTTTATTGTTTGTCTCGTGGTTAAATTTTATACAACATTCAGAATTATAACAGTATAGACAAATGGCATCAATTGCTGAAAGAGAACAGCATGACGCCATTATTATAATGAAACTATTATAAAACACAAAAAACAGTTCTCGCCCTATTTAGTTGTATCACCCAAACACAAAAAGAGAGATGACTATGACACACATCCGATATATAACTAACATTTTATATAATCGGAAAACACAACAATATCTGTTTTTATAAATCAAACTTTAGATTGGCACACAACAGCATTTCTAAAAAAAATCCACTATATAATTAATAAAAAATTTAAGTCAGCACCGACTTGCTTATAACACGCAAAAAGCACGTCTATACTGACTTAAATCCATGCCTGAAAAACATACAGACACAAAAAAAGGAGTACCGCTGTACTCCAACCTTGTTAACCTTAAATCTAATACTATGAAAAACACGATGCAAAGGTATGCTTTTATCACAATACCTCCAAATAATTCATTGAAAAATACATTGTATTTATACACTTTTAACATTTAGCCACTGTTATAGCGACTAAATCTCAATAATTTGGCCATCATAAGCCAGTTTTATGTCATCAGGTAATTTTTTGTTTGTCTCTTCATGCAAGCCTATATCATGCCCCATATGCGTAAAGAATGTACGCTTGGCCCCTATCTTACGAGCAAAGGCTATGGCATCATTTACAGTCTGATGAGAATGATGTTCTGGAGCAAAACGCAATGCATTGACGACAAGAGTATTTACATCTTTAAAATATCCAAACTCATCATCTGCAACAGTTTTCATATCTGTAATATACAAGAGTTTGCCTATTCTGTAACCCAGAATAGGCATTTTATCATGCATCACCTGAACAGGAACAATATCTAAATCACCGACATGCAATGTCTGATGCGGACTTATAACATTAAGATTAATCTTAGGCACACCAGGATATTTATTTTCATCAAAACAATATGGCATTGTGTGCATAAGCCCATCTGTCGTAGCACGGTCAGCATAAACATTAACTTCGCCAAATATACAAAAAGGGCGCAAGTCATCTAATCCGCCGACATGATCATAATGAATATGCGTCAACAACACTGCATCAATTTTTTTGAATTCACATCTAAGCATCTGTGCCCTAAAATCAGGACCGCAATCAATAACAACTCTAGTATTAGCTGTTTCAATCATAGCTGATGCCCTAAAACGCTTATCCCGACTGTCACTACTTTTACAGACTTTACACTTACAGCCAATCGTTGGCACACCGACAGATGTTCCTGTACCGAGAAAAGTAAGTTTCATTTTTTCAGATTATATTCACCTCAGGCACAATGTCAATGCCAAATTTATCTTTAACATCATGTTTTATGGCCTCACAAAGAGCAACCACATCCTTTCCTTCAGCCCCGCCACGATTAACAAGTACCAGAGCTTGACGGGAATGAACACCAGCCTTACCAAGCGTCCGGCCCTTCCATCCGCACTGGTCGATCATCCAGCCGGCAGGTATTTTTTCCATATCACCGTCAACAGTATAATGCGGAACATTGCCATACTGCTCAACAAGCTCTTCATACTTAGTCTTTGGAACAACCGGATTCATAAAGAAACTGCCAGCATTACCTTCAATCTTAGGATCGGGCAATTTTGCCTTACGTATACCAATTATAACATTTCTCAACTGTTCGGCAGTTGGGGTTGTCAGATTGCGCTTTTCAAGCTCTGACTTGATATTACCATATTCAATACACGGACAAAACACTTCCGAAAGCTTATAAGTAACATAAGTTATCGCATAACGGTTGCGCCACTCGCCCTTAAACCTGCTATTACGATAAGAATATTCGCACTCTTCGTTAGTAAATTCACACTTTTGCCCCGTCTGAAGATCAACCGCTTCAACCTTTACAATAAGGTCTTTTACCTCAGCTCCATATGCACCGATGTTCTGTACTGCAGAAGCGCCAACTTCACCAGGAATAAATGAAAGATTCTCTGCACCATACATACGATTAGACACACAAAGACTTACAATATCGTCCCACACTTCTCCACTTCCGCAGCGAAGCATTATTCCCTCATCTGTCTGAACAGCTACATGTCCCTTTATTGCCGAATGAAGTATAGTCCCGTCATAATCTGACGTAAACAACATATTACTGCCTCCGCCAAGCGTCAGCAATGGCTTATCGGCATCGGTCAACGAATTGACAATATTTACCAAATCCTCAACACTATCAAACTCTATAAACCGACGACACTTAACATCTATACCGAATGTATTATGATGTTTAAGATTAAAATCGTAAAAATCTTTCACCTAAATTACCTTTAAATTTGAAATATACAAAACGTCCTTGTCACACGTAACTGCAGCAAGTCTATTCTGACAACTTTGTCAGTTTCCATTTGCCGCCAATGCGCCTAAACGTCAGCTGCATCTCCATGCCGTTGGCAATACCACGCATAACAAAAATTTTCTGATTACCCTCAGTATATTTCTGCCCATACATTATATTGTAAATAAAGTTGGCAGGAAGCTCGGGTGCAAAAGCAGGCCACGTTCCGGGATCAATCTCACCCGTCATCGTGCTGAAATCGTCATCAGGGTCAGGACCGGTAAACATAACAGGATTATTCAAACTCTTAACCTGAAATGCAGAATCGGTAACAAAACGCTGATAAAAAGCTAAAAACGAAGAATTGGTGTTCTGATACATTGCATTAGTCTGTACCGAAGTAAGCATCCATTTTCCGTTTTGCCTTTCAAACATATACTTCTTTACCTTTTTCCTTTTCAGATATACCTTTTCAACTACGACATTGTTTATCGATGTATCTTTAACGACATTCATCTGACGTGTATTGTCAAATATGAGCGTATAATAGCCCTGATTCATAAAGAAGTGTTCCATTTTCCATTTTGACTTCTGGATATATGAAACCTTCTTCCCGTCTACCACTTTCAACGGAAAAACAATACGCTTCATCTGAAGCTTGCGATTAGCCGCAAAGTTAAAGATAAAGTCATCAAACAATTCATCGGCTGCTTTAGGCATCTGCTGCTCAGATATGAGCTGGTTCATTGTGTCAACAGCAGTTGTGTCGGGCACAGAGTCAACCATAGTTGTGTCTGCCGCAGGCTTTTTGTCCGTACATCCTGTCGTCCATACCATGGTAGAGAGGCAGAATGTGCAAATTACAAAGACTGATACAACCCCTTTTCTCATAATTTTACTACTCCTTTCGTAAGTAACAATCTCTCAAAATTTGCGCAAAAGTACAACTTTATTTTGATTTATGACATTATTCAATGTAAAAATATTACCTTTGCAGCAAGATTTTAATACGCATCTAAATTTATCGTTAACATGATACTCGACAAAATTGAGAAACTTCTTGAAGAAGTAAAAGGTCTTACGGCCTCTAATGCCGAAGAAATTGAGGCTATGAGACTGAAATACCTTAGCAAAAAAGGCGAAATTAACGCCCTAATGGCCGATTTCCGCAATGTTCCTGCTGAACAGAAAAAAGAAGTCGGAATAAAAATCAACGAACTTAAACAAACGGCACTTGAGCGAATCAACTCACTCAGAGAGCAGTTTGAAACAGCAGAAGCTCAAGACGACGACCTTGACCTTACACGCACGGCTTATCCGATAGAGCTTGGTACACGCCATCCGCTCACCATTGTCAAAAATGAGATTATCAATATATTCTCACGTATGGGATTCACACTTGCCGACGGTCCTGAGGTTGAAGACGACCTACATGTATTCACAAAAATGAACTTTGCAGCTGACCATCCTGCACGCGACATGCAAGACACATTCTTTGTTGAAACTAATCCTGATGATGTCACAAAGAACATTCTGCTCAGAAGCCACACAAGTTCTGTACAGGCACGTGTCATGGAAACCACACAGCCACCTATAAGAATAATATGTCCGGGACGTGTTTACCGCAATGAGGCAATTACAGCCCGTGCCCATTGTTTCTTCCATCAGATTGAAGGACTCTATATAGACAAGAACGTATCTTTCACAGATTTAAAGCAAGTGCTGCTGACATTTGCACGTGAACTTTTCGGTCCTGACACTAAGATACGTCTGCGCCCGAGCTATTTTCCATTCACCGAACCTAGCGCAGAGATGGACATATCATGCCACATCTGCGGCGGAAAAGGATGCGGTTTCTGCAAACATACAGGATGGGTTGAAATTCTTGGCTGCGGAATGGTTGATCCTAACGTACTTGAGCAGTGCGGCATCGACAGCAAAGTCTATAGTGGTTATGCTTTCGGACTTGGAGTTGAGCGCATAACCAACCTGAAATATCAGGTGTCAGACCTCCGTCTGTTCTCCGAGAACGATGTACGGTTCTTAAGAGAATTCGAAGCTGCAAACTAATAAAATAGAAAATATTATTAAGGAGGTGAAAAGACAATAACTTTCACCTCCTTATTTTTACCTCTTCATATTTATTTTACGCACATCATTATCTTATCCCCACTAATAAAGCACACATATGAAAGAGCGTCTTTTCACACGCAGCTACATGTTTATACTGGCAGCCAATTTCCTCCTTTTCTTTGGCTTCTGGCTACTAATACCAGTTCTTCCGTTTTATCTTAAAGAAACATACAATTGTCCTGAAGCTATATTAGGTGCAATATTATGCTGCTATACAGTGAGCGGATTATGTGTCCGCCCTTTTTCTGGCTATCTGATGGATAAATTTCCACGAAAGCCCATATATATCCTATGCTACTTCATATGCGCCTCGATATTTCTCGGATATATGACTGCCGGCGTACTGACATGGTTTATAGTTCTGCGTGCACTTCACGGCATTGCATTCAGCAGTGTTACGGTAGGCGGAAACACGCTATGTGTAGACATTACGCCAAGCAGCAGACGAGGCGAAGCCTTAGGATATTACGGACTTACCAACAATACGGCCATGGCTCTCGGTCCAATGACAGGCCTGTTCATGCACGACAATGTAAGCTATGAAGGCATATTCGTCACGGGGATGCTCTTTAGTATTGTAGGGCTTATATGTGCCTTCTGCGTAAAGGCACGTACACCGGAGTCAATAAAGGCCAGGCTTCATGACACGCAACAGACAAAACAGCCAACAACGACGAAAAGAAAACTTTCGCTCGACCGTTTTATCCTTCTCAAAGGTATTCCCGTAAGCATATCCTTGCTTATGCTTTCTATTCCTTACGGATCTACAACAAACTTCGTGGCAATGTATGCCCGGGAAATCCACCTTAATGTTCCGTCAGGTTTCTTCTTCACACTAATGGCTGCGGGAATGGGAGCATCGCGCCTCGTAGCCGGCAAAAAAGTAGACCAAGGCTACATCACACAATGCATACACGTAGGACTTTATCCCGTCATTCTTGCCTTTTTCATGCTCAGTATGTGCCGTTTTATTGCTCCAGTAAACATGACTGCAGCAGAATATATTTTCTTTGCCGTACCACTACTTTTAGGAATAGGTTTCGGAATCATATTCCCTGCCATGAATACATTATACATAAATCTTGCCCCAAACAACCAGCGTGCAACGGCTACAAGTACATATCTTACGGCATGGGATGTCGGAATTGGCATAGGCATTGTAAGCAGTGGAATAATAGCACAACATTTTACATTCTATATGGTTTATCTTATCGGTTCTGTCCTTTGCGCCATATCACTGATATTTTTCGTCAGCAAAGTCACGCCACATTACAACAAGAACAAGCTGAGATAGTCATAGACCAAAGCAGCGTACACGGCACATTAATTATTTTAAATAAAATGGACTTATTTTACAAAGCTATCCTTTTAGACTGCAAAAGAACGCTTTTTGCAGTCTAAAAGGATAGCTTTTATCATACAATATGCCACCTATTACAAACAGGAGTCAAAAGTATTGTTCGAAATCATTTAATTTATTATATATCAATAATTTAGCAGAGAATTTTTACGATACTGACATATCAATATTCAAAATACGAATACATAAAGAATGAGTTAAAGCCAAATCAGTCTTTAGACCACACATAGCTTTATCTTTTTCCTGACTTCGTCACTATAAAAACATCAATTTTATAATGTCTTGATA
>ENA-UONW01004020-UONW01004020.1-human-gut-metagenome-genome-assembly--contig:-CS52-NODE-4020-length-11223-cov-5.025967_pt1 | contig 11223 bp, 7 predicted proteins | sample MGYA00242463_ERZ724010 | MGnify/ENA metagenome assembly ERZ724010 | reverse complement strand
TGCAACTCAACCATGACAAGAGGATAAAAACAGAAACAAGTCCGGCAGAGAAGTAATTCAACTTTAATCTTCTCTGCCGGACTTGTTGTAATCATATTATACTGCCAAAAGGAGTATTTGGATATTGGACTATGTTCAACGGTTACTGCTTGCCACGTCCAATATTCTCATAATAGGCATCCAAAAGATTTTTGGCCGCTACAAAAGAAGTGACACGTCCACCAAGAACATCTTCGGAAACCTTATCAAGCATTGATTTCACAACAGAATTAAAATAGAAGTCATCACGCAGATGTTCATTTATGGTTTCATACATCCAATACTTTGACTGCTCATTGCGGCGGTGCATAAAATACCCGCTTTCTTTGACCTGTTTGATATAGGAATATATCATGTTCCAGATTTCTTCTATACCCAGCCCGTAGAAGCCTGAATAGCAAAGGACCTGCGGGAGGACACCGCTCTCAGGCTTAGGGAAAAGCCTAAGTGCGTTTCTGTAATGGCTCGCAGCCATATGTGCCTTGTCGACATTATTGCCGTCAGCCTTGTTTATGACAATACCGTCGGCTATTTCCATTATGCCTCGCTTGATGCCCTGAAGCTCATCGCCTGTTCCGGCCAACTGTATGAGCAAAAAGAAATCCACCATGGAGTGACAGGCTGTCTCGCTCTGTCCCACCCCGACAGTTTCAACAAAAATCTTGTCGTATCCGGCTGCTTCGCACAGTATTATCGTTTCACGAGTCTTGCGCGCAACTCCGCCCAACGAGCCGGCGGTCGGACTAGGACGGATGAATGAATCAGGATGGACTGCAAGCTTCTCCATCCTCGTCTTATCACCAAGTATACTGCCTTTGGTCTTCTCGCTGCTGGGATCAATGGCCAACACAGCCAGACGTCCGCCGTATTTCTCCAGTACATGTATGCCGAAAGCATCTATCGACGTGCTCTTTCCGGCTCCCGGAACACCGCTGATGCCAACCCTTATTGAATTTCCCGAATACGGGAGGCACTTCTCTATCACTTCCTGAGCTATTACCTGATGCTCAGGAAGGAGGCTTTCTACGAGAGTCACAGCTTGGCTGAGTATAGACACATTACCCTTCAGAATACCTTCTACATATTCGCCGGCTGTAAGAAGATGGCGTTTCTTACGACGGTTCTGCTTCAGATACGGACTGACTATCGACTGTTGTGCCACTCCCGCATTTACAGACAAGCTCTGAAATTCACTGCTGTTCTCTGGATGTTCCATAATAAAATATGAGCTTTAGTTATTTTTGGAATTTTACTGTAACAATCTCTTTCGGATGCTTCGGATCATTTGTTATAAGAAGCACACGAGGCTGCGACTTCGATTGTCCGAGATATTTCGACATAAGCGTTACTTTCATCTTGATGCTTTCTCCTGGCGCCAGAACCTTCTTTGGCAGACTGACAGAAAGTGCATGATTGAACACTTGTATGGCCTGCAGCTGAAGTGTTCCTCTTCCTTTATTGCTGATTTCCACTTCACCGCTTATCTTTTTCTTCTTACCGAGTTTTCCGAAATCCAAAACTGTTGAAGAAATGTTGAAATCAGGTCTGGCAAGCCCGGCTATCTCTTCAGGAAAATCTGGAAGCAATATTGCAGAGACAGCGATATCATTGTCTTCACCGACTTTATCTCCCGAATATTTTGCAAGATATATCGTCGTCTGATTCAATCCCATATTCATGAGCTTTCGCGAATCAAGAGTTAGTTTTATTACTCCTCGGCGCCCCCTGGCCAACATTTGCGGCTGTGCCTCGGCCGTTATGTAAGGAGGCAGATGCATCAGCGTCGGAGTATACACATCCTTTCCATCGTTGACCAATTCTATATAAGCCGTAACTGTATCGCCAGACACGGCATCCGGAAATTCAATATTATTGGTATTCAAACAGATATCACCTACTCTATAAGGATAAAGTTCTTCAAGTTCGATTCGGTCGCTGGTAGAAACATCGCCTTTCATTCTAAGGACTACCGGCTTTTCGGAAGCATTGGTATACACATCTATTGCTTTATCGAAATGCCCCAGCATCATGGCATCATAAGTAATTCTGATTTCACCCTCATCATTCCTGCGAATGGCTTCTTGAGGCCATTCGGAAACTACACATCCACACATTGCATCAACTTTCTCAATACGCAACGGGGTGCGTTCCTTGTTCTTGAACTTGAACGTTGCGGTTACCGGCTTTTTCCATAGCGTTGTACCCACATCTACATTCATACTGTCAAAAACCGCTTTCTGCGCAGACACACATACGGCAACAGAAAACGCCAAAGCCACTGTCAAATATCTTTTCAGCATATGTCCTATATTCTTAATTCAACTTGTTTTCTACAAATATAGCAGAAAAAAGTTGATTTGCACTTTCAAACGAGGCAAAAGCAGGTCTTGCGGCGTATTAAAGTTCCTTAAGACATACAATTAGGGCCCGCAGAAAACTGCAGGCCCTGAAATCTGTTGATTGCAATACTAAATAATCAAATAACAGATGCATGAAAGTCAATGCACGTTGATTGAATCTGAATACTTCTGAAGCTTGGCCTTGTAAGCATCCCAATCGGTTATAGGCTCACGTGCGGCACCGCTTTCCATAGCAGCACGGGCAACAGCTGGAGCAACAGTAGTGAGAAGACGCTTGTCGATTGGTTTCGGGATGAAGTAATCACGTCCGAACGACATACCGCGCATCTCTGGATAATGCTCGCAAAGTGCGTCATATATAGGTTCCTTGGCAACTGATGCTATTGCATATACAGCAGCCATCTCCATTGCTTCGTTCATGCACTTCGAACGTGTATCAAGCGCAGCTCTGAATATATAAGGGAAACAGCTGGCGTTGTTTATCTGAACCAACGAATCACTGCGTCCTGTAGCCATGAGAACATCTTTGCGCGTTGCTCTGGCAAGCTCGTATGATATTTCAGGATCCGGATTTGCCAATGCAAATACTATTGGATCAGCATTCATCTTATTAAGCATTTCAGGTGTAAGTACTCCACCTTTAGAAAGTCCCAAAAATACGTCAGCACCTGCAATAGCATCCTCGAGAGTCTTACATTCTGTTTCAACGGCAAAATATTCCTTGAACTCGTTGAGGTCGGTACGGCTCTTGCTGATAACACCACGGCTATCCAGCATCATCAGATTCTCCTTTTTCACTCCGAGACGGATGAACATCTTAGAGCATGCTATGGCTGCGGCTCCGGCACCGTTGACAACGACACGTACATCACCAATCTTCTTGCCGGCAATCTCAAGGGCATTTATAAGCCCTGCACCTGAAATGATTGCTGTTCCATGCTGGTCGTCATGCATAATAGGAATATCGAGTTCACGACGAAGAGTGTCTTCTATCTCAAAACACTGAGGAGCCCTTATGTCTTCGAGGTTGATGGCGCCGAATGTCGGAGATATGGCCTTTACTACTTTGATGAATTCTTTAGGGTCAGATGCATCAACTTCTATATCGAAAGCATCAACATCTGCAAAGTATTTGAAGAAAACGGCCTTGCCTTCCATTACCGGCTTACCGGCCAAAGCACCAATGTTGCCAAGACCCAGTACAGCTGTTCCGTTGGAAATGACCGCAACAAGATTACCTCTATTAGTATATCTGTATGCATCGTTCGGATTCTTCTGAATGTCCTTGCAAGGTTCCGCAACCCCCGGAGTATAGGCCAGAGCCAAATCATCAAGAGTTGCACATGGTTTTGTTATGGACAAAGCCACCTTTCCAGGGCGTCCTTCTTCATGGTAGCGAAGAGCTTCTTCACGTAAATTCTTTTTATCCATAAAAAATTAATAATTTGGTTTGAAACTGCACAAAGTTAGACATAAAACTTCAGAAAACATTACAAATGTAAGCAATAATGACTTATAAGTATCAAAATCTAAGTTCAACGACAGAGAGGCATAGCTTACAGACAAAAGATTTCTGAACAGATTTTGCACACAGCATATAAGAAAAACGTATAGGAAATATCTTAAACTTGTTTCACCGACATTGGGCATAAGCCTCTATTTGCAAAGCCATATGTTACGGGCATTTCAACGGCACATCTAATCGATCCTCCGAATTCAGCAGAAAAGATAAGATAAGACATAAGAGGTGGCCAACAAAAGATTTTCAGCAAAAAAAGCGCCAAATTATTTGCAAGTTAAAATAAAAGCCGTACCTTTGCATCGCTTTTGAAAACAAAGCAATCACAACGAAAGACAAAATGTCAGAATTGGGATATGGTGTAATTGGCAACACAACAGATTCTGGTCCTGTTATTCCAGGTTCGAGCCCTGGTATCCCAACTGCTGAGAGGTGAAGGCAAACGAGGCTTTCACTTTTTTTAATCGCTTTTGAAAACAAAACGATTACAACAACAAGTCCGAAATTGGGATATGGTGTAATTGGCAACACAACAGATTCTGGTCCTGTTATTCCAGGTTCGAGCCCTGGTATCCCAACACAGTGTAAAAGGTGGAAGTAGAAAAACTTTCACCTTTTTTTGTATATATCCGGATACAACCGCCCAAGCATTTCTAGAGCATCCATACACAACAGATACAACACACTTTATAATGTACGTGCAATATTTACAAAAAAGTTGAAAAAACAAGCAACCTCACCTGCATATCAAGGAAAAACACCTATCTTTGCAAAAATGGATATTTAAACAAAACATAGAAAAAATATGAACGAAAACCAGGAGTTGGTAAAATTTATCATCGAAGGAATACAAGAAAAGAAAGGAAAGAAAATATGTGTGGTGGATCTGTCGTGCATCGAAGATACAATCTGCAAATACCTGGTAATCTGTCAAGGCAACTCGCCTAGCCAGGTTGCGGCCATCACCGATTCTGTAAAAGAACATGTAAGAAAGACTATAGGATACAAGCCAAGTGCAACAGACGGCACACAGAACTGCATCTGGGTTGCTCTCGACTACATAGATGTAATTGTACATATTTTTGTTCCGGACGCCAGAAGTTTCTACGACATAGAAAATCTTTGGAAAGACGCAGAAATCGAAGAGATACCGGATATCGACTAAATCAAACGATTAAATTTCTAAGATAATTATGGACAACAAGAAATCCCAATCCAATAAAGGTCCTCGCTACAACTTTGCATGGCTGTACATCATTCTGTTGGGAATAATCTTCTACGTTCTTTTCTACCAGAATGACAGTTCTACGACCAAAGAAGTAGACTACACGACATTCAAGGAGTATGTCAACAAAGGCTACGCCAAAGACATTTCCATCAACAAAGACGACCTCACACTCGACATGTATGTAAAACAGGACCACATACATGACGTGTTCGGAACAAGCAGTAAAGTGGCTGGAAGAAACCCTTCCGTAAAAGTTGAATTCGGCTCACTTGACAAAATTGAGGAATTCATTGATTCTGCATCTAATTCCGGCCATTTCACTGGAGACGTATCTTATACAAGAAAAAATGACCTGTTCATAAACATTCTGTGGCAAATAGGTCCAATTATTCTGATTGTCATCATATGGATGTTTTTCATACGCCGAATGGGAAGCGGAGGCGTCGGCAGCGGAATATTCTCTGTAGGAAAATCAAAAGCCAAACTCTTTGAAAAGGACGGCAAGAACCAAGTAAGAGTTACATTCAAGGATGTAGCAGGACAAGCCGAAGCGAAACAGGAAGTGCAGGAAATCGTAGACTTCCTCAAGAAACCGCAGAAATATACGAATCTCGGAGGAAAAATACCTAAGGGAGCATTGCTCGTAGGCCCTCCAGGAACAGGAAAGACTCTGCTTGCAAAAGCCGTAGCAGGCGAAGCAAATGTTCCATTCTTCTCGCTTTCTGGTTCTGATTTCGTTGAAATGTTCGTCGGCGTTGGAGCCTCACGAGTAAGAGACTTGTTCCAGCAAGCTAAGGAAAAAGCGCCTTGCATCATCTTCATAGACGAGATTGACGCCATAGGTAGAGCCAGAAGCAAATCGGTCAATATGGGAGGTAATGACGAGCGTGAAAATACACTCAACCAGCTTCTCACAGAAATGGATGGTTTCGGTACAAACAGCGGCGTAATAATCCTCGCCGCAACAAACCGCGCCGACATTCTCGACAATGCGCTTTTAAGAGCCGGACGTTTCGACAGACAGATTCATGTAGACCTGCCAGACCTGAACGAGCGTAAGGAAATATTCAACGTACACCTTCGTCCTATCAAGATTGACGAAAGTGTCGATGTAGACCTTCTTGCACGCCAGACTCCAGGATTCTCGGGCGCAGACATTGCAAACGTCTGCAACGAGGCAGCCCTGATTGCCGCACGCCACGACAGTCAATGGGTAAACAAGCAGGACTTCCTTGATGCTGTAGACAGAATCATCGGAGGTCTCGAGAAGAAGACAAAGGTGATGACTGAGGAAGAAAAGCGTACTATTGCGCTTCACGAGGCAGGACATGCCACAATATCATGGTTCCTGCAGTATGCCAACCCGCTTGTTAAAGTCACTATCGTACCAAGAGGAAGAGCACTGGGTGCCGCATGGTACATGCCTGAGGAAAGACAGATTACGACAAAAGAGCAGATGCTCGATGAAATATGTGCTACACTTGGCGGACGTGCAGCGGAACAGCTCTGCACTGGAAGCATATCAACTGGGGCTGTCAACGACCTCGAAACAGTAACCAAACGTGCCTACGGAATGATTGCATACGCCGGTATGGGAGAAATGCTTCCAAACCTGTGCTACTACAACAATAATGAATATCAGTTCAGCAAACCGTACAGCGAAGACACTGCACGTATCATTGACGAGGAAGTAAAGAACCTAATAGCCAAAGAATACGAAAGAGCAAAGAAGATTCTGTCTGAGCACAAGGAAGGCCATCAGAAGCTTGCTCAAATGCTCGTAGACCGCGAAGTAATCTTTGCAGAAGATGTAGAAGCTATATTCGGAAAGCGCCCATGGGCATCACGTTCAGAAGAAATACTTGCAAGCAGCAACGAAAATAAAGTTGCTACAAGCACTTCCAAGACAGCTGAAGAAGATGAAGACCTCATCAGAGCAAAAGCTGTTGCAGCTGTAATTGAAAAGGCAAAGATGTCAGAACAGGCCAATGCAGAAGCAAAATCTGAAGACAAGCCTAAAGATACAGATGACGCTCATAAAGACGACTCTAACGCCTCTGAGAACGGGGGAAAAACCGACAACGAAGCAGACAAGTCTTCTGAGCCAAAAGAATCCAAAGACAAAACCGAATAACAATAAAGAAAAGTGAAAACAAATCTTATAGTACGGGCCATAACAGGAATAGTATTCGTTATAGTTCTGGTTGGATGCATCTTATGGAGCCCTACTTCATTCGGACTCCTGTTCACAATCATTACAGGTATGACGGTCTGGGAATTCTGCACCATCATCAACAAAAATGAGGGAATGCAGGTAAACAAACTTATTACCACAGTGGCAGGCGTATACTTGTTCTTTGCCGTATTCGGATTCAACCGGAACATCGTAGGTGCCGAGATATTCATACCTTATCTTGTATCCATCATCTACATTCTAATATCGGAACTCTATTTCGACAGGGCAAAATCAATATACAACTGGGCCTTTTCACTTATGGCTCAGCTGTATATTGCACTTCCGTTCTCTCTTCTCAACGTATTGTCGTACGTTGTAAGCAGAGACCCATACACGCTTGAATACAATGTTGTATACACCCCTACCCTGGTACTTTCAGTGTTCATATACCTTTGGGCCAGTGACACTGGAGCATACTGCTTTGGTTCTCTGTTCGGAAAGCATAAACTCTTCCCGCGCATATCGCCACACAAGACTTGGGAAGGCTCCATCGGTGGAGGAGTAACAGCTATAATAGCATCACAGATTATAGCCTATTTCTGCAAGGATTTCTACTACGGCAACGAAGCTGTCAACGCTATAGCATGGGGCGGACTTGCAATAATAGTAGTAATATTCGGAACATGGGGCGACCTTACAGAATCTCTCCTCAAACGCAAACTCGGAATAAAGGACTCGGGTAATATCCTGCCTGGACATGGAGGAATGCTGGACAGATTCGACAGTGCTCTAATAGCCATTCCAGCAGCTGTTATCTACATTTACACACTGAATATTCGGAGTGCTGGAAAATCTGGCAAAGTTGTTCTAAATACTAAAATTTCACAGATAGGCATAAAGAATCAACAAGCTTACAAAAACGGCTCACGCTCTTAACATCACGTTAAAGCATGAGCCGTTTTTTATTGTGTCTGACCGTTTACGTTTCATAGAATTATAATAATACACTTTGCATGTATTTGCGTCTCTTACGCTATCGTATAAACAAATGATGCAGTAATATCACAATACTGCAAATACAACAAATTAATAGCCTCTATTTAGCTTTTAAAACGTGCTAACACTAAATACATAGAATAAATAATACAAAGGAACGGAACCAGTATACAACAAGTACCTTGCCATTCATAAAAAGACAATGATTTAATCTGATAAATCCGAAACATGTATAAATGGATTATTAGTGCATATTAAGTAAAATAGGAATCAAGAAAAACTAAAAGATATGGGAGAACCAGACGCATCTGTAACCTTAATCGGATAAGCATCAAACAGACTAATACCTTCAAAGTTTGCGCACTCTCTATGTCTTAACTTAAAACATTGCCATGGTACTAATGCAGAACTTCTGCAAAACCAAATGATACGTGGCTCTCCCATATCTTCAAAATAAATCATTCTCACATCCAATCGTTTCTCCTATGAAATTTGCAACAACCAAAATTCAAAAGGTCTCATCAATAATAACATTCATTTTCAACAATTAAAGACCTACACCCTTTTTATTATCATCCTGTGAGATGTTTTACAAGTGCAATTTTAGGGCATAAAAACATATTTTGCAAATCGTTATTACATTACAAGCACTAAGCATCTGATTTACAGTATATAAAATTTCATGTGCAACATAAATTGTAACGCGAATTTACTATACATTAAAATGCATTTTGTCTATTTTATGAAAAGGATTATAATTTATTAAGTAAAAATACTGAAGATGAAGCATACAAAATCTCAATATACGTTGCAAATGAAGTAACTATTCCATCTACATAAAATCACGTCAACCATTACAAGTATTTTTGTTATTTTTTTTATTTTCTATGCCTTCATAAACTTCATACACAATATTCATAAGACACCAACAGTCATCCAACGAAGAATCATCAAAAATATTGAATTCTTTCCAAAAAGAAGAATACAACCATATAAGAGCCTTGTCCAAACCATTACTATATACGTTCTTAACATACGACTCGTCATGAAGTCTATCATATATAGACTTCAATATATGCTCTTCTTCTCTAAAAGAATAGTAATGCTTGTTTTCCGAATTCTTATATCTCAACTCATAATATAATCCAAGTTCTTTCAATTGATTTTCAGAGAAAGAATCAAGTTGCTTCACTACTGTCTCATTTACTAACGGTATAATCTCATCAAGTATTTCGGATGTATTGTTATATATAAATCCATTCTGAGCCAACCATTCAATGCTCCAACAAAAACCAGGCAGACCGCTAAACAAACTCATGTCATTTTTTATTCTATCAAGAAACATACCTTCTCTCTCAATAATATGCAAAGCCCAATCTGCGAACTTTTTATCTTCTGATATTCGCGAATACAAAGCCAAATACAAAGCCATACCAACAGTTCCATTCATACTAATTCTACATGAAGAAGAAAGTTTATTAACAATCTTACAAGCAAATTCTTTCAATCTTAAAAGATTATCCTTAAGTACAGTCCTCTCTTTGTCAAATTCAGACTTACACGAATATTGGCTTTCATCAAATGGAACAGCATCGTATTCGGTTATATCTTTGGTTAAATTATTGTTGTTCAGGTACTCATACAAATCACGATAATTTCTTTCACTAAAAGACTGAATCGGACGTGTATGCACCATCGAAGCAGAATCTATTATCGCAATATCCTTTTTATTAGAATTTATAAGAAAAGGCCAATGGTATTCTATTCCCCAACCACTTTCATTGGCATTAAATGTTTCCAATACAGATTTTAATGCTTGACGCGAGAAACAAGGAGCCATAATTTCTACAAAATTAGTGTAGCGCAATGCACACATTTTGTCTCTCAAAGTCTGCGGATAAGTATAATAAGACTCTTTCAATGCAGGTTGAGCTATCTCAAGTTGATATTTTCTCATAAGTCTGAAAATTTTTTCAATGCCTATTGCATCTGTAGAAATATCATCATCCAAAATAAAAAAGTAGTCGTAATGTTCTATATATTCTGGATGCGACAATAAATAGTCATATACCAGTTTCATCTTATAGCCTTTTCTATAACTGATAAAATCCACCCCATTATACCATTTATTATATGACCAGTCATAAACTATCAAATGAATATCGAAATTACTATCTGCCCCATTAGAAATCCATTGTTCATGAAGGCTGTTATTTCCAACTGCAGAAATCACACAGTTTTGCTTGAGTTCATGTAAATTCCTCAAGTACTTTTCTTTTATCGGATGGTAAAGTACATTATGGCGTACATTCTGTGGTTTTAAAGGTAGATGTGAAAACGTCTCATTAAAATAAAACATTGATTTCCCATAATTGAAATCCCGCACACTCATACCACTCATTGAAAGAAGAGTCGGAAATAAAACCTCATGATGTCCGCTCCAACCATCCTTCAGGCATTTGTCAACACGTTCCAAGGCTCTATTTGATATTCTATAAATAGGATTAAAAGTATGTACCAAATCACATGTTTCCACACCTGTTCCACAATTTTTCAAACTGCCCCACCAAGGCCAATCGGGTTCATCAGTATATTTTCTTAAATATGAAGATATAAAATCAGAATTATCCATCTCAAAGGCATCGAAAAAATCACTCCAATCTCCTGTAAAACGGACATCATCCTCCACTAACCAATAATAATCATATTGCGGATATTCTTTATAAAACTTCAACAAAGGAAAGTGATTACTACCAGGAATCAAACTATCTGATATAGGCTTATATCCCATAGAAAACAAAATATCTGACTGGAATATATAATGAGGATAATTATGTATTATCATTGGGACACATGTGTCTTTTTGATGATACAGAAAAAAAACGTCTAACTTACATTTATCTTC
>ENA-UONW01004007-UONW01004007.1-human-gut-metagenome-genome-assembly--contig:-CS52-NODE-4007-length-11272-cov-3.803067_pt1 | contig 11272 bp, 3 predicted proteins | sample MGYA00242463_ERZ724010 | MGnify/ENA metagenome assembly ERZ724010 | reverse complement strand
CGTGCGCTGCACGGCGACGGCTTCGGCGGTGCCCTGCTACGGCGTGGCGCTGGGCGACATCACGGGCGAGAAGCCCGACCTGCTCGCGGGCGTGCGCCGTTCGCTGGGGACGGCGGGCATTCCGGTCTTCGCGCTGCCGGGCAACCACGACAAATACAAGGTGGACGACGCCACGCCGCGCGACGCCTCCTATTTCCGCTACACGATGGGGCCGGTGGACTACTCGTTCAACCGCGGCGACGTGCACGTGGTCTGCATGGACGACGTGATCTACACCTCGGGCACGGAGTACACCAACGGCTTTACGGACGCCCAGCTGGCCTGGCTGCGCGCCGACCTGAGTTTCGTGCCGAAGCAGAAGATGGTCATCCTCTGCTACCATATCCCGCTGCGCAGCGGTACGGCACGCAACATGGCGGCTGTCAAGGCGCTGCTGTCGGAGTACGCCGAGGCGCATCTCATGGCGGCGCACACCCACTACAACGAGAATTTCATCAATACCGACGCGGACGGAGGACTCTACGAGCATATCCACGGCGCACCCTGCGGGGTGTTCTGGCACTCGGCGCTCAACGGCGACGGCACGCCCAACGGCTATGCGGTCTACGACGTGGAGGGAGCGGCGATCACCGACTGGCGCTACAAATCCAGCCTGCACGACGAGTCGTTCCAGATCCGTCTGCATCGCGGCGGCGACACCCACAGCGGCTTCACCTATCCCTATACGCCGAAGACGGTGATCGCCAACGTCTGGAACGCCGATCCCGAGTGGCGGGTTACGCTCTGCGAGAACGGCGTGGAGACCAAGGCGATGACGCTGGTGACGACCTACACCGACGCGTGGTCGGTGGGGTACCATGTGGGCGTGCTGGGGCGCGGCGACAACTACAAGTCGCCCTGCAAGCACATGTACGTGGCCGAGCCGAACGACGTCAGGGCCGCATTGAAGGTGGTGGCCGTCGACCGCTGGGGCAACCGCTACGAGCAGTCGGAGTTCACGGCGCCCGACGACTTCACGGATGCCAGGTCGCCCGTGTATTGATGCCGGCCGGAGGCTCCGTGCGTGCGGAGCGGCGACGATGCGAGGAAACGAAAGACAGGAGAACGGGGATCGGAAAAAACTGTTCGAATGTTAATGAATACCTAAAATTACGACAATGTTACTCAAACTGAGAGGAATGTGCGCTGTCCTGTTGGCGGCGCTGGCATTCGCCGGCTGCTCGGACGACGATGCGGCGAGTAGTCTGGCGACGAATTTCGACGAACTGGAATTTTCCTACGAGGAGTCCGACCAGCAGCTGTTGATTCGCTCGACGGTGCCGTGGACGTTGGACTGCACCTATCTGACGGGCGACGGGTGGCTCGCGTTCGACAAGACGAGCGGCCCCGGCGACGAGGGCATCGTTTCGCAGCGCGTGACGATCAAGGCGCTGCACAACACCGGTGTCGAGCGCACCGCCGAACTGCACATTACGGGCGCCGGTTTCGACCGCAAGGTGACCGTCGTGCAGGAAGACGGCCAGGTACGCATCGACGGCGTGGAGCTGGAAGGCGACATGGCCAAAGACGAACCGGTCGAGAAGACCTACATCGCCGTGAACTATTCGCGTGCGGTGGGCGGCGAGAAGCTGACCGTCACGCCGACGCTGTCGGGCGAGGGCTCGGACGGCCTGTCGGTGGCTGCGGGCGAGGTGACGCTCGACGCGGGCAGCGGCGTGGCGCGCATGGCCGTGACGGGTACGCCCACGACCTTCGGCGAGGTGCTCTTCAAGGTCGCCGTCGAACTCGGCGACAAGAGCTTCGGCCCCTACGAGGTGAAGAGCGAAACGGCCAACCGCATGACGGCGCCGACGGGACTCTACGTCTTCCGTGCCGATTCGCACGAGATCATCATGGAGTGGGACAACGACCACAGCACCGTACGCACCAGAAAGTGGGCGTGGCAGCTGCTGGATTCCGATGCGGACGACGCCGGGGTGGTGCGCGAGTTCACCTACGAGGTGAACAGCAACGACGACAAGAATCCGAAGTATGTTTACAACCGTTTCATCATCGGGGCGCTCGATCCCGGAACGACCTACTATTTCCGCGTGAAGCGCTGCCCGTCCGAGGGGGTTGCCGACGATGCGGGCAAGATCGACTCGAAGTGGACGGAGCTGTGTCCCGTGACGACGAAGGCTGAACCGGAGGTGCCGGCCGACGCCGTACTCTTCCAGGATTTCCGCTATCTGGCTTACGGCGGCAACAACGTCTATACGGCGTTTGCAGGCGGTGTGAACGACAATCCGACAGGCAAGGCGCTCGATCAGATCTTCGTGCCCTATGAGAAATACTGCAACGCCAATTCGGCGGCGGCCAACCTCTGGACGACCCACAGCGCGGCCTATCGCTCGGCGGTCGGCCTGGACGGCTGGGTAGGCGGCAACAATGCGGCCGGACACACGGGCAACAATTCGGTCTACGGCGCTACGGGGATGCTCAAACTGGGTACCGGATCGGCCGTCGGCTGGATTCAGACGCCGGCGCTGGAAAAACTGACGGGGGCGACCGACATCACCGTGAGCTTCGACGCCTGCTGCTGGTGGGAGGATCCTTCGTCGAGCGCGAAGAGCGACAATCCCGAAATCAAGGTGATCGTCGTGGGCCCGGGTACGATCGACGGCCAGAAGGAGGCGAAGGTACAGATCAGCGAGAAACGGGAGATGAAGCCCTGTACGGTGAACGTCGCAGACGCGACGGCCGAGACGCACATCGAGTTCAGTGCAGTCTTCGCCAAGGAGAACGGGCTTACCAACCGCTGGTTCCTCGACAACGTCCTGATCGTTCCGGCCGAGTGATTCGCGCCGGAGTTTCGGAATCCGGCGCGATGGTAAGAGAGGGGTGCGGCCCGCAGAAGCCGCGCCTCTCTTTATTTTGGTAGCTATATACGGCTTCGCACCCCGTCGGATTTCCGATCCGATGCACCCGACCGGCCGTCGGAGCGTTCGCGGCGGAGCCGCGTTTGCAGATTGGCCCCCCCCCGCCTCGGCGGGGGCTTCGGGCAAGGCCCGCTCGGGTCGTCGGGCTTCGGCGGCGCGGCGGTGCAAAATGGGATATTGCCGCCTGATTCTATTGATTACCCCGGGAGAGTCATTTTTTGAAATCTATAAATCAAAATGCGTAACGGCGCCGTTTCCGAACATTCTATATTTGTGTACAATTATGTAACAAAAAGCCGTCAGACCTCCTTTTTCCGTGCCGCCGGACAGTTCGCGCGGCCGCTGCGAGAAGCGGAAACGGACAGCAGGGAGCCGAAACGGCCGCCGACACCAGCCGATCCCTATCTCCGATAGATGTAAACAAACTTAAAACTATGAATCATGGATGAACTTAGACCAGTAACGAACCGGTCGAAAGCCTTCGGCTCTCGGCTCGGACTGTTTTGTCTGGCCTGCCTGTCGGCCGGCCTGGCACTGATTTCCCCCCCCCTCGCCTTTGCGGCGCGGCCGGCTGACGAATTGTTGGATATGCGGGGCGTCGTCGTAGATACGAAAGACCCTCCCACGCCGCTGGTGGGCGTGACGGTGCTCGTGCAGGGAACGGTTCGCGGAACGACGACCGACGCCGAAGGATTCTTCTCGATCAAGGCCAAACACGGCGACGTGCTCACCTTTTCGTTTATCGGGTACACGGGCAAAGAGTATCGGGTGAACAAAAGCGTGGCCAACCTTTCGATCGCAATGGAGGAGGAACTGACCAGTATCGACCAGGTCGTGGTGACGGGTATGACTTCGCAGCAGCGCAAGCATATCGCCGCTTCGGTCGGCGCGGTGGCGCCCTCCAATTTCGAAAACAAGCCCATCACCCGTCTGTCGCAGGCCTTGCAGGGCGGAACGACGGGTATCCTGGTGACTCAGAGTTCGGGCCTTCCGGGCGGTGACGGTGCGACGATCAAGATCCGCGGCGTGGCGTCGCTTCTGGGTTCCGACCCGCTGGTGCTGGTCGACGGCTTCGAGTTCGACATGGACAAGCTCGATCCCTCGACCGTCGAGTCGGTGTCGATCCTCAAAGACGCCGCCGCTGCGTCGATCTACGGCGCCAAAGCCGGTAACGGCGTTATCCTCATCACGACCAAACGCGGTTCGGCCGGCAAGGTTTCGGTGTCGTACAACGGTTATTTCGGTATTCAGCAGCCGATCTACCTGCCCGACTTCGTCGACGGAGCCACCTACATGGAGTATATCAACGAGGCCAACCGCAATACCACGGGCGTGGACAAGTATACCCCCGAACAGATTCGGATCACGCGCGAGGGGAGCGACCCGATCCACTATCCCAGCACCGACTGGATGAAGGAGACGATGCGCGAGACGGCCCCGATCCACGAGCACAACTTCACCGTGTCGGGCGGTAACACCACCGCGCGCTTCGCCCTGTCGGCGCAGTATCTCAATCAGGACGGTATGTACAAGGTGATGGACAACGGATTCGAACGTCTGACGGTGCGCGCCAACACGACGGTGAACCTCAACAAGGACATCATGATGTTCGTCGACATGTTCGTCGGCCGCGATACGCAGCGTCAGCCCGAGACGATGAACAAGACCATTCTGGACTACATCTATCTCGCACCGCCGACGCTCGTCTCGAAATATCCCCGCAAGGAGGGACAGAAGCCCGGATACGACTACTACGGCGTCTATTTCGAGTGGATGAACCCGCTGGCCAACCTCGAACGCGGTACGCAGGTGGAGAGCGTGCGCGACTACGTGACGATCAACGCCCGCCCCACGTGGCATATCATTCCCGGCCTGACGCTCAAAGGACAGGTGGGCTACCGCATCGCATCGGGCATGGACAAGAAGGACCGCAACGCCTACGTCTTCCTCGACTACTTCTCCGGCAACGAGTCGGGAACGTTCGGCGCCGTGAAGTCGGCCACCTATACCACGCGCACGAGCTACTGGATGGTCGGCGCGACGCTCGACTGGACGAAGGAGTTCGGCGACCACCGCATCAACATTCTGGGCGGATGGAACGAAGAGGTCGACCGCCGCAACGGCTGGGACGACGTGGCGCTGCTCTCGTTCTTCGGAAAGGCCTATTACAGCTACAAGGACAAGTATCTGGCCGAGGTCGGCATTCGCCGCGACGGTTCGTCGCTCTTCGGCGACGGGCACAAGTGGGGCAACTTCCCTTCGGTGGCCGTGGGCTGGAACGTCAACCGCGAACCGTGGATGCAGAACGCCCGGTTCATCGACAACTTCAAGATCCGCGCCTCCTACGGTATGCTGGGCAACAACAACGTGGCGCTCTATCGCTATCAGACCATTATCGACAACTCGGGTAACGAAATCGTCAACGGCAACCCCGACCTGACGTGGGAGAAGGTGAAGATTCTCGACGCGGGCGTCGACCTGAGCCTCTTCGGGCAGAAGCTCGAAGTGACCTTCGACTGGTTCCGCAAGGTGACCGACGACATGATCGTCAACGTGCCTTCGACGCCCAGCTCGGGGCTGCTGGCCGCCCCGATGAACGTCGGAAAGGCCGAGGTGAAGGGTTACGAGATCGGCGTGGGCTTCAACCACTCCTTTACGAAGGACATCGATTTCAGCATCAATCTGGGTTACTCCTACAACAAGTCGAAGTGGCTCGAAATCACCAACGACGAGCTTATCAACGGCAATACGATCTATCGCAAGGGACACGCCATCAAGGAGTACTACGGCTATCAGGCCGATCACCTGCTCACGCAGGACGACCTCGATTTCCGCGTGCCGATCATCGGCGGCTACGACGGCGCGACGACCGCGCAGCTGCCCGGCGACATCCGCTACGTGGATACCAACGGCGACAAGGTGATTACGACCGACGACCGCGTGCCGCTGGGCGACCAGGACCCGCACAGCGTCTACTACGGCAACCTCTCGTTCCGCTGGAAGAACCTCGACTTCGACATGCAGGTCAACGGCGTGGGATACGTGCCGATCTTCTATCAGGGGTTGATCTCGAACCCGCTCGATCCGGAGTACGGCGGTACGCCCCAGCGCTGGCACCTCGACCACTGGAAGGCCGAGAATCCCGACCGCAACGCCAAACTGCCGCGCGTGACGACCGATCCGGGTAACAATGCGCTGCTGTCGACCTTCTGGAAGGAGAACGGCGCCTTCGTCCGTATCAAGTACATGCAGCTGGGCTACAACTTCAAGGCGCTGGCCAAGAAGATCCATGCCGGTAACTTCCGTGTTTACGTGAACGTGCAGAATCCCTTCACCTTCACCAAGGTCGAGCTGATCGACCCCGAGACGAAGGGCACGCACACCACCTACCCGATGTTCAAGACCTATTCCGTCGGTCTGAATGTGAATTTCTAACCGGTAACACCTAAACAGTAAACAATTATGAACTATATCGATCATATCAAAGGATACCTCTCCCGCGCAGCGCTCCTGCTGCTGATGGCCGGCGGTGCGCTGATGGCCGGATGCGAGGATTTTCTGGTGCGCGACGTGCCTAACCAGACGACCGACGAAGAGTGGTGGCAGAACAAGGGACAGCTCAACACGGCGCTCAACAACCTCTACAAGCCCATGCCGTCGGGCAGCATCACCTATGTCAACCATGACGTGAAGCAGGCACAGAATACGGGTTATTCCAATGCGCGCGTGGAGATGGAGGCCCTTACGGACAACGGAATCGGTTCGGCCAACTATGTCTCCTACAACGCCTTTACGGCCGGCATCACGTCGGCCAGCGAGACGGTATGCACCAATATCTGGAATATGAAATGGACAGTGATACGCCGTTGCTGCCGCTTCATGGAGCACTACCAGCAGGCGACGGTGGCCCCCGACGCGGCGCCGCACGAAGGCATCCAGACCGTCGACCGTTTCGCCGCCGAGGCGCGTGCGCTCAGGGCGTTCTACCATTTGGAGCTCTTCCTCTTCTTCGGCGATATTCCGCTCGTCGACCACTCGACGCTGCCGACCGAGCAGTTCCTCGTGCGCCGTCCGCAGCAGGAGGTCGTCGACTGGATCGCCGGCGAGTTGGAGGGTGCGTCGCACAACCTGCCGGTCGTGCCGCAGACCAAGTCGGAGCGCTGGCGCTGGACGAAGGGCGCCTGCTATGCGTGGATGTCCTACCTCTATCTCTATGTCGGCGACTGGGCCAATGCCAAGAAGTGGGCCGAGGAGGTAGTCAAGCTGGGAATTTACGACCTCTATCGCAGCACGGCCGATCCGGCCGACAGTTTCCGCCGGCAGTTCATTCACGAGGCCTACAACAACGACACGAAGGAGTCGATCCTCACCACCGAGCTGGGTATGCGTCAGGTGCAGCGCCGTCTGGCTCCGCCCGACGGCGGTAACGGCCAGACCGGTCTGTCGCCCACGGCGTCGCTCGTCGACGAGTTCGAGTTGCTCGACGGCCGCACGCTCGACGAACTGCCCGCCGACGAGAAACGGGCCTACCAGCTCGACCCGCAGCCCGAAAAGCGCGATCCGCGTCTGGGCATGTCGATCATCTTCCCCACCGAGACCTTCCTCGGCTATACGGCCCATCCGTGGGAGCCTTCGCACAAGGACGCCATCGGCAAGGAGGGTTCGACGAAGACCGGTTACTGGATCAAGAAGTGGGCGAACGAAACCGACCGCACCAATTACAGCAGTACGGACGGCGGCAAGCTCGACTTCCAGAACATGCGCTATGCGGTGGTGCTGCTCAACTACGTCGAAGCTGCCATCGAGCTGAACCAGCTGAGCGATCCGAATATCTACGACTATCTCGACGACATCCGCGACCGTGCGGGAATGCCGCCCGTGGATCGAACGAAGTACGCTACGCAGACGAAGCTGCGCGAACTGGTACGCCGCGAGCGCCGTGTGGAACTGGCCTTCGAGGGACACCGTCTGTTCGATATCCGCCGCTGGCGGATCGCCGAGCAGGTGATGAACGGCGAGGTCTACGGCGCGACGCCTCCGGGTGCCGACGACCGCTACCTGGCCCAGATGCGCGTCTTCAACCCCAACCGCGACTACCTGTGGCCCATTCCGGTCGGTGAGATGAACACTAACACGGCGATGGAGCAGAACCCCGGGTATTGATGTCGCAGATTCGAACGACGGATTTCTCCGCCGACGGCCGGTGACGGCGGCCGGCGGAGAATTCGTAAACGGCAGAGAGAACAAACCAACTATTAATCTGACTTGTTATGCAACCGATGAAACGAACATTCCGAAGTGCGATATGGCCCCTTATGGGGCTGTTGACCGTCGCCTGCGCTGCGCCGTACGGGCGCAACCTTCCGGCTGCGGAAGATTTCGAGAGCCTGAGCGCGCAGTTCGCGGCACCTTCCAAGGAGTACGGCTCGGCGCCGCTCTTCGTCTGGAACAAGGTCGTGACGCCCGAACGGATCGACGAAGCGATGGCCGACCTCAAAGACAAGGGCTTCGGCGGCGTCTTCGTACACCCCCGTCCGGGCATGGTGACGCAGTATCTCGACGACAACTGGTTCTCGCTCTTCCGCCATACGATGGAGAAGGGCCGCGAACTGGACATGAACGTCTGGATCTACGACGAGAACTCCTATCCGAGCGGTTTCGCGGGCGGCCACGTCAACGAGGCGATGCCCGAGAGCTACGACGAGGGCGTGGCGCTCAAATACCTGCGTGCCGGGGTGCTGCCCGATACGGTCGACCGCTTCTTCTGCTGCCTGCGACGTGAAGGCGACGCCTTCATCGACATTACGGCCGAAGCCGTTTCGCGGCGTGGCGAAAAGGGCGATTACTACCTCTTCTACAAGGCTTACAACCCCACGTCGCCGTGGTACAGCGGCTTCTCGTACGTGGATCTGATGCACGAGGGCGTGGCCGACAAATTCATCGAACTGACGCTCGACGGTTACAAGAAGGTCGTGGGCGAGGAGTTCGGCGGCACCGTTCCGGGCTGGTTCACCGACGAGCCGCAGATCGTGGTGACCGACCGCGAGTCGATCCGCTGGACACCCGACCTGTTCGATGCCTTCCGCGCCCGCTGGGGATACGATCTCGAACCCAATCTGGTCTCGCTCTGGGAGGAGGTCGGTCCGTGGCGGCAGGTGCGGCACAACTACCGCGACGTGCTGATGAATCTCTTCCTGGATCGCTACATCAAGGTCTGCCACGACTATTGCGAGCGCAACAACCTGGTCTTCACCGGCCATTTCTGGGAGCACGGGTGGCCCGACATGGGGCACAACCCCGACAACATGGCCATGTACGCCTGGCAGCAGATGCCGGGCATCGACCTGCTGTACAACAAATTCGATGTCGAATCGCCCAACGCCCACTTCGGCAACGTGCGTTCTGTGAAGGAGGTCAACAGTGCGGCCAACCAGATGGGGCGCGTGCGCAAGCTGAGCGAATCCTACGGCGGCGGTTGGGACATGACGCTGCGCGACTTCAAGCGTCAGGGCGACTGGGAATATGCGCTGGGCGTGAACTTCATGAACCAGCATATCGCACCGCTGAGCATCGCCGGTGCGCGCAAGTACGACTATCCGCCCGCCTTCACGCCCCATTCGCCGTGGTGGGAGTATTACCGCGAGCTGAACCTCCACTTCGCCCGTCTGTCGCTGGCGCTCTCGTCGGGCGGCCAGTACAACGACGTGCTGGTGCTCGAACCCACCACCTCGATCTGGATGTACTACACCTACAACGCGCCGCGCCCGAACCGCTGGCGGACGATGGGCGAGGAGTTCCAGGCCTTCATCACCGCATTGGAACGGCATCAGGTGGAGTTCGATCTGGGGTCGGAGAACATCCTGCTCAACCACGGTTCGGTCAAGGGCGACCGCTTCGTCGTGGGTAAACGCGCCTACGGGACGGTGGTGCTGCCGGCGCAGATGGAGAACGTCGACGCCGCGACGTTCGACCTGCTCGAACGGTTCGCCGCGAAGGGCGGCCGGATCATCGCCTACGGTACGCCGCAGTATGTGGACGGTGCGAGGAGCGCCGAGGCGGAGGCCTTCTTCGCCGATCCGGCGAAGGTGACGCGCGCCGATGCGGGCGAACCGATCGACTACTCGCTCTTCGCCACGCCCGAAATCGCATTCGATGCGCCGGAGGGCAACTACCTCTTCCACCATCGCCGCCGCATGGACGACGGACAGCTGTTGTTCCTCGCCAATTCGAGCCTCACGCGCCCAGTCCGGGGTACGGTGACGCTGCAAGGGCGTCAGGCCGCGCTGCTCGATACCCGCACGGGCGAGATCCGCGGCTACGAGGCGCAGCGCGAGGGCGACCGGCTGACGATCGCCTACGATCTCCATCCGGCCGGCAGCCTGCTGCTCTACGTCTTCGACGAGGAGCGCGAAGGGTTGGCACCCGCGCCTGCGCGGCGCGTGCTGACGGCGGTTCCTGCCGCGGGAGGTCTGACGGCGAAGCCCGACGCGCCCAACGTGATGACGATCGATTTCTGCGATCTGGAACTCGACGGCAAGGTCTATCCGGATCTGAACAGTTACGACGCGGCCAAACTCGCCTACCAGCATCACGGCTTCAAGGCCGGCAATCCGTGGAGCACCTCGGTGCAGTTCCGCGACCATACCGTGCGCCGCGACACCTTCACGATGGGCGGATTCAAGGCGTCGTACCGGTTCACGGTGACGTCCGGTGTCGACCGCATCCGCTTGCAGGCCGTCGTCGAGCAGCCCGAACTCTACCGCGTGACGCTCAACGGCGTGGAGCTGAAAGCCCTGCCCGACAAGCACTGGATCGATCCCGAAATGCGCTTCATGCCCCTCGGCGATGCCGTGCGCACGGGCGAGAACGTGCTGACGGTGGAGTGCTCGCCGATGCGCGTGCTGGCCGAGATCGAACCGATCTATATCTTGGGCGATTTCCGGCTCGAACCGGCCGCCAAAGGGTGGAACATCGTCGCTCCGGGAGATTTCGCCGCCGGCAGCTGGAAGGCGCAGGGCTGGCCCTGCTATCCCGGCAAGGTGACCTATGCGCGGGAGTTCGATGTCGCCGAAAAGGCGCCCTACTACGAAGTGGCGCTGGGCGAGTGGAAGGGTACGGTCTGCGAGGTGCTCGTCAACGGCCGTTCGGCCGGTATCGTCTATGCGGAGCCGTATACGGTCGACGTGACGGAGTGGATCGTGGCGGGCCGCAACCGTGTGGAGGTGAAGGTCGTGGGCAGCAACTACAACCTCATGGGGCCGCTGCACGCCGCGCACTTCAAACGGATCACGCCGGCCTTCTGGCGCGGGGTCAAGGAGTATCCCTCCGGTAAGGACTACGTGCAGCAGGACTAC
>ENA-UONW01003997-UONW01003997.1-human-gut-metagenome-genome-assembly--contig:-CS52-NODE-3997-length-11283-cov-7.986195_pt1 | contig 11283 bp, 8 predicted proteins | sample MGYA00242463_ERZ724010 | MGnify/ENA metagenome assembly ERZ724010 | reverse complement strand
ATTTTCTAATGATAACTTCTTTTACATCTCTTGTACATAATGCTAAACTAATTATTAAATTTATTATAGATATTCCACTTGCTATTACACTTAAAATCTTGTTTTGAACCATATTTTCTGTTATGAAAATTACTGGTAAAAAGCTAAATAATAGTATCATCAATTGATAAATTACATACTTTATAAATTGTTTATGACTAACTATTGTTAATATTAACATTGCAATATTTGAAGTAATAACTAAAATTGGTATTACCATATTAATAGACCATCCTTTAAATTGTAGCTCAAAATCTATATAAACTGTTAATAGTGAAATTGCAATAGTTTGTAGTAAAACATGTCCTGCAATATTAATATTTTTTCTTATAGAATAAAACAGAACTATCCAAATATAAATAATTCCACCATTTGTTATGGCTGCCCATGGAATTTGTGGAGTTGTTAATTTATTTATTAATACTAATAATATAGCCACTATAACTGATAGCACCACTCCTAATTTTAATATTAAATTACTTTTTTTACTATTAAGTTTCTGAGGATATATCATCTAAAACACCGTTACTTTCTATTTTGACATTAATTCCTTTTTTTGTTAAAAACTCGTAAAACCTTTTTTCAATTTTATTATCATTTAAAATTGATGTAAAAGTAAAAACCATTTTGTTTTCAAAAGTACAACTAGAACATTTTATTTTTTCTACTGATTCTGGTGCAATTAACATCAAAAAATAATCTATATAACCTTGGTATTTTCCTATCATACCGATTCTTCCGATATTAGAATATGTGATTGTTGTATATTTTCTAATTTCAATATAACTTAATCTTACTAATATTGTTTTTAATACCAATGGGACTGCTCTTATTATAGGATTGTTTCCTAATTTAACATTTGCTGACATTGTTTTCATTATTTCTTCTTCATTTAGTCTTTTCTTAAAATCTTTTTTTACAAAGTCTAATATTTTATCAAAAGTATTTAAATTGTCTTTTTCCATTTCCGCTTCTAATGTTATATAAGAGAAAAAGTTTGACATTGTCTTTGATAAAAAATACTTCTTTAAATTTACTGGTATACATACCTTTATTGGTTTTTTTCCTTTATTATTTTTATAATTTTCTTCATATATAGAATAAATTAAAACTGATGCTAAATATTGTGTAATAGTTGCTTCGTTTTTTTTGCTTTCCTTCTTTAATGCTTCTAAATCAATTATTTCATGTATAGCTGAAACAGCACCTAATCTAATTCTTTCTCCTTTTAAAATATATGCTTTTTTTGAAGATGCGTTTGATTTTGCTTTTTTATCATAATTTTTCATATAACTATCTTCTGTGTCGTAGCCTTCTATTTTTCTTACTCTTCTTTCTTCTTGAAATACTTCTGGGTACATCAATTCTAAATAGTTATAAATTATTTCTTTAAAAAATATAGTTCCACTATTTCCGTCTGTTAAAGAATGAAAAATATCTATATTTATTTTTTTTTCAAAATAAGTCACTTTAAACAAATAATTATTATTTGTTTTTGGGTTAATATATTGACATGGATATTCTTTTTCTTCTTCTATTATTGGATCTTTTGGATTATGCTCTAGATAATACCAAAAAAGACCTGCTTTCATTCTAACTTTAAAAGATTGATACGTTTCTAGCGCATTTTGAAGAGCTTTTTCCAATACTCTAGGATTTACATTTTCTTTTAAAACTACTGATAGTCTAAAGACTGTACTATATTTTTTTCCTGCTGATATTGGAAATATCTTTGCTGAGTTGTCTAACCTTCTCCAATATAGCTTTTGTTCCTTTTCCTTTTTCATTTGTTCTCCTTTCCTAAGAAGATTTCTAATTTTATCTATTCTGCTTGATTTTTTATGGTTTCTAAACAGTCTTGATATCCTTTGTTTGTTAATACTTCTCCACTGTTTTTTTCTATAAACCATATATGTCCTGCATTTTCATATTCTTTTATATTTATTTCTATATTTGATTTTTCTGCCTTTTCTTTTAAAACATATACATCTGGATTTAAAATATCATTTGTTCCTGTAAATATAGTTGTATTTTTTAATTTTGACAAATCGCCATCTATTGGATTTACTAAATAATTGTCTTTTCCATCTTTTCCTGCATATCCTAATGCTGCTATTTGTAATTTAAATTTGTTTAGTTGTCTATCTCTTTTTTGAACTTCTGGTATTTTTGGATTTGTTAGTCTTGTATCTAACCAAGGAGATATTAATATTGTCTTTTCTGGCATTTCTATTTCTTCTTGTGAAAGTTTTTCTTCTAATGCTAATGCTAGACCTCCTCCAGCTGAATCTCCCATTACAATGAATTTTTCCATGTCTACTTTGCTTACTATTTCTTTATACAGTGGTTCCATCATATTAAATACTTCTTTATATGTATATTTTGGTGCTAATGGGTAGTCTGGAACAATAACGGTTGCATTTGTATCTTCTACTATTTTTTTTATAAAATCCCAGTGGTCTTTTGTTACTTCTGCCATATATGCTCCACCATGTATATATAATATTGTTTGTTCACTTTTATTTTGTTCTTTTGGATTTACTATAAAAACTTTTCTTCCACTGTATTCTTTAATTTCTACATTGAATATTTCTTCTATTTCTTTTGGATTTTCTGTTTTTATATCTACTGTTTTATAATATATTATTACCACCCCTATTATTAAAGTTATAATTAATAATAGGGCAAGTACACTTTTTATTATTTTCTTTTTCATTTTTATTCCCTCTGCTAGAATTTTATCATACTATGTTATAAATCTCAAGATATAAATAAAACAGAAAACATTTTTAATTGTTTCCTGTTTGTGTACTCTTATTAAAATAAATGATTAAATTCTCAATTGTTTCTTTAAAACGTATTTTGAAAATGAATGAAAATTTTCTCTAATTAACGTATTTCATTCGTTAATTACTCTTATTTAATTAACACTATATTAAAACTACTTTTCTATTGTTATAGTTTTAGTTTTCACAGAGCTCAGCTCTACATATATAAAAGTGGGCGAAACGAATATCTGCTGCTAGCACCGGAAGTATCGGTGACGTTGCGAGTACTCGTGTAACAGTAGCTGTAGTCGTAAAAACCTCCTCGATAAACGCAAAAACCGTTGGAATCGCTATAAGTTTCTGTTGTCCATTCCCTACAATTTCCTGCCATATCAAATATATTACATTGCTTATCTACCTTACTTGTTGCACTTAATATATTTGTTCCTGTAGTTTGTGGAGCACTTGTACTTGTTGATGATTGTCCAACAGTATATGAATATGTTGAACTATTACTTTCTGTTCCACACTTTTGTATAAACACTATTGCTGTATCCCATGCATAACTATTTATTAAATCACTTGTTACTTTTGCTTCACTTTTATACATATCTCTTGACAATTCTGATGCTTTATTTTGTGTTACATAATTCCAAACTTGTTGTTCTTTTTTACACACTAATTTTATATTATCTCCTGTATATCCTGTCCAATTTGTTTCATTATTACTATTGCTTGTTGATACTGAGGAATTATAGTCAACTACTCCTGCTTCATATCTTCCTATATAATACCCATGATTACTATTTGCACTTGTTTTAAATTTCTCTATATCTTTTGCAATAGCATTTCCACGACTACTATTATGACTTGCTGTTGTATCCTCTGTATAACTTCCAGAATATTCACTTGTTGTTATAGTTCCATCACTATTCTTTGTAAAATCATATCTTCCTAATTCTATTTCTACTGTTTCTTTATTCGCTTTTTTTATAGCATTTTCTCCAGTTCCTACTGGTATCCATACAAATTGGCTTCCTATTGTATTTGTATATGTTGCATCTTCTATTACTATTCCTCCTGTTACTTCTGTTGCTGAATCATCTGCTATTTTAAATCCTTTTGGTATTGTTACTTGGTTTCCATATGTGTCTTCTAATGTTGTTGTATCCTTAAATACTGTTCCTTTTGTTTTCAAACTTTGTATACTTTCTATTATATTTCCATTTGCATCTATTTTTTTCTTTTCTCCATTTACTGTTACTTCTAATGGAAATCCAGTATTATTTTTATCATAATCAATTCCTTGATTTGTTAAATTGTCCTTTAAATCTTTTAAATTCAGTTTTCCATCAGTCCCATAACTTCCTGCTATTGCTATTTTTAAATTTTCATCTTCTTTTGCCTGCTCTGTTTGTGTCTTTGCATCTCCTGCCTTTTTTAATATTCCATTGTCTCCTGTTAATGTAGCAATTGTTACTCCTGCAAGTATTAAGAGTACAATTATTGTGATTACTAATGCTATTAATGTAATACCTTTGCTTTCTTTTAACTTCTGTTTTTTTGCTGTTTTAATTGTTTTCATAAAACTTTCTCCCTTCTTTTGTTTTCTGCTTTCTTTTTTTATTTTTCTGTTTAAGTTATTTTCTTTATTTGATCTACGCAATTAAATTCTCTTATTTGTTAATTCCCCTTATTTAATTAACACTATATTAAAACTACTTTTCTATTGTTATAGTTTTAGTTTTCACAGAGCTCAGCTCTACATATATAAAAGTGGGCGAAACGAATATCTGCTGCTAGCACCGGAAGTATCGGTGACGTTGCGAGTACTCGTGTAACAGTAGCTGTAGTCGTAAAAACCTCCTCGATAAACGCAAAAACCGTTGGAATCGCTATAAGTTTCTGTTGTCCATTCCCTACAATTTCCTGCCATATCAAATATATTACATTGCTTATCTACCTTACTTGTTGCACTTAATATATTTGTTCCTGTAGTTTGTGGAGCACTTGTACTTGTTGATGATTGTCCAACAGTATATGAATATGTTGAACTATTACTTTCTGTTCCACACTTTTGTATAAACACTATTGCTGTATCCCATGCATAACTATTTATTAAATCACTTGTTACTTTTGCTTCACTTTTATACATATCTCTTGACAATTCTGATGCTTTATTTTGTGTTACATAATTCCAAACTTGTTGTTCTTTTTTACACACTAATTTTATATTATCTCCTGTATATCCTGTCCAATCTATTTTATTATTACTGTTACTTGTTGATACTGAAGAATTATAGTCAACCACTCCTGCTTCATATCTTCCTATATAATATCCATGATTGTTTTTTACACTTGTTTTAAATTCTTCTATGTCTTTTGCAATTGCATTTTTATAATCACTATTATGATTTGCTGTTGTATCCTCTGTATTACTTCCAGAATATTCACTTGTTGTTATAGTTCCATCACTATTCTTAGTAAATTCATATCTTCCAAGAGCTATATCTACTGTTTCTTTATTCGCTTTCTTTATAGCATTTTCTCCAGTTCCTACTGGTATCCATACAAATTGGCTTCCTATTGTATTTGTATATGTTGCATCTTCTATTACTATTCCTCCTGTTACTTCTGTTGCTGAATCATCTGCTATTTTAAATCCTTTTGGTATTGTTACTTGGTTTCCATATGTGTCTTCTAATGTTGTTGTATCCTTAAATACTGTTCCTTTTGTTTTCAAACTTTGTATACTTTCTATTATATTTCCATTTGCATCTATTTTTTTCTTTTCTCCATTTACTGTTACTTCTAATGGAAATCCAGTATTATTTTTATCATAATCAATTCCTTGATTTGTTAAATTGTCCTTTAAATCTTTTAAATTCAGTTTTCCATCAGTCCCATAACTTCCTGCTATTGCTATTTTTAAATTTTCATCTTCTTTTGCCTGCTCTGTTTGTGTCTTTGCATCTCCTGCCTTTTTTAATATTCCATTGTCTCCTGTTAATGTAGCAATTGTTACTCCTGCAAGTATTAAGAGTACAATTATTGTGATTACTAATGCTATTAATGTAATACCTTTGCTTTCTTTTAACTTCTGTTTTTTTGCTGTTTTAATTGTTTTCATAAAACTTTCTCCCTTCTTTTGTTTTCTGTTTTATTTTTTTATTTTTCTCTTTAAATTATTTCCATTTTTGTAAATAGTATTACAAAAATAAATTTAATTTACAGTATTATTTTACAAATATTGTTGAATTAAGTCAATATATTATCGCGATTTATTTTTGCTTTTTTAAAATCTTTGTTGTTTTTTGTAAATCTTGAAACGTTACAATTAACATAACGCAAAAAAATCACCTTGAACTTATTTCTAAATTCAAGGTGTAATTTACTTAATTCATATTCTAATTTTATCCAAACAATCCACGTTTTTTTACTGGTGGTTGTTCATTCATAGTTTTTGCTAATTGTACTAATAACTCACGTTGTTCCTTAGTTAATCTTTTTGGTGTTTGAACTGTTACAGTAAATACAAAATCGCCAACTAAACTTGAATTAATAGATTTAAATCCTCTATTTCTAATAGTAAATTTAGTACCTGTTTGTGTTCCATCTGGTATTTTATATTTTTCCTTTGTTCCATCTACCATCGGTATTTCAAGTTCTGCACCTAATGTTGCTTGTGTAATAGTTATTGGTATTTCGCATAATACATTATTTCCTTTTCTTGTATATATACTATGTTTTTTTATTTTTACTGTAATATATAAGTCTCCTTTAGCTCCACCTTTTTCTCCTGGTTCTCCTTCTCCTCTTAATACTACAGTTTGATTATCATCTATTCCTGCTGGTATTTTTACTTTTATTTTTGGTTGTTTACGAACTTTTCCTTTTCCTCTACAGTTTTCACATGGTTCATTTATTATTTCTCCTGTTCCATGACAGCTACTACAAGTTCTACTTGTTTGCATTTGACCTAAAATTGTATTTTGAACTTGAGTTACTTGCCCCGTTCCATGACAAGTAGGACATTTTACAGGCGATGTTCCTGGTTTTGCTCCGCTTCCATGACAAATATGGCACTCTTCGTCTCTTGTTATTACTATTTCTTTTTCTACTCCTGAAAATGCTTGTTCAAATGTAATCTCCATTCGTACATTTAAATCTGCACCTTTACGTGGTCCTCTTTGCTTAGCAGAAGCTCCTCTGCCTCCAAATCCTCCACCAAAAATGGAAGAGAAAATATCTCCTAAGTCTCCGAAATCTCCAAATCCATCAAAACCAGAACCATTATAAGAATAATAGCCACCTTGACCACCAAATGGCCCTCCTGCTCCTCCTCCAAAGCCTTGTGGTCCATCTGGTCCAAATTGGTCATACATTTTTCTTTTTTGAGGATCTGATAATGTCTCATATGCTTCATTTACTTCCTTAAATTTTTTCTCTGCTTCTTCTTTATTGTCTAGATTTGCATCAGGATGATATTTTTTAGCAAGTTTACGATAAGCTTTTTTTAATTCGTCCTCTGTTGCATTTTTATTAACTCCTAATACTTCATAATAATCTCTTTTATTAGCCATTTTTTCCTCCACTTTTTTAAATCAAAAGAAACAAAATGAGTAATGTTCACAGGAACAAAATTAACTTTGTTAGCCTGAATGAAAGAGGCTCATTTTGTTTCTTAATTTAGTTTTTTATAAATTTGTTAACAAACATAATTCTAGGTGGAAATTATTCTTTGTTATCATCTTCTACTTTATAATCTGCATCATAAACATTTCCATTTTCGTCTGTCTTTGGTCCTTCTCCTGCATTGGCATCTGTTCCAGCTCCTTGAGCTCCGTTTGGATTTGCATTTTTATATAATTGTTCTGACATATCATAAAATACTTTTGTTAGTTTTTCTGTTGCTTCTTTTATTTTGTCTGTATCGTTTGTTTCTAATGCTTTTTTAGTGTTGTCTATTTCTGTTTCTACTTTTGCTTTTTCTTCTCCACTAATTTTATCTCCTAAGTCTTTTAATGTTTTTTCACTATTATATATTAAACTTTCTGCATTATTTTTTACTTCAATTTCTTCTTTTTTCTTTTTGTCTTCTTCAGCATGTGCTTCTGCATCTTTTACTGCTTTATCAATATCTTCATCTGTTAAGTTTGTTGATGCTGTAATAGATACGTCTTGGCTGTTTCCTGTTGCCATATCTTTTGCAGATACATGAACAATACCATTTGCATCAATATCAAAAGTTACTTCGATTTGTGGTACTCCTCTTGGTGCTGCTGGAATTCCTGTTAATTGGAATCTTCCAAGTGTTTTGTTGTATGCTGCCATTTCTCTTTCACCTTGTAAAACGTGAACTTCTACTGATGTTTGACCATCTGCTGCTGTAGAGAATATTTGTGATTTTTTAGTTGGTATTGTAGTATTTCTTTCAATTAATTTTGTAAATACTCCACCATATGTTTCAATACCTAATGATAATGGTGTAACATCTAATAATACTAAGTCTTTTACATCTCCTGATAATACACCACCTTGAATTGCTGCACCAATAGCAACACATTCATCTGGGTTTATTCCTTTGTCTGCTTCTTTTCCAGTAATTCTTTTTACTGCTTCTTGTACAGCTGGAACTCTTGTAGAACCACCTACTAATAATACTTTGTGAATATCATTTGCTGATAATCCTGCATCTTTAAGAGCTTGATTAACTGGTCCTGCTGTTGCTTCTACTAAGTCATGAATTAATTCTTCAAATTTAGATCTTGTTAATGTAACATCTAAGTGTTTTGGTCCTGTTGAATCAGCTGTGATAAATGGTAAATTTATTTGTGTTTGTTGTACTCCTGATAATTCTATCTTTGCTTTTTCTGCTGCTTCTTTTAGTCTTTGCATTGCCATTTTATCTGCTTTTAAATCAATTCCATTTGATTTTTTGAATTCATCTACTAAGTAATTGATAATTGCGTTATCAAAATCGTCTCCTCCTAAATGTGTATTACCACTTGTTGATAAAACTTCAAATACTCCGTCACCAATATCTAGTATAGAAACATCAAATGTTCCTCCTCCTAAGTCATAAATCATAATTTTTTGGTCTTGTTCTTTATCCATTCCATATGCTAAAGCTGCTGCTGTTGGTTCATTTATAATTCTTAATACTTCTAGTCCTGCAATTTTTCCTGCATCTTTTGTTGCTTGTCTTTGACTATCATTAAAGTATGCTGGAACAGTTATAACTGCTTGTGTTACTTTTTGTCCTAAATAGTTTTCAGCATCTGCTTTTAATTTTTGTAATATCATTGCTGAGATTTCTTGAGGTGTAAATTTATCTCCTTCTATATCTACTTTTTCTGCTGTTCCCATTTTTCTTTTTATTGATATAACTGTATTATCTGGATTTGTAACTGCTTGACGTTTTGCAATTTGTCCTACTAGTCTTTCTCCATTTTTTGAAAATGCAACTACTGATGGAGTTGTTCTATTACCTTCTGCATTTGGTATAACAACTGGTTCTCCTCCTTCCATAACTGCTACACATGAATTTGTTGTTCCTAAGTCAATTCCTATAATTTTTCCCATTTTAAATTCCTCCTAATTTTATTTTTTATTTTATGTACAATTTTAAATTGTACAGTTTGTCTTTAGATTTATAACTAATTAAAAATTAATAACATTTTAATATATTTCAACTTGTTAATTTTGTATAAACAAGTTAGTTTGCTACTACTACCATAGAATGTCTAATTACTCTGTTTCCTATTTTATAGCCTTTTCTATATTCTTGTGCTATTTCTTTTTCACCTAAGTTTTCATCTTGAATGCTACTTACAGCCTCATGTAATTCAGGATCAAAAGTTTTTCCTACTGTTTCTATTTCTTCTACTCCTTTTGATTTTAAGACATCTTTAAATTGTTTTAATACAAGTTCTACTCCTTGTTTGTAATTTTCGTCTGCTGTTTCTACTTTTGCTGCATTTTCTAAATTGTCTACAACTGGAAGCATTACTTCAATTACATCTGAAAGTATAGAATTGTATAACCCTTCTCTTTCTTTGTTGCTTCTCTTTTTAAAGTTTTCAAATTCTGCTAGAATTCTTTTAAATCTATCGTCTAATTCATCATAATCTTGTTTTGGTACCATGTCCTTATGTTTCTTTTCCTTTTTTTCTTGTTTTTCCTCTTTTAATTCTTCTTTTTGTTCTTTTTCGTTCTCTGCCATTTTATCCCTTCTTTCTTTTTATTTTTAATATTAATTACTTTTTCCATTTAATTTTTGATTAATATATTTCATAACAGAAATAACTTTTGAATAATCCATTCTTTTTGGTCCTATAATTCCTATTGTTCCTAAATCTTTTCCGTTTACTTTATGTTTAAATGTTACTACGCTAAAATCTTTTAATTGTTCTTTTTCGTTTTCTTCACCTATATATACCTTAATATCTTCTGCAAATCCTGAATCCAACATATCTGCTACCATTTCTTTTTTATCTAATATGTTTATAAAATTTTTAGCTACTTCTAAGCTATTAAACTCTGGTAAATCAAAAGATTTATTAGCTCCTTCAAGATATATTTTATTATCTTCTTCTAATACTTTTTTTATTTGCTCAATAACTGGTTTTATAACATTAACACTATAAGTCATTTCATCATATAAGTATTCTTCTAACGGTCTATCTATAGTTTCAATTGGTTGACCTTTTAGTTTATTATTAAACATATAGTTCATAGTTTCGACTTGTTTTTCATTTATATCTTCATCAAATTTTATAATCGTTTCTTTTACTAAACCTGTGTCTGTTAGAATAACTGCCATCATCATTCTTGAACCTAATAGAACAAATTTTATTTCTTCAATTAGTTGATTTACTGGCTTTGGCCCTATTGAAACAGTTGTATAATGTGTTACTTCTGAAATTGTGTTAGCTGTTATTTTGGTTAAATCTTCAATTTCATTTACTTTTGTTTCAAGTTTTGAACTTATATATTTGATTTCTTCTAAACTGATATCTTTATCATTTAATAATTCATCTACGTAATATCTATACCCTTTAGCTGATGGCACTCTTCCACTTGATGTGTGAGTTTTATCTAAATAACCTTTTTTCTCTAAATCAGCCATTTCATTTCTAATTGTAGCACTACTACAGTCTAATCCATGATTATCTGTTAATGCATTTGAACTTACAGGCTCTGCTGTATTAATATATTCTTCTACAATAGCTTGTAAAACTTTCTTTTTTCTATCGTCTAACAATTTTTTCACCTCTTTTATTAAAATTGTTAGTTCTGTTTTAGCACTCTTTATTGTTGTTTGCTAACTTCATATATATTATACCCCTTTTTAGCACTTGTCAATACATTTTGCTAATTTTTTTGTGAATTTTTTGTGAACAATGAACAGATGGGACAAGGGGGACAGGTCTTAGATGTCTCATATATTTGGGTGCCACATATATGAGACATC
>ENA-UONW01003996-UONW01003996.1-human-gut-metagenome-genome-assembly--contig:-CS52-NODE-3996-length-11283-cov-8.576149_pt1 | contig 11283 bp, 10 predicted proteins | sample MGYA00242463_ERZ724010 | MGnify/ENA metagenome assembly ERZ724010 | reverse complement strand
AGCCACACAAAGCCGTTGCACGATGCAACGGCACAAATGGCTGTCAATGCACAGATGCAACGGCACAAACAGCTGACTTTGCAGAGATGCAAAACCAACAGAGCAAGCAACACTCGACATCCCCATTTTTATCAACGATAGAGATTTTTCGATTGTCTGTAATTTCGTTTTTATGTTGCTTGTCCTATTGTAATAATCATAGTTTTATGGTAAAATTATGTACAGAAAAGCTTCACGGCGGTTAACGAAATCAAGGCACTGCATTACTCTAAATATCAGAAAGGAATCAATATGAGAAAAAATCGGTTTTTATTTTCAATAACAGCTACAGCATTAATCACAGCGATATTACTGTCCTCCTGCACAGCAGGCAGAGCAAATTCAGACGCCTCTTTGCAAAACAGCTCAGCGTCATCAGCCGCAGGCAGATTAAACAGCTCACTGCGCACCGTGGCATCTGTGCCGTCAGGCGAAATATCGGATAAAGACGAATTTCTGAAAGGTATATGGGTCGATGAAAACGGCTTTGTGGCGAGCTTTTCAGAAAACGGCAGGACAGCGGTATTTGACGAGCAGACAGACGAGCAGACCCGAAAATCCGTTAAAATTACGGCACAGGACAAAGATACGATAAGCATTTCCTGCGAGGATAAGAATTATACCGCATACCACGCCGACAGCGAGAAAGGCGCAGAGCTTTGCGAAAATCTCCTGACCGCCGCTTCGGGAGATTGGTCAATGTGCGAATACGGCTATGCGCAAACAGTAGAAATCAGAAAATTCACCTTTCTGACATCGCTCGGAAACGATTTCTCCGGCGATAAGATTACCGTCGGACTTGATGGTGTAAAGCTACGCAACTCGTTATTCGAATCGGACGGCAGTGAAACATACGCAAGGCTTGACGGCGATAAACTGATATTTATTTTTTCTTACGGCGATATGGTTTCTTCCTGCACGCTGATAAAAAAAGACAGCGATGAGTATAATGAGCTGACCGATGCAGGTTCTGCTATTAACGGCGTATGGGTAGATCCCGATGACCTGAACACAACGCTCACATTCTTTGCAGGAAAGTCGCTCACCGTGACAGGCAACGCTTTTAAAGAGGAGCTTGGCGAAAAATTCGACAGCCTTTCGGGAAAGGCGTATGACATATCCGCAAAATACAAGAACGATATTATAAATGTTTATTCAGGCGATGATACCTTGTTCAGTATCGTTATGTACGGAAGCGATATACTTGCCGTTTGCGCAGACAGCAGCGATCGCTATCCGCAGATTCTCTTCTACCGTGAAAACAGCGATGAGATAAAAAGAGCAAAGCAAATGCAGAAGCTGAAAAAAGAAAAAGCCGATTTGCTGAGTGCCTATCCGGATAATGATAACTGGCTGAACAATGCCGAATGCGGCGACATATTATCCCTTGCGGATAAGGATTATATCGACAAGTGCGTCCAAAACGGATATTTTACCGCAGGAACGCCGCAGGAGCTTGCGAGCTTTGTTTACTATGTGAACACTCAGCCTGTAGAGCAGGGTCAGCTTTCGCTTGTGCTTACAGCCGATATTGACCTTTCCGACTATAAATGGGCGCCTATGGGCTGGAGCGGAGGCGGCAATTCAGACCATCCGTTTTCATTTTGTGTATACGGAGAAAATCACAAGATAACGTATATGACGATATATTCGGACTACAGCAACGCAGGCTTTATCGGCTGGGGAACAGTATGCGGAGTGTTCGATCTTGATATTGAAAATGCCATTGTAACAGGCGATGACAATGTCGGCGTTCTCACGGGTCAGGCTATTATGGGAAATTACCAAAACTGCCACGTCAGCGGAACTGTAAACGGAAGCAGTGCAGGCTCACTTCTCGGCTATGAGGCAAACTGCGATAAATAAAACTGCACCGCAGATGTTGAGGTAAACGGCAAGAAATTCGATTTCCTTTCGTGGAACGAACAGCAGAAAAGCGAGATAAAAATAGACGATCCCGTTACAATAACGATAGATGAAAGCTACACCGTCACACGTCCCGAAGTCACATGTTATTCGAACCTCGGCTGGATGGTATATGAGGACGGAAAGGAGATGCTCCACAGAAACGCAGAGAACGAGTTCAGCTATTGCTATTTCGGAAATGAATCGGGACACAGCTATGAAATTTATCTCTCGGCATACGTCAAGGGTCAGTATGTGCCGATAAGCAATATTATCAAGTATACAGTGAAATAACCGAAACTGAGTACCGCAATTATTATGTTGCGGTACTCAGACTGTTGATAAACTGATTATTATTAAAGCCACACAGTAAAATATATCGCCAACACCGCCTGAAACGCTTTCCGTACCGACAGGGCATTAATAATTTCGTGACCTTATCAGTGCAACTGCACTGACATTAACCTTTCAAAAAAATCACTATCCCTCGAAAAGCACTATATCCTTGCCTCGCCATCTTGTCAAAGGTGAGGTGCTGTCGCCCGAAAAAATTCGGGCGACTACCGGAGGGATTGCCAAACCACCTCACCTCTCTCCTCACCAACCCTTCCAAAACCCCACTATTCCTCTCGCTTTTCGTAGGGGAGCGGGCTTGCCCCTCCCGAAACATCATTGTAATTGTTAAAACCAATTTAATAGAATTATTATGTAAAATGTAATCTTAATTTATCTTTGATATTTAACATATTAAAAAACACTCAGAAAAACAAAATACTTCGATTCAACGGGAGGGGCAAGCCCACTCCCCTACAAATATTTCTACAATTCATCATAACCGCATATAAACTGCAAACACTAAACTTTTCTCTTTATAAACGCTTTGTCGGTTTCACGAAATGTAATTAATTGCCATCATGCTTGCCTCCCCTCGAAAAAGGGTGAGGTTCTGTTGCTCGGTCAAGCCGAGCCAACTAAAGTGGGGATTGTAATTGTTTAGCAGTTGTTTTCCTAATTATTTTGGTTCTTTCCCACGTTAATATTGACAAATGTACCTACTCGAATAGCGAACCCGAGAAGTGCTATCCGACAAAAAGAACTATCGGTAGCTTGCCTTCGTAGACTAAACTGAATGATATAATAGAAGTACATCAAATAAAAGACTTTTTATACAAGCTCAGTACCGCAATTATTATGTTGCGGTACTTGATTTTTCCCAAAAAAAGTAGTACAATTATTGTGTGAAACTCTATCCCCGCTTAAATGCGGATATTTACATAAAGGAAGGACTACCATATGACTATAAAGACATACTTTCTCAGCGAAGATAAAACCGTCTATCTAAAGGCATATATGCTTGATAACGTTGAAGGACTTCCCTTCTGCGAAAAACGTCCGGGCATACTTATTCTTCCCGGCGGCGGATACGAATTCTGCTCCGCAAGAGAGGGAGAGCCTGTTGCAATGCACTATCTTGCCGAGGGCTATAACGCTTTCGTGCTTATATACAGCTGTAACGCAAGACACCCTGCCCCGCTTCTCAATGCGTCCTATGCTATTCTGAAGCTCCGTCAGAGATGTGAGGAGTTCGGCATAGATCCTAACAAGCTCGCAGTATGGGGAGCAAGTGCAGGAGGTCACCTTGCCGCTTGTACAGCTACAATGTGGCAGGATCCGTCGATATACAAGGCGCTCGGCTGCAAGCCCGAGGACATCCGTCCCGATGCGGCAATACTCAGCTACCCTGTTATCAGCGGAACGACAAATCCGCACAAGGGCTCGTTTGACGTACTGCTCGGCAAGGACGCTACCAGAGATGAGCTGTCAAAGCTGTCTATAGAAAACCGTGTAACACCCAAGACACCGCCCATATTCTTATGGTGCACCGCAAACGATGACTGCGTTCCTGCACAGAACAGTCTTGTTATGGCTAAAGCGTGCGTATCAAATAAAGTACCCGTTGAACTGCATATGTTCGACTGCGGACCGCACGGACTTTCTACCTGCGATAAGGTAACAGGCTGGAACGAGGCATTCTATCTTGATAACTGCAAGCAGTGGATAAAGATGTCCGTTGACTTCCTTGCAAAGTATCTCGGAGTCTGAGTAAAAGCAAACTATAAACCAAGCCGTGAACGGCAGAATATAAACAAAAGAAAGAGGCATAAAAATGAGCAAAGTACCTTTCACCACTAAAGAAAAGCTGGAGGAGATAATCAAGCAGATCCCCACACCTTTCCACATTTACGATGAAAAAGGAATAAGAGAAACAGCAAGAAAGCTGTATGACGCATTCTCGTGGAACAAGGGTTTCAGAGAGTATTTTGCCGTTAAGGCAACACCTAACCCCTACATTATGGAGATACTTAAGGAGGAGGGCTGCGGCTTTGACTGCTCAAGCTATACAGAGCTTATGCTGTCCGATAAGGTCGGTGCAAAACAGCACGACATTATGTTCAGCTCAAACGCTACTCCCGACGAGGATTTCAAGCTTGCTTACAAGCTCGGCGCTATAATTAACCTTGATGATTTCACTCACATAGATGTACTCGACAAGCTGACAGGTATCCCCGAAACCATCTGCTGTCGTTACAATCCCGGCGGTGAATTCAAGACAAGCGAAAAGGGCAACGTAATGGACACCCCCAAGGACGCAAAGTACGGTATGACCCACGAGCAGATAATCGAAGCATACAAGATACTTAAGGAAAAGGGCGCAAAGCGTTTCGGTATGCACGCATTCCTTGCAAGCAACACGCTGACAAACGAGTATTACCCCGTACTCGCAGGTATTCTGTTCAGAACGGCTGTTGAGATAAAGGAAAAGACAGGCGTACAGTTAAGCTTCATCAACCTTTCCGGCGGTGTAGGCGTTCCTTATAAGCCTGACCAGCCCGCAAACGATATAAAGGTTATCGGCGAGGGCGTTCGCAAGGCTTATGAAGAGATACTCGTTCCCGCAGGTATGGGTGATGTTGCTATCTTCACAGAGCTTGGCAGATATATGCTTGCACCCAACGGCGCACTTGTTGCAAAGGCTATCCGTGAAAAGCACATCTACAAGGAATATATCGGTCTTGACGCTTGTGCCGCTAACCTTATGCGTCCTGCCATCTACGGCGCATATCATCATATTACGGTTATGGGCAAGGAAAATCAGCCCTGCGACCACAAATACGATATAACAGGCGGTCTTTGCGAAAACTGCGACAAGTTCGCAGTTGACCGTATGCTTCCTAAGATTTATATAGGCGATATAATCTATATCCACGATACAGGCGCACACGGTTTCTCGATGGGCTACAATTACAACGGCAAGCTCCGCAGTGCAGAGGTTCTTCTGAAAGAGGACGGCTCGTTCAAGCTCATCCGCCGAGCAGAAACTCCGAAGGATTATTTCGCTACTTTCGATTTTTCGGATAAGTACAGCTTCTCCAAGTAATTGTTTTATATAATATCACGATGTGAGGTTTATTGTAAAATTCTCATATTTAGATTATCGCATATTTATCGACTTAATATCGGGGCAGACAAGGTGACAGTCTGCCCTTTTTCTTCATCATAAAACTACATTTGGCGGTTTAAGTGATGATTTACCACAATTATACAAATATGCAAACAAAAACGCATGGGAACAGGAGGAAATTTATGAACGTAACATTCAAACAAACCGGCATTTACTCCCCGTCACAGATAAAGACCAATCAGCAAAAACCGCTCAACAAAGCCGATTCCGACAAATCAGAGAATAAAGAAAAAATTTCAGCGAACGAGGATAAGCATGCCGAAGAAAAAACAAGACTTGAGCAACTGAGGGAGCAAAAACAGCAGGAGTACGACAGCGTAATTCAGCAGCTTGAGAAACAGCGTGAGGCGGAAAAACAAGCCGAAAAAAGCGGCAAGAAATTTACAGATTACGGTAAATTATTGAAGATAGCGATGCGTATAATGAACGGCGATAAGGTGCCTATGACGGACAGGAAAAAGCTCGCCGAGGAGATGCCCGACTTATATAAGCAGGCTATTCTTATGCGCCGCCTTGACAATGACAAGCCCAGAAAATACAAGAGCGAATATGAGGACGACAAGGACAAGACCACGGTCGAAAAAATGCTCGACGGAATGGACGGCTCCGACGATCCCTCGGACATTATGACCGATTTACTCGGCTCAACCGACAAATAATTCCAAAAACGAAGGACTATAAAATGAAAGACAGAAGAGAAATCAACATAGAAGTATTTGAAGACACAATGAAGCACTATAAGAGCAATCCCACGCTTAAAGCGGCTGTAAGCAATTCGGTTGCGAACCAGAAGTTTACGGCGGCTGACGAAACGGTGGAGCTGCCGCAGTGCGCCGGATACACGCCGACCGTTACGGTAAGCGGAAAACGTTCTCTTGAGGCGGCTGTTGAGTATGCGAAGCAAGGCATGAAGACCTGCGTACTGAACTTTGCCTCAGCGAGCAATCCCGGCGGCGGTGTTACTCACGGCTCATCGGCACAGGAAGAATCAATCTGCCGTTGCTCGACGCTGTACCCCTGCCTTAACACAGGCGATATGTGGAGCTGTTTCTACACTCCGCACAGACAAGCTGAAAATCCGCTTTACAACAACGATTGCATCTACACCCCCGATGTATATGTGATAAAGAGCGACACAAACGTACCGAAGCTGCTGCCCGAAAGCGAATGGCAGAAGGTGAACATAATCACCTGTGCCGCACCGAATCTGCGACACAAGCCGAGCAACTGTATGAATCCCGGAGCCGGCGACAAACGGGCTGATATAAACGATAAAGAGCTTGCACAGCTTCTGACATCGAGGATACGCAGAATATTCGAAATTGCGGCGGCAAACGGCAACGAGGCTCTGATACTCGGTGCTTTCGGCTGCGGTGCGTTCAAAAATCCGCCGATAGTTGTGGCAAAGGTTTTCGCAGAGCAGCTTCAGGCATTCAGAGGCTGTTTCAAGGCTATCGAATTTGCTGTATTCCATACCGAGCGTGAGGCAGGCAACTATAACGCTTTCAAGGCGGCAATAAGATAACGGCAATATCCCGAAAGGGTTTTAATTCAGGAGGTATAACTATGAAAACTTTACTTGATGTGTGCAAATTTCTGAAAGCCGCAGGTACATATTACCTTGCGACCGTAGACTGTGACAAGCCGAGAGTAAGACCTTTCGGTACGGCTCACATCTACAACGGAAAGCTGTATATCCAGACAGGAAAGAAAAAGGCGGTATCGCATCAGATAGCCGCAAATCCCAATGTTGAGATATGCGCTATGGCAGACGGCGACTGGCTGAGAATCGAGGGGGAGCTTGTCGAGGACGATGACCGTGCGGCAAGAGTTTCGATGCTTGATGCCTACCCTGAGCTTAAGGCTCTGTATGATGCGGATGACGGCAACACGCAGGTGTTTTACTTTAAAAATGCCACCGCTACCCTGTCATCGTTCACAAAGCCGCAGGAAACATTGAGCTTCTGATAAACAAAACGTAAAACAAGCCCCGTTCTTAGTCGGAACGGGGCTTGTTGCTTCATATTACGGGTGAAAATCAGAAACGCTTTATTGCGTAATAGTACATCCCCATACCGATAGATCCGGTAATTACCTCGGTCAGAGGGAATGCAAGCCAAGCGTAATCAAGTCCGATAAAAGAGAATATCCAGAATAACGGCACAAGACAGATAAGCTGACGTAATACGGAAAGGAATGTACTGGTCTTTGAATAACCGATAGATTGAAAGAAAACCGGCGTCATAAACGAAAATACAGCAGGAATAAAGCTGGCTCCTATCAGGCGGAATCCAACCGCTCCTATGCTTTTTACTATTTCGCTCTGAGTGAACAGCCCTATAAGCTGAGTGGGGATAAGCTCAAAGGACAGCACACCGAGTATCATAAACACGCCGGATATTATCAGTGAGCTGCGGAAGATTCTTCTGCACCTTAAGTAATCTCCCGATGTATAATTGTAGCTGAGTACAGGTACGATACACGTCTGCAATCCCAGAAGCGGTATGAAGAAGAATGATTGTAATTTATAGTAAAGACCGAGTACGGTCACCGCCTCATCACAGAATCCCGCAAGGATAATGTTCAGAATTGCTATGTAGACAGTGTAAAGAGCCTGCATACATATTGACGGATAGCCCAGCTTGTATATGCTTTTGGCGATACACGGGATACGCTTTATTTCAGGAGGCTTTCGTGCGCCTTTTACACCTACGATAACTGCGGCGGTTATCTGACCTATAACGGTAGCTATTGCCGCACCCTTTATTCCAAGTCCTGCGGTAAAAATCAGCAACGGGTCAAGAACGATATTCGTTACCGCTCCGACAATCTGTGCAATCATCGGCAGCTTCATATTGCCTTCCGATTGAAGAACCTTTGTCCAGTTTCCTTCAAGGAAAAGTCCTATGCTTCCTATGCTTACTATCATACCGTATTCGTTTGCGTACTGCATTGCAACGGGCGACTGAGCCGATATTGCAACGTACGGTCCCATAAACGCTATTGATATTACGGAAATCAGCGCCCACATTATAACTGCAAGAACAGTTCCGACACCTGCCGTATGGTTGGCGCCTTTTTCATCTTTCAGCGCATACTGCTTTGCCATAAGCGTATTGGTTCCTACCCCAGTGCCGACCGCAAGAGCTATTATAATAAGCTGAACGGGATAGATAGCCGACAGGGCGGTAAGTCCGTCATCGGAATACTGTCCGACAAAAAGGCTGTCGATTATATTGTACATTGCCTGTATCAGCTGAGCCAGCATTATAGGCGGAGCGATACGGAGCATTATCTTCCACACGTTTTCTGTTCCGAAAAATTCCGGAGAAACGGATCTTGCTTTTTCTGCCAAAAAATAACCTTCTTTTCTTAATCACTCGACGTATGATTATAACACTTTATCGGGAAGATTGCAAGACAAAAATACAGAATTACAAAAAAGTCCACCGTATGCCTAAGCATACGGTGGTAACCCAAGATCAACAAGGAGATTATACTCTTTCTAAAACTGTGAAGCCTGCGTTAAAACGGATAGTTCCGTCCTCAGCTTCCTTAATTTCAGCGAATGAAGAAACAGGCTCATCCATAACGGTACCGTTTATCTTTGTATCATAGAAGATCTTACCGTCTTCTTCCTTCCACACGGTAGTGTCAATCACACCGTAGTTATCCTTTATCTTAGCCCCCTGCTCTTTTGCCTTTTCCATCATTTCTTCCGGAATAGGCATCATTGTTTCAACCGTGCCGTCTTCGCAAAATTCGTAAATAAAAGATGCCTGCTGCATATAATCGTTAAGCAGATCCTCGTCAGTGATATACTTTGGGAAGTCTTCAACCGCTACGAAAATCATTTTACTCGGTTCGGGATAAACCGGCAATTCTTTAACTTTCCATTTTCCGATAAGATTCATACTATTCATCCTTTCATACTCTGAATTTTCCTGATTTATGCGGACATAAGCCGTTACAGCTTATGCCCAGGGGTCTGCGGATTTGGGTGTGCGTATACCTGTAAGCAGGTACTGCTCCCATAAGAACCATTTGCCGTCGCCCTTCATACGCAGTTTTATGGGTCTGGGGCTGTCAGCGCCGCCACAGGGAATGAACAGCTTCATATAACCCTGCTCCTCGCCCGAAACGTGCGTACTTTGTACCGTTATTCTGAACGGCTCTGAAGGCGTGTAATCATTATCCGGTGTTGCTCCCTCAAAATACGAGAACGGAATATAGGTCTTTCCGTCACGGAAACGGTCGTTAAGGAACGATATTTCCGTACCGTTGAGCGGACGGGGACCTCTCAGCCAGTTGAGCATTTCCGTACCGATATTTTTGTCTGCCGCATAAGCACACAGTGCGCATACAGTAAGTGCAGCCGTCTTGAACGGCGAATCAAGACTTGCCTCAGGCAGTGCCTGCATCTGTGCAAGACTTTCGGGGAGTGCTGTGAATGTAAATGTTTCGCTCTTGTTGCCTATAGACATTGCGGCGTTATTTACCGCACCTCCTACAGCGCTTGCCGCTGTGTTTTTAAGTTTGTCAAAAAGTCCCATTGTGTTCCTCCTGTATCATCTGTATTTAAGCTGATTAGCTTTTTACCGGGTAATTAATTTATGTTTCCTATCGTAATATCATTTATCAATGCAGCGGTATGGGGCTATTACTGCCCCGCTCAGGAATCCTCTTCCTCGCCGTACTTTTCTGCCAGTGCGTAAAACAAATCCTTTACGTTTTCGCTTACCTTACAATTTGCATTAAGATTAGTGCCGTCTGCAAACTTCAGGCTGCTCGAATACATCGTTTCATCGCATACAAAAACCACACGGCTTAACGGTCTTGGTCGGTGTTTCTTGATTTTATCCGCAAGATTGCTTTCCTCTGCCGCTTTGATTACATTTTCGGCTTCTTCCTGCGTTATCTCACGGTTATCCGATTTGACTCTTTCTTCTTTGTCGCTTACCGAGCAATTACAGCTGAACAGCCATTTATCGCCGCTCTTATTAAGATCGAAGTTATAGCTAAAGGTGTAACACATATGACCGCAGGACGCATAGATTTCAATTACATCATTATAATTGTATTTTTTCATTCTTTCAAAAAAGCCCATGTGTTCCCTCCCCTTTTTCAGCTCATTTCTGCGTACAGATCTTGCCTTTAGTGTATTTCTCAGCCAGCTTTATAAAAGCACTCTTTATCTCATTGTCAATCTCAAAAGGCGCACTCTTTACTGAACCGTCCGAATAATATAACAAGCAACTTCTTACCGGTTTGTCGTGAGGCTGCATACCCGCAGGACAACTGTTATTCCGGGTTTTGTATTCCTCTATTCTTTTTATAAGCCCCGTTGTATCCGCAAGACGCAACACAGCTAAAGCGTCTTCGATTTCTATTGCGGTATATCCCATATCTATCCGCTTTGTTTCGAAGCCGTCAGCACAATTACAGAATGCGTCCATAACATATTTACCGTTCTTTGCGTGATACAGCGAAAAAGAATAGCAATTGCGGCTTGACATAGCACTGTGTACAACGGATAAGCCGGATACTTTTACGGTACCGTCTGATTTATTTTCTTCACGAACCATACCGTTGCAGTAATCCTCAAAGCTCAATGAGTGATACATAATAATTCTCCGTCATAATCAGATAAACTAAGGTTTAGCGTGAAATCGGCAAAGAGTTTGATGATAAAATGTCCTCAGACAGGCGGGTAACCGCCAACCGTGCTTATGCACGGGATAATCCGCTTATGCGGTTTATCGTCTGAGGTTATTATATCACAAATCAAATCGGCGCAAGCCGACACGGCGGTACGC
>ENA-UONW01003991-UONW01003991.1-human-gut-metagenome-genome-assembly--contig:-CS52-NODE-3991-length-11303-cov-5.102507_pt1 | contig 11303 bp, 10 predicted proteins | sample MGYA00242463_ERZ724010 | MGnify/ENA metagenome assembly ERZ724010 | reverse complement strand
GCCTTTCATTCTCTGCCGTACCCTTGTCCCTATTATGACAGCCGCGTATTATTTCGCACTCCCCGCCAAGAATAGGTGGCTGGGAGATGGAGATCACATAGTCATCTTGCCTACCTTACAGTAATGTGCATAAATCAGCAGCTTCTTTTTGGCTATCCTGCATTCCCCTTCTGTGTTTCCTTTTTAATTGCACATTAATCTCTCTGGAAAATATCACGTGTATAGACTTTAGCCTTCACATCATCCAGACACTTGTCATAGCGATTTGCGATGATGGCATGGCTCATTTCCTTGAACTTAGCCAGATCATTAACCACTACCGATCCAAAGAAAGTCTCTCCGTCTTTCAGTGTTGGCTCATAGATAATCACCGTCGCACCCTTTGCCTTGATGCGCTTCATAACTCCCTGAATGGAACTCTGGCGGAAATTATCGCTGTTGCTCTTCATGGTCAGGCGGTACACGCCGATGGTCACAGACTTTTCCTGCTTCTCATCGTATTCATTATCCTCATCATAGCCGTAGTAACCAGCCAGCTTCAGGACACGGTCTGCGATAAAGTCCTTTCGGGTTCTGTTGCTCTCCACAATCGCCGACATCATGTTCTGCGGCACGTCGGCGTAATTGGCCAAAAGCTGCTTGGTGTCCTTCGGCAGGCAATATCCGCCGTAGCCAAAGCTCGGATTGTTGTAGTGGCTGCCGATGCGAGGATCAAGGCAAACACCGTCGATGATCTGCTGAGTGTTCAGCCCCTTGCTCTCTGCATAGGTGTCCAGCTCATTGAAGTAGGCAACGCGCAGAGCCAGATATGTATTGGCGAACAGCTTGACGGCCTCCGCCTCGGTGAAGCCCATGAACAGCGTATCAATGTCTTCCTTGATGGCGCCCTCCTGCAACAGCGCCGCAAACTCGTGTGCGGCCTCCGTCAGGCGCGCGTCGCTCAAATCCGTGCCCACAATGATGCGGCTCGGGTACAGATTGTCGTAAAGCGCCTTGGATTCGCGCAAGAACTCCGGGCTGAAGATGATGTTCTTGCTGCCGAACTTCTTACGCGCGCTTACGGTGTAGCCAACCGGAATGGTAGACTTAATGACCATGATGGCATCCGGGTTGTACTCCATAACCAGCTTGATCACAGCCTCGACCGCGCTCGTATCGAAGCGCTGCGTGTGGCTGTCGTAGTTCGTAGGAGCCGCTATAACAACAAAGTCCGCATCAGAGTACGCAGCCTTTGCATCCAGCGTTGCAGTCAAATTCAGTTCTTTCTCTGCGAAGTACTTCTCGATATAGTCATCCTGAATCGGAGACTTGCGATTGTTGATCAGCTCAACCTTCTCCGGAACAATATCAACTGCGGTCACCTGATGGTGCTGAGAAAGCAACGTGGCAATTGACAAACCCACATAACCAGTGCCCGCAACGGCAATTTTCCTTTTTTCCATGCTTCGTATTCCCTTCAACGCCCTTTCGGCATTTTTTCGTCCCGCTTAAATGGCAAAAGCCCGAGACTGCCGCTTGTCTGGCCTCGGGCTTTCATATCAAATACGTTTAATTTCCGCCTTCAGCCCATCACAGATAACATCTGGCTTTATCATTTTTATTATAGTCTTCTTTCCCCTCGCTTGTCAAGTTACCAATACCGTTCGCGCCTTTTTTAGCTAATTTTCCGTTTTCAAGTCGTTCGCATGCACGTTCCTCTCGCGCGTCGCTCTTGACATTTTCTTCATTTAGGCGTACACTGATTTCATCAATTCCCAGTAATGCAATAGGAAAGGATGATTCACCGATGAAGCCTGTTACCGATTCCCTGCTGAATCGTTTCGGCGCGGATTATGAAGCCAGCGCCGAGCGCCATCTCGCCACCCTCGCGCTTTCCAAAAGCGAATTGAGCAGCGTCGCGTTTTCTTCAAAGGGCGCGAACGCCATGCGTCAGAAGTTTTCCGTCGAGGTGCCGACGCTGGAGGTCACCAACCAGAAATCCAGCGGCCGCTGCTGGCTCTTTGCGGCGACCAACGTTCTGCGCGAGCGAATCGCTCAGGCGCGCAACCTCGAAAATTTTGAGCTGTCGCAGAGCTATCTCGCCTTTTGGGATAAATTCGAGCGCTGCAATTACTTCCTTGAGAGCATTTTGGAAACCGCCGCTCTGCCGACGACCGACCGCACGGTGATGCACATACTCTCCACCGGCGTGCACGACGGCGGCCAGTGGGATATGTTCGCCAACATCGTCCGCAAATACGGCGTGGTGCCCAAGGATGTCTATGACGAAACATATCAGAGCAGCAACACCCGCTCGATGAACGCGCAGCTCAACCGTGCGCTCAAGGTCGCGGCGGCAGATCTGCGCCGAATGGCTGCCGACAAGGCCGACGCGGACGCCATTCAGGCCGAAAAAAACAAGACGCTGGATGCGATTTACGGCTTCCTCTGCAGCTGCTACGGCGAGCCGCCCAAGGCCTTCGATTTTGAGTTTGTCGATAAAGATCAGGTCTATCACATCGAAAAGAACCTCACTCCGCTGACCTTCGCCGAGCGCTACGTCGGCGATCTGCTCGATCAGGTCGTCAGCGTCATCAACGCCCCGACGGCCGATAAGCCCTATCACAAGACCTACACCATCCGCCTGCTGGGCAACGTCGTCGAAGGCCGCCCCGTCGTCCACCTCAACCTGACGATGGACGAGCTCAAGGCCGCGATCATCGCCCAGCTCAAGGCGGGCAAGGTCGTCTGGTTCGGCAGCGACGTCGGCCATTTCGGCGAGCGCACGCTGGGCGTTTGGGATGACCGCAGCTTTGATTTTGCCGCGCTGACCGGCCTCTCTCTGGCCATGGACAAGGCCGATGCGCTGGATTACGGCCTCGCCGCCATGAATCACGCCATGGTGCTCACCGGCGTGAACCTCGACGAAGCCGGAAAGCCGACCCGCTGGAAGATTGAAAACAGTTGGGGCGACAAGAACGGCGAAAAGGGCTACTATGTCTGCTCGGATAGCTGGTTCGATCAGTACGTCTTCCAGGCCGCCGTCGAGCGGGAATACCTCGGCGGCCTCGCCGACCTCGCCGCGCAGGAGCCAATCGTCCTCGAACCGTGGGATCCGATGGGCACGCTGGCGGATTAACCCCTTTCACACCGCCCTCCTCTTTGGAAGAGGCTATGGTATCTGAGAGAAAGGAGGGCGGCGGAGTTTTTGACGAACTCCGCCATGCAGATATGGAACAAGATCGAAGCATTTTGGATGCGCCCGTCGCGCCCCTGCCCAATCCCGGCGAAGGCGGCCCCGTCTACTCCGGGGAGGCCGACGGCCCGGTTCCGGTGATTCCCTGGCCCAATCCCGACGACGACGGCCACGTTCCCGTCGCGCCCTTGCCGAACCCCGGCGAAGGCGGCCCCGTTTCCCCCGGCAACGTCATCCAGCCGCTGCCCGTCCAGCCCCTGCCCACGATTACATACGCCGCCGTTCGCTTCTTGAATGCGGCCTACGGCTATCCCGCCTTCCGCGTCTATGTGGGCAACCGTCGGGCGGCCGGCCTGTTGAATTTCGCGTCGCTCTCGGGCTACACGCGCCTAGCCGCGGGCTACCAAACCGTGACCGTCACCGGCACGGACGGCTATATCTACATCCAGAAGACCATTCCGTTTGAATCCGGCGGCCGCTTCACCGTCGCCGTCATCAATCGCCCAGGCGGGCTGGATCTGCTGCGCATCACGGATACCTGCTGCTTTGCCCCGTCGCGGGCGGCGCATTTCCGCGTCGGCAACCTCGCCCGAAACAGCGGCGCGCTCGACGTTCTCCTGCCGGATGGCCGCGCGGCCTATTCCGATGTGCGCTTCAAGGAGATCACCTCGTTCAAGCGCATCGCTCCCGGCGCATACGAATTTCTCTTTGCGGAAACCAATCAGCTTCCCGCGCCCGCTTACACGGATATCGAAACGCTGGATTCCGCGTTCATCGGCGCGAATCCGCTTCCCGATACCGCCGCGTCGGTCTATCTGCAAGTGACGCGCGGCCGCGCCTACACGGTCTATCTGCTGCAAAGTGGGCAGGGCTACAACGCCATCAGCCCGCTGGTCGTGGAAGACGCGATCTAAAACAAATACAAGCCGCCTTTTTGAAGGTGGCTTGTATTTTTCTACAGTCTGATCCTGTACCGTGTTTCATTTCGGATTGAATGTTCCTATTTTCCTTCTATATTCAATTTTCCATCGTTATCGGCACCGACTCCACATAACATGTATCCGGGCAAATATCAATTTGATTGTTCCATACCACCCGGCTGTCTACCTTCGGGTCGATATCCCAGCATACGGTGTGGTCTTCATTCAGATACACACGCTTGAAATCCTTCAAGTCAGCGATTTTCTGAAAAACGCCTTCCCTTAGGTCAGCGCGCATATCCAGCCTTCGTTTTTCTCCGTCGTCAAACGTCAAGGTCAGCGTATAATCATCGTTCGCCTTTACCGCCGTAATCCGCTTACGTCCGCTTGCAAAATATTCCGCATAAGGCCGCGAAAAACCACGCGCCAGATATTCTTCAACCGTCTTTTTCATTCATCTCACCTCCGGATTCACCCAACGAAGAATGAAAAACTCATTTCAGCGGCTCAATCTCGAAAAGTTCCTGCTTTTTCTGCGCCAATTCCCAATTTTCCATCAATTCATCCTGATGAAACGCAGCCCAGCCCAACAGCATTTTAAGTTGCTTGGAGGGCATGCTTCCTTCCAAAACTTCGATATCCAGGATAGACACGATGACTTCATCTTCGCCGTAAGAAGCATGGAAATGCGGCGGCATGTGATCCCGCCAGTTAATCGAAATCTTGATTCCCCGAAATCTGCAAATCGTCGGCATAACGTTTCCCTCCTCTCTTTGTTTTTATTATACCAAAAAACAACCTTCGGAAGCAATAGCGCCATATGCAAAACCGGCGAGCCGCCTTCTTGGACAGCTCACCGGTTTCTTAATTTTCGCTTACTTCACCACGCCGATGGCGTTCATCTGTGCCGGGATGGACATGGTAGCCATGCCGTTGGTGTAGAAGGTCGCGGTTTCGCCCGCTTCCATCGTCACGCCGTCCGGCAGAGAGAGCACCACCTGCTCACCGCCGTCCGCCGGGGTCACGAGTACGCGGCCGTCCTCTTCCACCGCGTCCACCGTGCCCGTCAGCGGATAGACGTTGATCGCCAGCGCCGCAATCTGCGCGGGGATGGAGCGCGTCATCTTGCCGTCGTAGATCACCTCGGCATACTGGCCGACGGCCAGCTCACCCTGCTGGAGCGAACCGTTGTAGAGCGTGTCGTCGAAGATGTTGACCTGCACCGTGCCCTGCTGTGTGCCTTCCAAAATCAGGTATTCGTCGTTGATCTCCGTAATCTGGCCGCAGAGCGTGTCAATTTCCTCCGCGCCGTCCTCCGTCTCCGTCGTTTCGGTCTCTTCGCGCAGCGCGTTCGCCGTTTCCGTCTCTTCATTCGGCGCGCTCGTCGTCGTCTCCGGCACGGCCGTTCCTTCCGGCGTCGCGCCCTGTTTTTTGTCGCTCGCGCCCTTCACCGCAAAACCGATTCCCAGAACCACCAGAATCGCCGCCGCGAGAATCATCCACTTTTTCATATTGCCGTCCTCCTGAATGTCTTTTTGAAGTCGAACCGCTTTGTTCGATATCATTTAGACGGATGAGGCGGCAAAAAAGTTCCCGGCTTTCAGAAATTTTTTTCGGAAAATTTCGAATACCCCAAAATGCCGACCGTCTGCGTGGTCGGCGCGAAGGCTCGCCCGTTCCACGCCAGCGTCGTGATGAAGTCTCCCAGCGCGTCCGCGTGATACAACCCGCTGATCTTCTGCCACGCCACCAGCTCCAGCAGCCCGTCGCGGTTCACGTCCGCCGGGTAGAGCAGGCTCACGGGATCGACGAAGCCCGTCTGCGGCTGCCTGAGCACGCCGTTTTCGTCGTAGAGCTGCGCGAGATAGTCGCCGTCCTTCCCCGCCAGATCAATGAAATACGCCATGCCCGTGTTTTCGCTCTCCGCCCGAACAACGTATTGATCGAGGTACTGCACCCGGTATCGCATCCTCTTGGCGTATTGCTCGCTGTCAAACACCGTCTGATACGCGCCGTTTTGGTACGCGACGACGCTGTACAGCCCCACCGCGCCGCTCGATCCCGTTTCCAGCGCGATCAGCGCATCCACCCGGTCGCGCGCCGTCATGCTGCCCAGCACCATCTGCGGATCATAGCCGCCGTCGTGCGCCAAAGGAACACGCGCGGTTCTTCCCGTTCGGCCATCCGTGATTTCCAGCTCAATGTTCTGCCAATACGCCGATCCCGCGCTCTGTTCGCCGGATAAAACCAGACTTTCCGGCGCGCCGTCGCCCGTCAGGTCACCCCTCGCGGTTGCAATCCGTTTCCGCATAGCCTCTCCCCCTTTTCAGAAGAGCTTATGTGTCGGGGCGGGAAAAAAGCCCTCGCGGACGGGCTTCAAAACGGGCTCTGCTTCCACATTTTCCCATACGTTAAAAAAATCCCCCATGCCCGGCGTCGTTTCGACACGGACATGGGGGAAACATTTATGGATTAGGAAACCGACGGCCTTCTATTCGCCGCGGCGCTGTCGCCTTCCCGGCGGGTCTTGCCCGTGGGCAGCTTGCGCTTGGGTTCGCCGGGCACGAGCGTCGGCTCTTTGCCCTCGGAAATGACCTCCGGCGTGACGACGACCTTCGCCACGTCGCTGCGCGACGGCAGATCGAACATCGTGCCCATCAGCGCATCCTCGATGATGGCGCGCAGGCCGCGAGCGCCGCTCTTGCGGGCAATCGCCTTCGCAGCAATCGCCTTGAGCGCGTCCGGCTCGAACTCCAGCTCCACACCGTCCATCTCCAGCAGCTTGCCATACTGACGGCACAGCGCGTTGCGCGGCTCGGTCAGGATGCGCACCAGCGCGTCCTCGTCGAGGTTATCCAGCGTCACGATGATCGGCAGGCGGCCGACAAACTCCGGAATCAGGCCGAACTTGAGCAGATCCTCCGGGCGGATATCCTTGAGCACCTGACCGACGTTGCGCGTCTCCTTGCTCTTGACGTCCGCGCCGAAGCCGATGGAGCCCGCGCCCTCGCGCTTTTCGATGATCTTGTCGATCCCGTCAAACGCGCCGCCGCAGATGAAGAGGATGTTGGTCGTGTCGATCTGGATAAACTCCTGATGCGGGTGCTTGCGTCCGCCCTGCGGCGGCACGCTGGCGACGGTGCCCTCGATGATCTTGAGCAGCGCCTGCTGCACGCCCTCGCCGGAAACGTCGCGCGTGATCGAGGGGTTCTCGCTCTTGCGCGCGATCTTGTCGATCTCGTCGATGTAGATGATGCCGCGCTGCGCCGCCTGAATGTCGTAATCGGCGTTCTGAATCAGGCGCAGCAGGATGTTTTCCACATCCTCGCCGACGTAGCCCGCCTCGGTGAGGCTGGTCGCGTCCGCGATGGCAAAGGGAACGTTGAGGATCTTCGCCAGCGACTGCGCGAGGAACGTCTTGCCGCAGCCGGTCGGGCCGACCATGACGATGTTGCTCTTTTGCAGCTCCACGTCGCCGCGCTTTTTCGGCGCGTTGATCCTCTTGTAATGGTTGTAGACGGCGACCGCCAGCGCGCGCTTGGCCTTTTCCTGACCGATCACGTACTCGTCGAGCACCGCCTTGATTTCGGTGGGCTTGGGCAGGTTCTGCGGCTCCTGCGTCGGGGCCGTGCCCAGATCATCCGCGATGATCTCCTGACACAGCGCGACGCACTCGTCGCAGATATACACGCCGTTGCCCGCAATGATGCGGCGAACCTGATCCTGCGTTTTATCGCAGAAGGAGCAGCGCGCCACGCGCGGCTGCCGGGTTTCGTCCTTATCTCTCGGCATTTCGCACCTCAGAAAACATTGATTTCACGTCTTGGCCGAAAAGCAATTCTCCCCTCCCTTTTCGGGAAGGGAGAACGCTCTGGCTTACTTTTTGCGCGGCTGGTAGATTTCGTCGATGATGCCGTAGGCGAGCGCCTCTTCGGCCGTCATGAAGTAATCGCGTTCCACGTCGCGCTCGATGCGCTCCAGCGGCTGATGGGTCATTTCGCTCATCAGCTTATTCATCTTGCCCTTGGTGCGCAGCAGCCACTGAGCGTGAAGCTGCACGTCGGTGGCCTGCCCGCTCGCGCCGCCGCTGGGCTGGTGAATCATCACTTCGCTGTTGGGCAGCGCAAGGCGCATCCCGGGTTCGCCCGCCATCAGCAGGAACGCGCCCATGGACGCGGCCATGCCGATGCAGACGGTGCGAACCTTCGGCTTGATGTAGCGCATCGTGTCAAAGATGGCCATGCCGTCGGTCACGCTTCCGCCCGGGCTGTTGATGTACATGGAGATATCGGCGTCCGGGTCTTCCATTTCCAGAAAGAGCAGCTGGGCGACGATGCTGTTGGCCAGCGCCTCGTTCACCTCGCCGCGCAGAAAGACCACGCGATCCTTCAGCAGGCGGGAGTAAACGTCATAAGAACGTTCGCCGTAAGGCGTCTTTTCAATGACGCTGGGTTCAAAGTAATAGTTGTTGTTGGTCATCATGGACGCCTCCTTAACAGGCGTTTATTTCTCAATTTCCTTTTTCGCTTGTATATGCGTCAAAGCGATTTCACACGCGAAACCGGCGTCGGGTCGATTACTCGGCCTTGGCGTTGTCGCAGAGGAACTTCACGGCCTTGTCGCGGATCACGTCGGCCTTGAAATACTCGCGGTCGCCCTCGGTCAGGTTCTTCTTGAGCTCCTCAACGCTCTGGCCGATCTGCTTGGCAAACTTCTCGATCTCCGCGTCGATCTCTTCGTCGCTCACTTCGAAGTTCTCGACGTTCTCAATCGCTTCGAGCACGAGGTTCGCGCGAACGCTCTTCTCGGCCTGATCGCGGTACTGGCCGCGGAAGCTCTTCTCGTCCTGACCGGTGTACTTCATAAAGTCGGCGAGCTTGAGGCCCTGCTGAGCCAGACGCGCCTCGAAGTTGCGGATCATGGAGTCGATCTGGCGCTCGATCATCGCTTCCGGAATCTCGACCGTGGCGTTCTCCATCACCTTGCCGATCACCGCGTTGGTGAACACGTTGTTGTCGCGCTCGGCAGCCTGAGCTTCCAGTTTGGCGCGAACGTCGGCCTTGTATGCGTCCAGCGTGTCAAACTCGCTGATGTCCTTGGCGAAATCGTCGTCAAGCGCCGGAAGCTGGGTCTCGGTGATGCCGTTGACCTTCACGTGGAAGACGGCTTCCTTGCCCGCCAGCTCCTTCGCGTGATACTCGGTCGGGAAGGTGACGTTCAGATCCTTCTCCTCGCCGATGGTCATGCCGACCATCTGCTCTTCAAAGCCGGGGATGAAGGTGTGGCTGCCGATCTTGAGGGTCTGGTTCTCGGCGGTGCCGCCGGCGAACTTCACGCCGTCCACGCTGCCGGAGTAATCGAGGTTCACGGTGTCGCCTTCGGCAACCGGGCGGTCGTCAACGGCGACCTCGGCGGCCTGCTTGTTGCGCTCCTTCTCGATCTCGGCGTTCACCTCGTCCTCGGTCACGAGGGTGTGCTCGCGCTTGACCTCAACGCCCTTGTACTCGCCCAGGGTCACGTCCGGCTTGACGAACACTTCGCAGGTGAACTGCAGGTTCTTGCCGGCGCCGATCTGCTGGATATCGACCTGCGGACGATCGACAACCTCGAGCTTGTTCTCGTCGATAGCCGGGCCGTACACCTCGTCGAAGATCAGCTCGAACGCCTCGTCATAGAAGACGCCTTCGCCGTACATGTTCTCGATCATCTTGCGCGGGGCGTGTCCCTTGCGGAAGCCGGGGATCGCGACCTGGCCGCGCACCTTGATGTATGCCTTGCCCATCGCCTCGTCGAACTTGGCCGCGTCGATGTCAAAGGAAAGTTTCACCTTATTGCTGGAAATCTTTTCAACAGTGGTGCTCATGCTCTTATGCTCCTCTACGGTAATGGTTGCGCCCCGGAAATCCCAAAACGCTATCCTATATTATAGCACGGGGCGGATGGCTTTTCAATCCTCAATCCGTGGTATTGAAGCGTTTTTTTGTGGTTTTCGGTCTTTTTTTCTTTTGCTTTTCTGATTTTTATGCCGCGCTCCGCTTTTTTATGCGCGTATATTTTCATCTTTGGGGCAGGCTAAACAAAAAGGAGGCGCGCCATGTCCCTGCTCTGTGTTCTTTCCGCCGCGCCGCGCACCCCGGCGCAGGTTCGCCCGCTCGCCCGCCGTCTGCTTTCCATGCGTCCCTGCGCGGATGCGCTGCTGCTCCTGTGCGACCTGCCGGATGCCTTTTCCGAGGTCATGCCGGAGGACGCGCCGCTGCTGCGCGCGCTGCAATCCGCCGTGATGGCCGCCGACGCGCGCTGTCCGGGGCATTTTCTGCTGCTCGTCCGCAAGCGCGTCTGGGATGACGCGGCGCGGCTGTATCTGGGCGAAAACCAGCCGCTTCTGCCCATGCAGACTGTCGCCGCGCTGCTCTCCCACGGGCATGCGCCGTCCGCGTTTGCCGCCGCCAGCTTTTCGCTCGCGTCGCTGGCCGGGCAGTTCTCCGCCGCGCTCTTCTGCCCCGCCGACGTCTCCTGCGCGCCGGATGTTCCGCGCCGCATGCTGGCCGCGCTGGGCGAATCCGGCCTTCTAGCCGCGCGCGTCCTGTCCCCTCTGACCGACGACGTGCCGCTTTCAAACCGTCTGCCGGGCTTTTCTTTTTGGGAATCGCGCGCCGCGTCGGATGATTTCCTCGCCCGCCGCCGTCGCGCGCGCCTTTCCGACGGCGTGCTTCTCGCCTCGTCTCGGGCTTTTTCCATCGTTGAAAAATCGGATGGGTCGGACGTCTGCCCGCTGTGGGACGTTCCCGCCTTCGTGGCCGACGCTTCCCCCTCTCTGCGCGGCGCACTCCGCCAGACGCGGCGGGATTTGGATCGTCTCTGCCGCCTGACCGCGCCGACGGGGCTGCAAAAGCTCATGCTGTCCGCCCCGCCGCTTCGGCTTCTTCTGCTCTTTTTCGCCGCCGTGTCCGGTTGGGAATGGGTCGCCGTGCTGGCGCTCTTGGAGCCTTACGCCCTGCTGCATCCGCGCATGCTCCCCGCCGCGCTCGTTCGCCTAGCCTTTCTGCCGATGACGGCGCTCTGCGCGGCCAACGCATTTTTCGCGCATCGTCTGGCGCGTTCCCCGCTTCTGCGCGTCCGCTTTCCCACGGGCGCGCAAACCCCGGCCGCCTGCGCGGTCTGCGGCGCGGCGCTGCTCCCCGCCGCGTTTCTCAGCCTGCGCGCGCTTG
>ENA-UONW01003985-UONW01003985.1-human-gut-metagenome-genome-assembly--contig:-CS52-NODE-3985-length-11325-cov-176.935492_pt1 | contig 11325 bp, 6 predicted proteins | sample MGYA00242463_ERZ724010 | MGnify/ENA metagenome assembly ERZ724010 | reverse complement strand
TGTCGCTTTGCAAGCAAAATCCCACTAAACCCTATAGGTTGCGGATTTGAGGGATTTAATATTTGGTTATGGGTGCTGTTATGCGTCCCATGCCTGTTGACAAGTTGCGACCATGATGTTCATGATGGCAAGGAAGAAAGCGGCTTGTCGGTATCGCTCACTTGGGCAGATGAAGCCGACCAAGGTACGGAAGTGAAAGATGTGAAACTCTGGATATTCAATGTCTCTGACGGCTCGCTTGTAGAGGAAAAACAATATGGCGGTGCACAGGAGGTGGCAAGCCAACGCTTCCAACTCCCGGAAGGAACCTATCGCATCCTGACTACCACCAACCTAACAGATCCGTTCTTTATCAGCGAACAGACCCGGTCTTTGACCAATTGGAACAATATTCTGATAGGTTTGACCAATCCTAAAGATGTGAAGCATAATGCCTATTTCGGAGTTGCCGATGTGAAGATAGATAACAAGGAAGGTAGCTATGTGGTGCAAACCCCTATAAAGAGCGTGCTTTCGGAACTGACCATCATCATCGAGAACATACCGAAAGGCACAGAGATGAGTGGCAAGGCTTTGGATTGTGCTTGTTGTCTGTTCCCTACACAGAAGAACAGTGATGGGGAATATGGATTGCCGAGCATAGAGCCAACGGAAGTAGAACTCCCTACCCTCCTGGCTACGGAATCAACTCTGAAATCGGAAGTCATTCGGCTGATGCCGACCATACAGGGAAGTTCCGCCTCTCATGTTTATCTCCGCCTCTTGCTGCCTACCGGGACCTTGCAAGAGTTTGACATCACTGCTCCTAAGATGAATGTAGGAGGAAAGTATGAGCTAAGGTTCAAGTACGAAGAAATGCAGCCAAAGATGAATCTGGATGCTACCATCAACGGTTGGACGAACCTCAACAATGAAGTAGAAACCAAATAATAATAATAACTTTTAAAATATTGATAATATGAAAAAGATGACGAAGTTTTTCGCCCTTGCACTCTTAGCAGGTGCAATGGTTTCATGCAGTACAGAAGATACTGCTCCTACAACAGCAAATGGTAAGGTAGCCGTGCAGTTTACTGGTGGTATCAGCGTAAAAACCCGTGCCAGCGGAACCACTTGGGACAACGGTGACCGTATCGGCATCACCGACATCGACAACGATACCCAGTACGGCAACGTGCGTTTCATCCTGAAGAACGGGAAATTTGAGGCAGAAGGAAAGGTCATCTATATCGAAGATGCAAAGACCCATACTTTCCGCGCCTACTATCCGTACAACGCGGCGGGAGGCATCCTCACAGCCACGACCGATGCCACGGCGCAGCAGAACCAGCCTGCCATCGACTTCCTCTTTGCTTCAGGAGCCACGGGAGACAAAAACAGCCCGGTGGTGAGCTTTACCGACAAAACCTACAAAGGCGGTGAAGACAACTCCTTCCACCACCGCATGAGCCGGATAACCCTTACCTTCGAGGCGGGCGATGGTGTGGATTTCAACGTGGTCAAGCCTGAACGTTACACGCTGGACGGATTGTTACTCACCGGTACGTTCAACACGGCCGACGGTATTGCCACCGCAGACAACGGACTACAGACCGGAGAACTGACCATGAATCTGGCAGACGGCAATCTCACGTCATCGATCATCCTCTTCCCGCAGACAGTTGCATCCCTGCCGTTGGTTGTGAATTACAAAGGTCAGGAATATCATGCCACACTCACCATGCCCGAAGGCGCACTGCAGGCGGGCAACAACTATACCTATACCGTCAAGGTACGCAACAAAGTCCTTGAAGTCAGCGAAGCCACCATTGCAAAGTGGAACGATATAGACGGTGGAGAAGTGGATGCTGACCTGTAAGATATTAATAATTAAATGATTAGAATGAAAAATTATGAGACATAGATTATTTATCCCCGCAGCCACCGCATTGCTGTTCGCCCTCGCCGCCTGCACACAGGACGAACTGGCTGACGATAGCCGTCTGTCCGAAGGTGAATACCCCGTAGTCATCCATGCCACCGGACTGTCCGTGGAGGCAACGCCGCAGGCAGCCCCATCAACCCGTGCCGCTGTGGACGGCGACTGGCAGGGTGTCACTTCCGTGGCACTCAAGATGGGCGATGCGGTAAAGGAATACACCGTTACGGCTACGGATGCCGACGGCTACAAGAGCGCCATGCTGACCTCCAACGACCCGTACTACTGGACCAGCCGCAACCCGATTACCGTATCGGCATGGTGGCCCTTCAACAATGCCGACATCACACAGATGCCTGCCGTGAAGGTGGCAGAAGACCAGAGCAAACTGGCTGACTTCCAGAACAGCGACTTCATCTCTGCTGAGAACCGGACGGTGAAATTTGACGACCCGACACTTGGGTTTACCCACCGCACGGCACGCGTAGCAATCGAACTGAAGCCCGGCACGGGATTCACGAGCGTGGACGGTGCCACGGTGATCCTCGTGAGCCTGTCCGCCGATAACGGCAACCCGACCGCCATCAAGACTTACAATGCAAGCGGCAACACCTACGAGGCACTGACCGCCCCGCAGACCGTTGTGGCAGGCAAGCCGTTCGTCCGGGTGGAACTCGGCGGCGGCACCTTCTACTTCCGCCCGCTGAACGACGTCGTATTAGAGGCTGGTAACCGCTATACCTACACCGTCAAGGTGAATGCCACCGGCCTGACGTTAGAGGGTTGCACCATCGGTAGCTGGACTGACGGCGGCGGCGAGAGTGGCGCAGCTGAGGATTTGGGCTATTCTATACAGAACGACGGCAGTTACACGGTCTATAACGCCAACGGCTTGATGAATGTAGCCGAATTAGTGAACGGAGGTAAGACCGACATAAACATTACCCTCGACAAAAACATTGACCTCACAGGCAAAGACTGGACGCCGATAGGCACAGACTACGACAACGCATACACCGGCACCTTCGACGGCGGCGGCCATACCATCACGGGGCTGACCATTACGACAAATGACCAATATGCGGGTCTGTTCGGCTATCTCGGTAATTTCGGTAAATTCGGTACGGTGAAGAATGTGGTGATGGATGGCATACAGATAACATGCAATCACAGGTTGGGTTATGCCGGCGGCGTGGCAGGATTTAGCGGGGGCACCATTGAAAACTGCTCGGTGTCGGGCAGCGTCAGTGGCACGGTGTATGTCGGCGGTGTGGTGGGTGCTCAATGGTTCGGTTCCACCACCGGATGCAGTTCCTCGGCCACAGTGAAGGGAACGACCTATGTCGGCAGCCTGGTAGGTCAGGCGCATAGAGGTGCCACCCTGACCGCTTGCTATGCTACAGGCAACGTGACCTTAGAAATAGACCCCATAAGGAATACCGCTGCCGGCGGTCTGGTGGGAATGAACGCAGGAAGCAGCATCCTTGCCTGCTATGCCATTGGCAACGTAACCAGTACAGGTAGTATCACTAGCAATGCACATATCGGCGGCTTTTTGGGAACTAACTACACCCCCGTGATGACCGCCTGCTATTGGAAGAACAATCATGAACAAGGTATCGGCTACAATAACAAAGCCACCAACGCCACGAAGGTGGACGGCTCTGTCGTTACCTGGCAGGACGCCGTTGATGCCATGAACACCGCCTTGCAGACCGCAGGCTCAAAGTGGCGTTACGAACTTAACGGAGCATTGCCTACGCTAAAGAAGGAAGAATAACCCCTAAACAACACGCATCATGAAACGAACAAACATCCATATATTCGCAGCCCTCGTCCTGCTGCTCGGCCTTGCCGCCTGCACACAGGACGAAGCGGGCTTCCTGCCTGAAGGGGCGGAAGGCAGATCCATCGTCTTCACCGCCACGGGGCTGAACCCCGCTGCGACAGCCACCGCCGGCACCCGTGCCCCGGTGGACGGCAATTGGGAGGATGTGCAGAGCGTGGCAGTCCTGATGGACGGCATGGTGAAGGCATACGACGTAACGCCCACCGCCGCCGACCCCACCAGCGCCACGCTGACCTCCACCGACCCGTACTACTGGACCAGCCACAACGACATCACCGTCACGGCGTGGTGGCCCTACACAGCTGGCGAGACAACCCCACCTGCGGTGAAGGTAAAAGCCAACCAAAGTGCCCAGAAAGACTTTGAGGGCAGCGACCTCATCGTAGCCGACGGGCAGACGGTGACCTACGGCAGCCCTACGCTTCGCTTCACCCACCGCACGGCGCGGGTGACCATCGTTCTGACGGACTACACCGAGGGGCTGGCATCCGTGCAGCTGACGGGTCTCTCCACCGAAGGCGACAACCCGGATATAATCGTCCCGTATGACAAGGGCAGCAACACCTACACCGCCATCGTAGCCCCGCAAAGTGTGGTAGCTGGCACGACCTTCATTACCTGCACCTTCACTAACGGCAAGACCTTCGTTTATAAGATGAAGAATGCTACCGACTGGCAGGCGGGCGGTGAATATACCTACACCGTCTCCCTCGCTGCGGCAAAAGACCTGGGCTATACCATAGAGAGCAACGGCAGCTACACCGTGACCTCCGCCGATGGTCTGATGAATATAGCCAAATTAGTGAACGGAGGTAAGAGCGACATTAACATTACCCTCGACACAGACATTGACCTCACAGGCAAAGACTGGACGCCGATAGGCACAGACTTCCACAACTCATACACCGGCACCTTCGACGGCGGCGGCCATACCATCACGGGGCTGACCTTTACGACAAATGACGAATATGCAGGTCTGTTCGGCTATCTCAATAGAGCTGGTACGGTGAAGAACGTGGTGATGGAGGGCGTACAGATAACAAGCAATCAAATATATGGCGGCAGTATTGGCGGCGTGGTAGGATCTGGCTGGGGCACCATTGAAAACTGCTCGGTGTCGGGCAGCGTCAGCGGCACGGTGTATGTCGGCGGTGTGGTGGGTGTTCAAATAGGCGGTTCCATCACCGGATGCAGTTCCTCTGCCACAGTGAAGGGAACGGTCGATGTCGGCGGCGTGGCAGGTCAGACGAATTCGAGTGCCACCCTGACCGCTTGCTATGCCACGGGCAACGTGATCATAGAAATGGCCCCCAAAAAGAATATCGCTGGCGGCAGTCTGGTGGGAATGAACGCAGGAAGCAGCCTCCTTGCCTGCTATGCCACGGGCAACGTAACCAGTACGGGTAGTAGCACTGGCTATATGCATATCGGCGGCTTTTTGGGAAATAACTACGCCAACGTAATGACCGCCTGCTATTGGAAGAACAATCATGAACAAGGCATCGGCTACAATAGGGAAAGCACCAAAGCCACGAAGGTGGACGGCTCTGTCGTTACCTGGCAGAAAGCCGTTGATGCCATGAACACCGCTTTGCAGACCGCAGGCTCAAAGTGGCGTTACGAACTTAAAGGAGCATTGCCTACCTTGAGGAAGCAGTAAGCCGTTGCGGGCGGAAAAGTTCCGTCCGCAACGAACATTAAACGATAAGGGTCTATATGCCACGATGAAAAGGTGGCGTATAGACCCTTTTTGCAATATTATACTTCCTTCCAATCAACCAGTCCCTTTCCCATATCATCCAGTTCTATGGCAAGGGCAATTACCTTGCGCTTATCAGCCTTGAAAGGTTCGGCATACTGCTTGGCTTTCATCTGCTCCGTGGCAGCATCCACACCACCGTTGTTGCTCAGCTTCAACTCCAGCACATAGATAAAGTTAGTGTTTTCTACCACCATATCAATCCTGCCCGTAGCAATCATCTTTTCTACTTCTACCCGGCAGCCGATAGCATAGAAGATGGTGCTCATAATCAGGCGGTAGCGCTCCTCCATATCCATGCTGGCAAGTTTCTTGTTGCTGTAGGGCACGTCAGCTATGAGAGCCTTCAGGCATTTCATGGCTTCGGGAAGATTGCCAAGGCTGAGGTGAACATTCAGAAATGCCTGGGTAGATTGAAGGTCATTATTCTTGCGCATGGCAAGCGTTGGCAACACGATTTCATTCAAGGCTTGCCGAACCTCGAAGTTAGGAATGCCAAGAAGATAAGTTCCGTTTATGTAACCCTTAATCGTGAGATAGCCCGACTGATAGAGAAACAGCTCTGCTCCACCGCCTGTTACGTCAGAAGTTTCTATGATAGTGCCCAAGAGGGCACTATGATCAAAATCCTTCAAACGAATCTCCATGTCATCCACAAACTTTGGAAGCAGCGAGGTTGCACCCGAAGAAGCCCAATAGTTCTTCAAATCTGAATCTGCCAAGGCATTGATGAGACTGAACGGATTGAAGACATCAACCATATTGCGGCGACTGAAGTGATAGCCGTCATAATAAGCCGTAAGCTTTGCAACTGCTTCATTGAATGTCCAGTCTTCGTATTCAGCCAACTTATTGATTTCCGGCTTGAAATCACGTAAGACTTCTTCCTTCGTGATACCACAGATGGCAGCATATTCAGGTTCAAAGCTGATATTGCTCAGATTATTGAGTACAGAGAAAAGAGAAATCTGCGTAAACTTGGTGATGCCAGTGATGAAGACAAACTTCTCGTATTTATCATCTGCCTTGAGAATGGCAAAAACTTCACGATAAACAGCGGTACATGCTTCGTGATAAGGAGTCTTCCAGGAATGCTGCAATGGAGAATCGTATTCATCGATGAGGATGGCAACCTGCTGTCCGGTTTGCTCATACGCCCCCACGATTATTGCATTGAAGCGGTCGGCAAGTTTGGCGGTTGGCTTAGGTGTAATACCATATTCCTTCTCTAATCTGTCGAAAGTGATGTCGAGATAAGAGCGCAAAGTTTCCGGTTCTGCACCTGCACGACTCATATCGAGTCTGATGACAGGACGCTTCACCCATTCTGTCTCCATCTGCATGATCTTCAAGCCCTCGAAGAGTTCCTTCTTACCCATGAAGTAGGCTTCGAGCGTATCGACCAGCACAGATTTACCAAAGCGGCGTGGGCGGCTCAGGTAGTTGTACGTTTTATTTCTGTTGGCAAGTTGCCAGATGATATCTGTCTTGTCAACATAAAGGTATCCATCCTCTCTGATTTTCTCGAAAGACTGGATGCCTACAGGTAATTTTCTATCATTTATCTCTACCATAATTCCTAATCTTTGTTTTCCAATTGCAAATTTACGATTATTTTCCGAAACCGCCATGCTTTTCTCATCTTTTTTGCACTTTCAAAATAATTACTTACTGAACTTCGCATGGGGTTCAAGAACGGGCTGAAGGCCCAAAAGCTCTTAGCCCAGGGCATCGCCCTGGGTATGATGGCAATCAGCAAGGCGCCCTGTAAGGGCAAAAGCCTTATGTTTTTGCCTGGAGTTTTAAAGCTTTTGCCCTTTCAGGGCGACAGGTTTGCGTCCGTAATTACCCAGGGCGCTGCCCTGGGCTAGGAGCTTCTGCCCTTTCAGGGCGTGTGGGGTAAAACTTGCGAAAGTTCAGTTACTTACTGAACTTCGCATGGGGGGAAGTTAAGGGACAAATGTCCTGCATTTTAAGCTAGAAGACTATTGTCTCTTAACTTCCCGAACGACCGTAGGGAGTGATAACTTCTTTAACTTCAATAAATTCACACACTTGCGAAACTTGAATAACTCCTTAAAATTCTTTAATTTCTGAACTTGTAAAACCAGAATCTAATATGCGAAACTTCAAGTTTTCTGCGTTAATATTTGTTTAAAAATCAGTCCTTTTTCGGTATCGTTAACTTCTTTTATCTGATAATTGTTTAACACAACATAAGACGGGATGCCCTACCCCACTCGCTTTTCAAAGATTTCAGCGGTAAGAAAAGAGAAAAAATGGGACCCTAAAAAAATGGCACCTCTTTCGGAACCAAAAATAAACGCTTAAAATATGTAAAAACGGGCCAAACTCTTAAAATATGTTTATAAAAAGCGAAAAACACCCTTCACCACCCTTCACCCGTAACTATTTGACACATAAAACGTTAAATAAAAAGGTGAAGGGTGAAGGTTTGAAAACTCTTTTTTATATATACGCGCGGCAAGGGAAAAAATCCGTTTTTTCATTTTTCTGACTTTCTGGATTTTCCAAAAATCCTAAAAAAAGAATATAATATAAGATTTAAAATATACCCTTCACCCTTCACCTCGTCACTTTTCCGATGTTTCACTTCTTCCCTACTTCTTCTTCAAAATACCCCAACAAAAATGGGCGCAAAACCGCTATGTTAAAAAGTTTAACCTAGGTTATTCTTTGTAAAAAGCGAGTCCTATAGGACTCGCCGCCTAAGTAAAACATTTTGTATACCTTCGCAACATGGAACAGAAGAAAAAGATAAGAGAAAAAGATTTGCTGAAATTTATGGCAGAACTTGAAGATGAAGCCAGATTTAAGCTGGCTATCGCAGAAACATGTGGCGTATCACCAACTATGATTCGTAAAGAAGCTGGGGGACAGGACACTATCGATAAGAAGGCAGATAAGATGACGCTCATACCAGAGTACATATTCGCTATGGATAGAGCCATCAAAACCATTCTCATGGAAAAAGATGATGATGATGCCTTCGAAGGTAAAACCTGGATACATGAAGAAAATGTCCATCATAAAACAAGATTCCAGTATTATTGCGATGAAGTGTACATATGGGAACGGAATAAAGGTTCGGTATACTGGAGGGAACACAACAGAGCATGGAGCTACTGGAGATATAGCCTTCCCTACTGGTATATTACTCATAAACTTAAAGAATTATTAGAATATACAGATTCATAAAACCCAAAAAGAAATGAAAGAGATTAAACCCACAAACGAGACCGGAAATAACCCGGAAACAGAACAGGAGAAAGAGGTCTTGCCCTCTTTTTTCCAGACTCTGAAGACCTCTACCAGCAAGCCTCTCCCCAACAGAGAGGTGCTGGAGTACAACATCATGCATTCGGCACCGGTGAAAACCAATACCGAAGGCTACAGGTCGATGATAAAGGTGGACAAGAGAACGGCAGAGGACATCAAGCACCGGCTGCCCTGCATCACTCCCAGCGTGCAGCTCAAGGGAAGCTCCAAGAAGCTGACTGACTTCAGGAAGGAAACCTACTGGCTGATGCTCGATTATGACGACGTGCCCCCAAAAAACATCGCGGCACTCAGGCAGACCGCCCGGAAAATCCCCTTCACCATGGTCTTCTACATCACCGTCTCGGGCAAGGGATTCCGCATCCTGCTCAGATATATGCGCCCTGAAGGATGCAATCTCACTGCCACCGAACTCCACCAGCTCGCCATACAGAAAGCCATGAGCATCTACGACAAACTGCTGGGTATCAGCTGCGACAAACAATGCCAGGACATGGTGAGAAGCTGCGGACTGGCTTACGACCCCGAGGCTTACTTCAACTGGAATGCCGAAGTTCTCCCCATCAGCCGGGAGGAGGTAGAGGAATTCGAAAAAGCCACAAAGCAACAGGAGGAACAGAACAGGAAAAGGCAGACGGAGGCGGAAAAACCCAGAAAGAAAAGCCCTCGCAAACAGGAAGACGAGGCGCCACCCAAAACGCTCACCACCGAAGAGATTCTGCAGTATGTAGACAAACTGGCGGAGAGCTGGGAAGAGCGGTTTGAGGAGCATCATCACAACAGCTACGTAGTGAGATACGCCACATTCTGCCTCTGTTTCGGAGCCGAAAAGGAGGAGGCTGTGAAACACATGGCAGATAAGTTTGGCGGCGAATATGCCGATACCGAGCGGGTGGCACGGGAGATTTACAAGCACACCGAGCGGCTGGGAACCTGGAAGATAAGACAGCAGGGAGATGATGAGCAGAAACGCTATACCAGCATGAGAGCACTGCTGGGCTGGCTGGGAGCCCGATATGAAATGCACCACAACACGCTGAGCAACCAGTATGAAGTGCGCGCCATCAACACCGGAGAGAAGCTCTATCTCGACTGGACCGAAGTGGATACCCGGGTGAGCAATTCCCTGTTCGTGAAGATGGAACTGGAGAACATCTGCACCACCCAGAAAAAGCTGGATACGGTGATAAGAAGTAACTTCAGTCCCGAATTCAACCCCATGGAGGAATATCTGAAGAGTCTGCCGAAATGGGACCGGAGGACTGACTATATCGCTGAATTAGCCCATCGGGTAACCGTGATGCAGACCGGCGGTTACCGCCATACGGAGGAGGATTTTGCCTATGCCTTCAAGAAATGGCTGGTCAACATGGTAGTTTGCTGGGTTCGGCCCGATGTCACCAACCAGTCTATCATGGTTTTCGTAGGCAAGGGCGGCATCTTCAAGACCACGTTTTTCGACCATCTTCTGCCGCCCCATCTGCGCAAGTATTTCGCCAACGATTCTACGGGCGACTACAAGAACAAGGATTTCCTGCAGATGTGTGCCAGTAAGGCGATAGTGTGTCTCGATGAGTTCAGTTGTCTGCGCGGCAAGAACCTGGATTCCTTCAAGAGCAACATCACGAAGCGCAACATCAGCATGCGAATCCCTTATGCCGAGTGGGACTGCATCTTGCAGAACAATGCGGGGTTCTGCGCCACGAGCAATGAGGTTCATATCATCGATGATGACGAGAACCGCCGTTTCCTCATCTGGCGCATCGAGAAGATCAAGAGTCCCATCGACTTCCCCTTCAATTACGAGGGCATCTACTCCCAGGCTGTGGCACTGGCTCAGGAGGTGATAGAGAAGCGCCGGAGGGGTGAGCCCTGCGACTGGGTTTACTGGTTTACGAAGGAGGAGAACGAGGAGATTCAGCGCCACAATCTTTATTTCCGAGTGAACAATTACATAGCCGAGCGCATCAACAAGTTCTACCGTGTTCCTGATGCCGATACGCCGTCCGAGTTCTGCAAGTTTGTTACGGCGAGTGATGTGATGGAGCGCATCTGCACGAACCCCGCCTTCCGCCAGTCGATGTCGAACAAGGATATTTCGATGTTCATGGAGGCGCTGGGGTTCAAGAAGATTCACCGCAAGACGGGCAACGGCTGGAAGGTGATAGAGATGCGTCCTGACGAGATAGAGAACAACCAGAAGATGGATGGCAGCGAGAATATTCCGCCCGAAGATCTCCCATTTTAGGAAATTCTGCTTCGGAGATATTTTTTTATCTTTCGGAGATATTTCCGTATCTTTCGGAGGGATTTTCTTATGTTTCGGAGAGATTTCCGTATCTTTCGGAGAGATATTCTTACTGAATTTTCGCAAGTGGTTCAAGTACGGGCTGAAGGCCCAAAAGTTCCAGAAGCAGCACGCCCTGAAAGGGCAGAAGCTCCTAGCCCAGGGAGGGCACTGAAAAAGTCCCTTCATGGGTTATGTTAGTTTAACATTCG
>ENA-UONW01003983-UONW01003983.1-human-gut-metagenome-genome-assembly--contig:-CS52-NODE-3983-length-11329-cov-10.736473_pt1 | contig 11329 bp, 6 predicted proteins | sample MGYA00242463_ERZ724010 | MGnify/ENA metagenome assembly ERZ724010 | reverse complement strand
GTAGCTTCTCGGCCACCGTCACCTTCGACATCTCGGCCGACCCCGACCTGGCCGCCGTCGAAATACAGAACCGCATCAAGCTGGCCGAATCGCGTCTGCCTGCCGAAGTGGTGCAGAACGGTGTCTCGGTAGAAAAGCAGGCCCCCAGCCAGCTGATGACTCTCTGCTTGACCTCCGACGATCCGAAGTTTGATGAAATCTATCTGAGTAACTTTGCTACGCTGAACGTAGTCGACTTGTTGCGACGAATCCCCGGTGTGGGCCGTGTATCCAATATCGGTAGCCGTTACTACGCCATGCAGATATGGGTCGATCCCGCCCGTCTGGCCAACTACGACCTCACGGTAAAGGACGTTCAGGATGCCCTGAAGGATCAGAACCGCGAGTCGGCGGCCGGTGTCCTGGGACAGCAGCCTGTTGAAGGGCTCGACATCACCATCCCCATCACCGCGCAGGGACGTCTGTCTACGGCGGCACAATTCGAGGAGATTGTGCTTCGTGCCAATGCCGACGGTTCGCTCATCCGTTTGCGCGACGTGGCCCGCGTTTCGCTCGAGGCGCAGTCCTATACTACCGAGAGTGGTATCAATGCCGGTAATGCCGCCGTGCTGGGTGTCTACATGTTGCCGGGTGCCAATGCTATGGAAGTGGCCAACAATGTGAAGAAGGCTATGACGGAAATCAGTTCCAATTTCCCCGAAGGCCTGGAGTATGAAATCCCGTTCGATATGACGACCTACATCAACGAATCTATTCACGAGGTGTACAAGACGCTGTTCGAGGCACTGATACTGGTTATCATCGTGGTTTATCTGTCGTTGCAGAGCTGGCGTGCTACCATCATCCCTGTGGTGGCGGTTCCCATCTCCCTTATCGGTACTTTTGGCTTCATGCTCATCTTCGGATTCTCGCTCAATATGCTGACCCTGCTTGGCCTTGTGCTGGCTATCGGTATCGTGGTGGACGATGCCATCGTGGTGGTGGAGAACGTGGAACGCATCATGGAAGAAGAACACCTCAGCCCCTATGAGGCTACGAAGAAGGCCATGGACGGACTGGTGGGTGCCATCATTGCCACGTCGCTTGTGTTGGCGGCCGTATTCGTGCCGGTGAGCTTCCTGCCTGGCATTACGGGGCAGCTCTACCGCCAGTTTACGGTGACCATCGTGGTATCCGTATTGCTGTCTACAGTAGTGGCTCTTACATTGAGCCCCGTGATGTGTTCGCTCATCCTGCGTCCCGAGGACCCCAATAAACCGAAGAACCGTGTGTTTGCCTTCATCAACAAGTGGCTCGGCATTGGTAATACGAAATATGTCAAGCTGATAGGCCGCACCGTGAAGCATCCGCGCCGCATCGCCATGTACTTCTGTCTGGGATTGTTGTGCATCTTCATCCTGCATCGCTTTACGCCCACCAGCTTCTTGCCCGTTGAGGACCAGGGATATTTCACCGTTGAGTTGGAAATGCCCGAGAGTGCTACGTTGGAGCGTACCCGTAAGGTGACAGACCGTGCTATCGACTTCCTGATGAAGCAGCCTGCCGTGGAGTACGTACAGAACGTCACCGGTTCCAGCCCACGTGTGGGTACCAGCCAGGCACGCAGCCAGTTGACCGTCATTCTGAAGTCGTGGGAAGAACGCGACAATACCACCATCGACGAGGTGATGGAAGCCGTGCGTCGCGAAATAGACGAATACCCCGAGTGCAAGGTTTACCTGACCACGCCGCCTGTTATTCCCGGTTTGGGTACGTCAGGTGGTTTCGAAATGCAACTTGAGGCACGCGGCGACGCCACTTTCGAAGACTTGGTGCGGGCCACCGATACGTTGATGTACTACGCTTCTCAGTACAAGGAAATCGAAGGTCTTTCGTCTTCCCTCCAGGCTGAGATACCGCAACTCTATTTCGATGTGGACCGCGACAAGGTTAAACTCTCCGGAGTACCCATGGCCGACGTCTTCTCGACGATGAAGGCCTATACGGGCTCGGTTTACGTGAACGACTTCAACTTGTTTAACCGCATCTACCGTGTCTACTTGCAGGCCGAGGCTCCCTATCGTGAGCATCGGGACAACATTGGCCTTTACTTTGTACGTGGCAGCGACGGCGACATGATACCGCTGACTTCACTCGGTACGACGGAGTATACCACCGGTCCGGGTAGTATCAAGCGCTTCAACATGTTCAATGCTACTGTTATCCGAGGCACGGCTGCCAGCGGAGCCAGCTCCGGACAAGTAATGGAACTGCTTGAGCAGATAGCCCGTGACCATCTGCCTGAAAACATCGGCGTGGAGTGGAGCGGCTTGTCCTATCAGGAGAAACAGGCGGGCGGACAGACGGGACTCATCCTGGGTCTGGTGTTCCTCTTCGTGTTCCTCTTCCTGGCTGCCCTCTACGAGAGCTGGAGCGTGCCCATCGCTGTGCTCATCTCCCTGCCTATTGCCGTGCTGGGTGCCTATGCGGGCATCTCGGTCTGCGGACTGGAGAACGACACCTACTTCCAGATCGGTCTGGTAATGCTTATCGGTCTGGCCGCCAAGAATGCCATCCTGATTGTGGAATTCGCCAAGGATGAGGTGGACAAGGGACACGATATTGTGGAGTCTGCCCTTCATGCTGCCCACCTGCGCTTCCGTCCTATCTTGATGACGTCGTTGGCCTTCATCCTCGGTATGCTCCCGATGGTTATCGCCACCGGTCCGGGCTCGGCCAGCCGCCAGGCCATCGGTACGGGTGTATTCTTCGGTATGGTTGTGGCCGTCACCGTCGGTATCCTGTTGGTGCCCTTCTTCTTTGTCATGGTCTACAAGATGAAGCACAAGATGCGCGCCCCCAAACTGAACCTGCAAACCTTTAAAAAGAAGAAATGATGATGAAACGTACAATATGTTACCCGATATACCTGCTGGCCGCGCTGATGGTGTTGGCCGGATGCCAGCTGGGCAAGCACTATACCCGTCCTGACTTGGATTTGCCCACGACGCTGGGCAGCCAGACGGCCGACGATTCGGCCTCCATTGCCGACCGTTCATGGGAGGAACTCTACACCGACACCCTGTTGCAGGGGCTTATCCGTAAGACGTTGGAGTATAATAAGGATATGCAGATAGCTGCAGCCCGCGTCAAAGAGCTGGCTGCGATGAAGCGCATCGACGTGGCGAACATGTTCCCACAGATTGGTGCTAAGGCTTATCTCGAACCCGAGCGCGAGAACTATGGTGGTGACAACTACAAGAAGAGTGATGAGTTCGGTATCAAGGCATCGGCCACGTGGGAGCTCGACCTGTGGGGCAACCTGCGCTGGGCGCGCGACAAGAGCCTGGCCGACTTCATGGGCTCCATCGAGAACCAGCGTGCCTTGCAGATGAGTCTTATCGCACAGGTGGCGCAGGCCTACTTCGAGCTGGTGGCGCTGGACAACGAGCTGGCCATCGTGCGTCAGACCGTCGAAGCCCGCCGCGAGAGCCTTCACCTGGTCCGTCTGCGTCGCGAAGCCGGACTTATCTCCGAAATTCCCCTCCGCCAGGCGCAGGTGGAATTGGCCAAGACCGTGACCCTTGTGCCCGATCTCGAACGCAAAATTACGCTCAAGGAGAACGAACTGGCCTTCCTGACGGGCGAATATCCCCACGCCATTGCCCGTGCCAGCCAGGCGGCTGACGTACAGCTGCCCGACGCCCTGCCCGTAGGCATGCCCAGTACGCTGCTGGAGCGCCGTCCCGACGTACGCCAGGCCGAGCAAGCACTTATTGCCGCCAACGCCCAGGTGGGTATGGCCTTCACCGCTCTCTTCCCCCGCATCGCACTTACGGCTACGGCAGGAAGCGAGAGTGGCGAGCTGGGTGACATCCTGAAGTCGCCCTACCACCTCTTCTCGGCCAACCTGTTGCAACCCATCTTCGCCATGGGCAAGAACCGTGCCATGCTCAAGGCCAAGAAGGCTGCTTTCGAAGGAGCCACGCATGCCTACGAGAAGGCCGTGCTCAGCGCCTTCAAGGATGCCTACAACGCCATTACGGAGTTCAACAAGATAAAGGACATCTACGACACCCGCCTCCGGCTGGAGCAGGCGGCCAAGACGACGCTCGAACTGGCCCAGCTGCAGTACGTCAACGGTGCCATCGGCTACATTGACCTGCTCGACGCCCAGCGTACCTACTTCGACGCCCAGCTCAGCCTGAGCAATGCCGTGCGCGACAAGCGCATCACGATGGTCAACCTCTATAAGGCCCTCGGCGGAGGATGGGAGTGATTGGCTGACATAGCCGTAGTGAGTATCCGTCTCTTTGTGTCCTATATTGGGAAATGCCGGAATGTCAGAGCGCTTTAATTGCGTCTCTTGCATTCCGGCATGTTTTTTTATACGGGAAGTGAAAAAATAGTGACTTTTCAGACTACTCTTTGAAAATATTTTCTACCTTTGTCGCAATTGTTTGCATTAAAAAATTAATAATATGGAAAAGCTATTAATTGAAACCCCTGAAGAGGGGAGAGAGGCCTACGAGACCCCCAAGTGTGAAATCATTGAAATGCAGAGCGAAGGCCCTGTACTCTCTGGAAGTTATACAGGAGGTCATGAAGGCTTCGAAGAAGAAACTTACCCGGATTTATGGAGTTGATACAATCCCTTTTATATAATGGAATGCATATGAAAACATTAAGACACATCTTGTTTGCATCTACTGCAGTATTGTTGGCTGCATGCAGTAATGAAGATTTGACAGATGGAATGAAACCTGCCGTACCAGAAACAGTCTCTTTTACAGCTGTTGCACCTCAGGCGGATGCGGTTGATACCCGTACTTCTTTGTTGGGTACGCGTGTATTGTGGAACGACGGTGATGCTGTGTTTGTTACGAATTCAGATATGAGCCAGCCTGGTGAAGAAAACAAGTTCGTCGCTTCCATTCCTGCAGGAACTGCAGAACAGGCAGAGTTTGTCGGTTCAGGTATTTTTTCTCAAGGACCTTATGCGGCCTTTTACCCCTTCGAACGGGTAACCCAAGGAGGAATATTCCCAGGATATGATACACCGGATAATGTCTATTTCTATTTTGACATTCCTTTTCGGCAAACTGCTGTACCCGGTAGCTTTGCACCACGTATCAATCCGGCTTGGGCTATTGCTGATGAATTGGGCGGAACGTTGGCTTTCAAGAATTTGGGAGCATTAGTGAAGTTTACATTAGACGGAGATGTGGACGGTTTGGAAAGTGTGACTTTGTTTGATGAGGGTCGATATAAGTTGGGCGGGAAATTCAAATTCGATTCTACTGTGCTCCAGGAATCACAACTGATAGACGTAGGTGGAACTACCACTAAAGTCACACTTGAAGGTAACTTTGAAGCCGGTCAAAGTTATTATATGGTGATAGCGCCAATGAAAGGGGGATTGTCACGTGGTTTCACCCTTCTTTTTACCAAGAAAGATGGCAGTCACTACATGAAGCGTGCGAAGGCAGGTGTGATAACAAATCTGAAACCAGGAAAGATTGTCAATGTAGGTACTGTTAAGTTGGTTTCCGGTGATTTCTCAAAGGTTGATGCCATTACGGATTTGGCTTTTATCAGAGCCGTTGAGGCAGAGTTGGCACCTTTGAGATGGACAAAGGCTGACGACGGTAGTGTGATTCTTGATGAAAACAGTTTCAAGGCGATGGCAGGAGTGACCAGTGATGAGCTTTGGCTGGATTCTCAAGGCCTGGATGACCTTTCCCCTATCGCTTATTTTACAAATTTGACGGGGAGGTTGAATTGTTCCTGTAATTATTTGACTTCGCTGGATGTAAATGCTTTGGATAAACTGGAACGTCTCGATTGCTTCGACAATAGTCTGACTTCACTGAAAGTGAGCGGATGTAGCAGTCTGAAGACTCTGTACTGTTCAAACAACAAACTGACTTCTTTGAATGTAGGCACATTGAAGCTGACGACGTTGGATTGTAGTAATAATTGTCTGAAAGTCCTCAACCTGACTTCTAATGTTGAATTGACAGAATTGTACTGCGGAGGCCAAGAAGACCCAATTGTCGTTTTTCTGCCTGAATCCTTGAGGGGAAAATGGGAAAGCGAATGGAAGAACCATAACGCGAACGTGGAGGTTCATTTTCATGCTCCCTATCCCGGTACAGGCTATCCCGACGACTATCCGAATCCGGAACAAAGGTAAACAGACTTTACATGCGGGTGACTTCGGGCTGTGGCCCGCGGAGACAAACGTATCTCTCCCCCCAAGACATACGTTTGTCTCCCCTCATGAGATACGGTATCTCTTGCCCCGAGACAAACGTTTGTCTCTACGGGTGAGAAACGTTTGTCTGTAACCGCTTGATAATCAGCGGCCGGCCGGAGTCTTGGGAACGCCGTTCCGACACTCTGACGGCTGAAATGTCTAATCTTAAAATGGTAAAAACTATGTACAAGTACAAATTGGTCAAGAAGTATAATCCGAAGAATCCGGATGCTCCCAAGAAATGGTACGGCGCTCCCCTGAGCGAGGCGGCCCTGGATGTGAAGGCCATGACGCGCGCCGCTACCGAAAACACGACCGTGGCTCCCAAGGAAATGGAAACCGCCCTCGAGCTGCTGGGCAACTATGCCCGCCAGCAGCTGTTGCAGGGGCATGTGGTGAAGGTGGGCGACCTGGGCACGCTGCGCATCACCTTCAAGAGCCTGGGAGTGGAAGACATCACGAAGTACAATGCCGCAACCATGATCAAGGAGCCGCGCATTCTCTTCACGCCCAGCAAGGAGTTCCGCGAGGCGGTCATCAACGGCCTGCAGTTCGAGAACGGCGGTGTACTGGAGGATGACATCAACTATGCTTCGCTCGAGGCTTACAAGAAGGCCAAGAACATCACTACTCCCGGCGGAGGCGGAACCGAACCCGGCGGCGACGGCGGACAGGACGAAAGCCCGCTGTAGGAGGAGTGGAGAGCTTATTGAGTGGAGAGTTGAGAGTGGAGTCCGGAGGGGGCGGACAATACGATTTTCAAGAGAGAGGGGGCCAAAGCCCCCTTTTTTGTACATTCCCGCCCTTGATACGGGATTCATTCCCGACGTTACCAGGGCGGGCGATGGATACGCGGACGACGCGGAACAAGCGGGCAGACGCGGACAATCATCCCATAAATGTTGTCCGCGTTCATCCGTCCATTCCGTGTCGTCCGCATATCCATAGAATCCTAAACCATCCCCATCGCCTTGGCGGCCAGCCATGCGATGAGCCCCGCCGCCGTGGTGAGCGCCAGCAGGTTGAAGAGGAAGAACGTGAGCAGGCACTTCGCCGTGGTCTTGCCCCAGCCCTCGCGATAGACGGCGTGCATCGACACGAGCTGGTAGGCCAGCAGGGCGAGGGGCGTCAGGAAGATGACGGCGTCTTCCAGGCCGTTGGTGAAGACGTCGGCGTAGCGCTCCACGTTGAAGTGCCACAACAGAATGGCGGCGGGCGCTACGAGCAGCACGAGCAGGAGGCTGCTGAGGTGCGTGGCGTGGGCAAAGTGCTCCATGTAGCGGCGGCTGCGGTAGAAGAGCTTGAACAGCAGCGCCTGCACGGGCAGGAGGAACATCAGGAACAGGGGTGTCCACTTGGACAGCTGGCCCAGGACGAACGAGGCCGTGGCCTGCTGGTGCAGCTGGTCGGCCGGGTCGAGGCGCGTCATCCAGTCGTACGTGTCGGCCGTGATGCGTCCCGTCAGCGTATCAACCGGCAGGTCGAGGTAGAAGCGCTCTTCTTCGTCGGGCGTGCCCAGTCGGGCGGTGCGGCGCAGGAGGCCGACTTCCGCCTGCGTATCCTCATGGACGGCGGTGCGCGTCAGGCATGAGTCGAAGAGCAGGCGGGGCAGGGTGACGAGGTTCAGCTCGTCGCCGCGGTCCCCGTAGTGCAGGCGGACGAGGCGGTCGGCGTGCCGTGCTCCGCGGGCGTCGAGCACCTGGAGCAGCGTCTCCGTGTTGTAGGCATAGACCGTGGTGTCCGGCAGGGCGTCGGCGCCGGCTCGGTTCAGGACGTCCATCACCGTGTCCGGTATCTGCTCGCCGGCTATGGACAGCAGCGCGCGGTCCGTGGCGCGTCCGGCGGCCATGAAGAACAGGGTGAAGAAGACGACGGAGATGCACATGTACAGCCGGAAGGGGTGGACGTAGGAGTTTATCTTGCCGTCATTGAACTCGTTCGTCAGGAAGCCCGGTCGGGTGAACATCAGGCGCAGCGTCATCCATATCTTGCCGTCGAACTGGTACATGTTCTCGAAGTACTGGCGGATGTATTTCCAGATGGGCTGGTGGATGTCGAGGGCATACTGGCCGCACTGGTGGCAGTACATGCCTTTCAGGCGGGTTCCGCAGTTCATGCAGTAGGTGTAGCCGGGGCGGGTGTGACGGCGGATGCGTCGCAGACGCATGGCCTCAATGTTCCGCCGGATACGTTGCCGGCGCTGTCGGAGTGTTTCTATGAGTTTCATCGCTAATTCTTCATTATTCGTTCTTCATTCTTCATTTATATAGCGTCCGCTTCCATCGCCAGCAACCACAGCAGCAGTGCGGCGGCCAGCAGGGTGGCGATGGCGGTGAACAGCACGTAGAACAGCACCGCCTTCACCGTGGTCTTGCCCCAGCCCTGGCGGTAAACCGTGCGGAAGGACACCAGCAGATAGAGGAACATGACGATGGGGAAGCCGACGAGGGTGATGCGTAGGGAGTTCAGCTGCGCCGTGTTCAGTGTCTGTCCGGCAGCCATCAGGTCGTCGATACCGTAGGCGAAGAGCGGCACCAGCGGGATGCAGATCAGGATGAGGAAGACGGTATTCAGGTGGATGGCGTGGACGAAGTGCCACATGTAGGGCATCCGTTTGCGGCGGTAGAACAGCTTCAGCAGGGCGGCGAACAGCGGCAGGAGAAACATCATGTAGAAGGGCGTCCACTTGGACAGGCCGCCTACGATGTCGTTGACGAACAGTTGCTTCTGCAGTTCGTCCGTCTCGGCGTCCTTCTTTCCTTCGTCGGTCCAGAGGTAAACCCGCTGCGGATGCAGCACGAGGCTGTCTGTGCCTTCGGCCGTCTGCATGTAGGTGCTGTCCACGCGGAAGGCGCGGATGGCGGCCACGTTGTCCGGGCCGTAGTCACGTCCGTCTATCCAGTTCTCGAGGTCCAGGTTCTTTAGGGCACGCGATTTTCGGATGAAGTCCCAGTCCTCCGGCAGGATGTCGGTCTGCTTGAAGCAGGAGTCCGCCAGCAGGCGGGGCAGGGTGGCGCGCGACAGTCCGTAAGGATTGTCTATGGGTTGGTAGCGCACCAGGCTGTCGGCATTCTCCACGCCGAAGCGCAGCTTGAGCGTCTTCACCAGTCGTGGTGCCTGGTAGAGGTAGAGGGTGGTATCGGCTCCGGCGGCAGGCGTTCCGAGTTGCTTCACGACGCTGCGGCGCAACCGTCCGTCGTTCAGGGCGTTGAAGTCGTTCGCCCGTTCGCCCACCAGCATGAAGAACACGGCGAAGAACACCACCGAGATGCACATGTACAGGCGGAAGGGATGGACGTAGGAGTTGATTTTGCCCGCATTGAATTCGGCGGTCAGGAAGCCGGGGCGGGTGAACATGTACCACAGCGTACGCCATATCTTGGTGTCGAACTGATAGACGTTTTCGAAGTACTGGCGCACGTATTTCCAGAAAGGCTGTTCCACGTCGAGCGCATACTGGCCGCAACGGTAGCAGTACATGCCTTCGAGCGGGGTACCGCAGTTCTTGCAGTGGGAGTATTTCGGCGTTTTCTTCTGGCGTATCCGCTTCAGGCGGAGTAGTTCTATCTTGCGGCGCACCCGTCGGGAGCGCGCCTTCCAGTGTTCTTTCCAGTCTTGTAGCATAAAGGGTGCGTTTGTTATTCGGCGGCAAAAATATAAAAAATGTGATAGTTGCTTAGGTTTTACTTAAAAAAGTTATGTAGTCTACGGGAAAAAAGCGAAATTTGCACCATCTTTAGACGGTAAAGTATATTCACCTTTAAACAATAGTACAATATGACTAAAAGTGCATTGCAAATCGCAAGGGCTGCCTACCAGCCCAAGTTGCCCAAGGCGTTGAAAGGACATGTGAAAGCTGTAGCCGGCGAGGCTACTCAGTCGGTTGCCGACCAGGAAGCTATCCAGAAGCTGTTCCCCAACACCTACGGCATGCCGCTCATCAAGTTCGAAACTTCTGCCGAGGCTGTTTCATTCCCTGTAATGAACGTAGGCGTTATCCTTTCTGGTGGTCAGGCTCCCGGCGGACACAACGTTATCTCCGGCCTGTTCGACGGTATCAAGAAGCTGAACCCCGAAAACAAGCTCTACGGTTTCATCCTGGGCCCCGGCGGCTTGGTTGATCACAACTACATGGAGCTGACGGCCGACATTATCGACGAGTACCGCAATACCGGTGGTTTCGACATCATCGGCTCGGGCCGTACGAAGCTGGAGAAGGAAGACCAGTTTGAGAAGGGTTATGAAATCCTGAAGGAGCTGGGCATCAAGGCGCTGGTTATCATCGGCGGCGATGACTCCAACACGAATGCTTGTGTACTGGCTGAATACTATGCTGCAAAGAACTACGGCGTACAGGTTATCGGTTGCCCCAAGACCATCGACGGTGACTTGAAGAACGACATGATTGAGACCAGCTTCGGTTTCGACACTGCCTGCAAGACCTATTCTGAAGTAATCGGCAACATCCAGCGCGACTGCAACTCGGCACGCAAATACTGGCACTTCATCAAGTTGATGGGCCGTTCGGCTTCTCACATCGCATTGGAGTGCGCCCTCCAGGTACAGCCCAACATCTGTATCATCTCCGAGGAAGTAGAGGCTAAGGACATGTCACTGGACGACATCGTGACTTACATTGCCAAGGTAGTGGCCGACCGTGCCGCTCAGGGCAACAACTTTGGTACTGTCCTCATCCCCGAAGGTCTGATCGAGTTCATCCCGGCCATGAAGCGACTCATCGCCGAACTGAACGACTTCCTGGCTGCCAACGCCGAAGAGTTCTCTCACATCAAGAAGTCTCACCAGCGCGACTATATCATCAGCAAGCTGTCTCCGGCTAACTCGGCTGTTTACGCCAGCCTGCCCGAAGGCGTGGCCCGTCAGCTGACACTCGACCGCGACCCGCACGGCAACGTACAGGTATCGCTGATCGAAACAGAGAAGCTGCTCTCTGAAATGGTTGCCACCAAGCTGGCTGCCTGGAAGGAAGAAGGCAAGTACGTGGGTAAGTTCGCTGCTCAGCACCACTTCTTCGGCTATGAAGGACGTTGCGCCGCTCCGTCGAACTTCGATGCCGACTACTGCTACTCG
>ENA-UONW01003980-UONW01003980.1-human-gut-metagenome-genome-assembly--contig:-CS52-NODE-3980-length-11339-cov-4.334101_pt1 | contig 11339 bp, 9 predicted proteins | sample MGYA00242463_ERZ724010 | MGnify/ENA metagenome assembly ERZ724010 | reverse complement strand
ATTTGACGTAAAATCCTACATAGATACACTGGAAGGAAGAACTCATCATGCAGAACTTTGAATACTGCGTTCCCACGAAGGTCGTTTTCGGGCGCGACACCGAAAGCCGCTGCGGTGAGCTTGTCCGCGAATGCGGCGGCACGCACGCGCTCGTCGTTTACGGCGGCGGCAGCGCCGTGCGCTCGGGGCTGCTCGGCCGCTGCACCGATTCGCTCAAGGCCGCGGGTATCCCTTACGAGCTGCTCGGCGGCGTGCAGCCGAATCCCCGGCTCAGCCGCGTGCGCGAGGGCATCGCTCTTGCGAAGGAGACCGGCGCGGACTTTCTGCTCGCCGTCGGCGGCGGCAGCGTGATCGACACGGCGAAGGCCATCGGCTACGCGCTCGCCAATCCCGAATTTGATATCTGGGATCTCTTCATGGGCAAGGCTGCGGCGAAGGCGTGCGCCCCCGTCGGCGCGGTGCTGACGATCTCCGCCGCAGGCAGCGAGACGAGCAACTCCTGCGTCATCACCAACGAGGACGGCTGGCTCAAAAAGGGTGTCAACTACGAATGCTCCCGCCCGCGCTTTGCCATTATGAACCCCGCGCTCACCTGCACGCTGCCCCCGTATCAGACCGCCAGCGGCGGCGTGGACATTATGATGCACACGATGGAGCGCTATTTCTCCAACACCGAGCACACTGAGCTTCTCGACCGCATGAGCGAGGGACTGCTCAAAACCGTAATGGCGAACACCAAAAAGGCGCTCGCTGAGCCGAACGACTACGACGCGCGCGCCGAGCTCATGTGGGCGGGCAGCCTTTCCCACAACAATCTTATGGGCGTCGGCAAGGTGCAGGACTGGGCGACGCACAAGATCGAGCACGAGCTTGGCGGCATGTTCGACGTGGCGCACGGCGCCGGTCTCGCCGCCGTGTGGGGCAGCTGGGCGCGGTATGTGATGCACGTCAATCTCCCCCGCTTCACGCGCTTTGCCGTGGAGGTCACGGGCTGCGAGATGAATTACGCGAACCCTGAGGAGACCGCTCTTGCGGGTGTCGCCGCGTTTGAGAGCTTCTGCCGCTCGGTCGGCATGCCGTCGAATCTGCGCGAACTCGGTCTCGGCGACATTACCGAAGCGCAGATGCACGAAATGGCCGTGAAATGCACGCAGAACGACACGCTCAGGATCGGCGGTCTTGTCCGGCTGTACGCCGCGGATATCGAAAAGATCTACGCCGCCGCGAAATAAAAATCCGAATCATTATGACACGCCGGTGCAGGTACGCATACTTGACACCGGCGTGTCCTTTGTGAATAATAGAATCACCGTCAACAGCGAAAGGAGGCGCGGCGTGAGCACGAAGCGGATCACGGTGTATTACTCGCTCAATCAGGTGGGATTCTGGATGGTCTTCTGCCTTTCCAGCAGCTTTGCCGCCGTTTATCTCGGCGCTCTCGGCTATAGCAATACAAAGCTCGGCAGCATGCTCGCGCTGGGAAGCGTCCTCGGCTTTCTGCTCGGCACAGGGCTCTCCTCCTTTGTGGACACCTCCCCTCGCTTCAACGCGGCGGATGTGCTCTGGCCGGTGCTGGCGCTTCAGGCGGCTTTCTTCCTTCTTCTGCTGTTTTTCCCGGCGCGCGGCGTCGTTACGACGCTTTGCTATCCGCTGCTGCTGGCGTTCACTCTCGCGGTGAACACGCTCAATCTGAAGCTCTGCGCCGATTTTGAGCATTACGAATCCCCCGTCAACTACGGCATTGCCCGCAGCATGGGGTCGGCGGCGTATATGGTGCTCTCCATGCTGCTCGGCGTTTGGGTCACGCGCTTCGGCGTGCGCGTCATCCCCATTGCCGGACTCGCCGTCACCGCGCTGCAGGGCGTTTCCAACGCGCTGCTCTCGCGCTCCGTCCTCCGGCTGCGCAGGAAGCTGCTCTCCGGCCATGCCGCACCGGCGCCGCAGGGCCGTTCGCTCGGCGTATTTCTGCGGGAGAGTCCCCGCTTCTGTCTGCTGCTCGCCGGAATGGCGCTCCTCTTTTTCTCGCACAACACCACGTCCACGTTTCTCATCAACTTTGTGGAGCACGCCGGCGGCGGTATTGAGACGCTCGGCTATCTCACCGCGTTCCTCACCGCGCTCGAGGTGCCGACGATGCTGTTCTTCTCGCGCATTTTCCGCCGGAGGAGCTGCGCCGCCGTGCTGCGGTTTTCGTTTATCTTCTTCGCGCTCAAGACCGCCGCGATCGCCGCGGCGCCGAACATCCCGCTGCTCTTTGCCGCGGAGTCTCTTCAGGTGCTGTCCTATGCGCTGTACGCGCCCGCGATCGTGGCCTATGTCACGCTCGTCGTCCCCTACGACGACGCCGCCAAGGGACAGAGCCTTGCCTTCAGCATGACGACCATAGGCGGCGTGCTCGCAAGCCTCATCTCCGGGCGTCTGCTCGATATTCTTTCCGCTCCGGCAACGGCATGGATCGCGGCGGCGGTCTGCGCCGTGGGCGCGGCCCTCGCTTGCCGCGGGCTGGAAAAGCCGAAGAATATCTCTGCTGTCTGGCGACCGTAAACAAGGACACCAAAAGATTTTTCCAAACGGCTGCCCGCGGTGGTCTGGACGATCTTGTCGATGAGCCTTCCCCCTTCGGATACCGGCCATCAACCACGGAGGAATTGACCGACGCCGTGATGAATTCCACGTATCTGTATGAATCCTCCCCATGGTTTTTTAAATGGGCGGCCGGTTGTCTGCAAAAAAAGCAGCGGACCGAAAAACCAACGAAAACCCAGGACGGAAAAAGGCGAATGAAACTTCTCTTTTGACATTCCTGTCCGAGACGAACAACCTCCCCGAATGCAGCTGCAATCGGGGAGGTTGTTCTATAGGGTATCGTTTAAGGTTTAGAGGATAGGCGTCCAGGCGAGGTTCAGGATCTCGTCCGTATCGTCCATGGAGGTGATGAGGCCGAGGCGGACGTAGCGCTCGATAAAGTCCTTGAGCGTCGCGCCGGTGAATTCGTCGGAAAGGCCGAACTGCAGCGCATTGTTGATCATGATGTTCATCTCGTAGTTGCCGCCGTTCCAGCCCATGTCCATGAGCACCTGCGTGGCTTCAGCGGGGTTGTCGCGCATCCAGCTGTGGGCCTTCTGCACGGCCTGCGCTACCTTCTTGGCGATGGTCGGGTTTTCCTTCACGAAGGTGCCGTTCATGGCCATAACGCAGCAAGTGCGGCTTGCAAAGTCGCTGTCGAGCTGAGAGCGGATGCACTTGAGCGTGCCGTCCTTCACCATGGCGTAGGCAAAGGTATCGCTCAGCAGCGCCGCGGCGATCTCGCCGTTCTGCATAGCGGCGACACACGCGTCGGCGGAGACCTGCGTGAGCTCCACGTCGGTAGCGTAGTTGATGCCGTCAGCGTCAAGCAGCAGAGCGGTGATGTTATAGTCGGACTTGCCGATGCCGTTCGGAGTGGAAATCTTCTGACCCTTCAGGTCGGCGGTAGTGTTGTATTCGCTGTCCGCGAGAACGTACAGAGACTTGCAGCCGATGTGCGCGCCGCCGGTGAAGGTGATATCCACGCCGTTGGTGATGGGAACGAGCATTTTTGCCATCATGCCGGTCGCCACATCGGCCTGGCCGGTGCCGAGCGCTTCCACGTCGCTGCCGCCCTTGACGCCCTCAGCGGTCAGGCCGGCTTCGGTGAAGTAGCCGAGATGATCGGCCATGGTCGGGCCGGAGGTGCAGCCGTCGGACATGTAGTAGTGGATGGCGCGGCCGTAGGCGGGCTCATTCTTCATGGCTTCGAGCTCTTCCTCGGTCGGGGTGATGTCAACGTCGGTCAGCTCGATCGCGCGGCCTTCGATGTTCATGGGGACGAACAGCGCTTCCCAGTTTCCGGAAGCGGAGGCCTCGGCAGCGTCGAGATGTTCGCTGGCTTCGTTGACTTCAACGTTCTCGACGGTGCCGACTTCGATCTGGCCGTCGTTGTTGGAGTCGGCGATCACGGTGGAAGCGCCGTTGTTGCCGGTCTCGGCGTCGTCGCCGGTTTCGGGGGCCTGAGCGCCGCACGCGCAGAGCGCGAACACCATGACGAGCGCGAGCACAAGGGCAAGGATCTTTTTCATGTACTTTTCTCCTTCAATTTTTTATTTACAGGGCATTGCCATATAAATTCTTATTCAGTCTTTCCTTCCGCCGAAGTGCAGGCGGTTGAGAATTTCGTTGCGGTACTCCACGAAGTTCGCGGACGAACGGTCGCGCGGGAAGTCCTCGTCGATTCGGATATCGGCGACGATGCGGCCGGGGTTGGACTCCATCACGAGAACGCGCGTGCCCATATACACGGCCTCGTCGATGCTGTGCGTCACCATGAGCGCGAGCTGCTTTCTCTGCGACCAGATGTTCAATATCTCGTCCTGCATGTTCATGCGCGTGAACTCGTCCAGCGCGCCGAGAGGCTCATCGAGCAGCAATATCTCCGGCTCGTTGATGAGCGTCCGCACGAGCGCCACGCGCTGCGCCATGCCGCCGGAGAGCTGCGCGGCGTAGTCGTTCCGGAAGCGCTCCAGCCCGATCATCGAGAGCATGCGCTCCACGCGCTCGGTCTTGCCGCTCTTTGCGCCGCGCATATCCAGGCTGAACGATATATTCTTCTCCACCGTGAGCCACGGGAAGAGTGTGGGGTTCTGGAACACAAGTCCCCGCTCGGGCGCGGGGGCTTCGATCTCCTCCCCGTTTACGGCGACACGGCCGAGTGTCGGCAGGATGAGGCCCGCCACAAGGCGGAGGATCGTGGACTTTCCGCAGCCGGAAGGGCCGACAAGGGAGACAAACTCCCCGCTTTTCATCGTAACGCTCACATCCTGCAGCGCGTGCGTCACCTCGTCGCTTTCTACCTTGGCAAAAACCTTGCTGACGTTTTCCAGCGTCAGGCAGACGTCTTTCTTTTCCATCGGCATCACTTTTCCGCTCCGTTCTGCCATCTGAGCAGATAGCGTTTGATCCGTTCGAGCCCCTTGGTGACCAGCGTGAAGATGAAGCAGATCACAAAGAGCGCCGCGAAGGATTTATCGTAGCTCGCCCAGCCGGTCTGCCACGTCATATACCAGCCGAGGCCGGACTTCACGCCGAGCATTTCCGCGATCATAATTGCGACGCACGACGAGCTCATCGCCTGCGTGCAGCCCTGCAGAATGGACGGCATGGCGTGCGGGATCGCCACGCGGAACACGAGCTGACGGTCGTTCGCGCCGAGAGTGCGCGCCGCTTCAAAATACTCCTTGCCTACGTTGGCGATGCCCGTGAGCGAGGCGACCGTCACGGCGAACCACGAGCCGAGCGCGATGATAAACACCGCCCCGGCAAAAAGCGAGGACGCGACAACGAGAATGATGGGGATCCATGTGGACGTCGGGATCGGCCCCAGAAACTTGATGATCGGGTCGAGCCAGTAGCGCGCCCGCTTGGAATAGCCGCAGGCGATGCCCGTCACAAGGCCGAGGGATACACCGATGAAGTAGCCGAGAAACAGCAGCTTGAGCGTATTGAGCGTGCAGTCCAGAAGCAGCTTGTAATCCACGAGGAACGCGTTGACGATATAGTTCATGCACGGCACGAACGGCTGCGTCAGCACGCCGGTCTTCAGCGTGAGATAGTCATAAAGCGTGAGGAACAGGAAGAGCGCCGAGAAGTGCGGCGCTTTATAATGCAGCGTATCGTAAAACTGCCGTTTTCCCGCCTTCTTTCGCCAAACGGCGGCGATCAGACAGACCAGATACACCGCCAGCGCCGCGCCGAGCACCCAGACATAGCTCCGCGGGTTCCGGTTGCGGCTGTTGTTCGGCACGAGGAGATATTCGAGCAGCGCGATACCGCCGCAGAGCAGCGGCAATACCATGATGACCGCCTCCGCCGTTTTCTGGGCGGGCGTCTTTTCCTTTTCCTCCAGCTCCCTGAGCTGGCGGCGGGTCAGACCCGAGAGCAGCGCAAGATCGGCGCTCTGCTCCTTTTTCGTTTTTGCCTCGTCGAGCATGGGACCACATTCTCTTTCTTTGATTTCAGACTTTTTCATTATAGTCGGGGCGGTTCAGCAGTCAAATTGGAGTTCTGAATCGTTTTTTCTTTTTTATCGTTTTAGCCAATGATATAATCGGATACCGGTTTTTTTATCGTATTTTTCATTAATTTGATCGATTTGTTCGGATTTTTCAATTACCGTGGCAAAAGAGCAAAAGGCGTGTTATAGTAGGCGCAAGAAAATCGAACGGAGAATCACGGCATGGACCACGCCATCGGCATCGATATCGGCTCCACCTGCGCAAAGACGGCGGTGCTCGCCGCCGACGGGTCTTTCGCCCTGCTCTCAGCGCGGCCGACGGGCTGGAGCAGTGTGGACACGGCGGAGAGCATCCGCGCCGAGCTCGAAGCGGCGCACTTTTCGCCGGAAACGTCCCCCTGTGTTGCGACGGGGTACGGGCGCATCGCCGTGCCGTACGCCGGAAAGAGCGTCACGGAGATCACCTGCCACGCGCGCGGCGCGTGCTTCCTGCACGGGCGGGACGATCTTCTCGTGATCGACATCGGCGGGCAGGATACGAAGGTCATCGGCGTATCCGGCGGCGCGGTGCAGGACTTTCTTATGAACGACAAGTGCTCCGCCGGAACGGGGCGTTTTCTCGAGATCATGGCAAACCGGCTCGGCATGCGTCCCGAGGAGCTGTGCGCGCTTGCTGCGCGCGGCGGCGGCGCGTCCATCAGCTCGATTTGCACGGTGTTCGCCGAAAGTGAGGTCGTAAGTCTCATCGGTCAGGGCGCGCCGCGCGAGGATATCGCTTACGCGGTCGTGGATTCCATTGCCGGAAAGGTTGTCACACAGGCAAAAAAGCTCGGCGGGAGCTATGGCGCGGTATGTCTCACCGGCGGGCTCTGCCAGACGGAATATCTGCCCGACGCCATTGCCGAAAAGCTCGGCGCGCCGGTCCTCACGCATCCGCAGGGGCGCTTTGCCGGGGCCATCGGCGCGGCGCTCGCCGCGCGCAGACTTTCCCGATAACAAAGAAACGAGGTCATATATGCATGGAGCTCTCTCTTCCCGAAACATTTGAAGCCTATTCCGACGCGCGCAAAGCGGGCTTTCTCAAGGTAAAGACCGCCAAAGAAGGCGGGCGGCGCGTGGCCGGTACGTTCTGCACGTTTACGCCGCTGGAGATCCTGGACGCCGCCGGGATGCTCGCCGTGAGTCTCTGCGGCATGAGCGCCGAGACGATCCCTGCCGCGGAGGTCGATCTGCCGCGCAATCTCTGCCCGCTCATCAAATCGAGCTACGGCTTCTATGTGAGCGACAAGTGCCCGTATACCTACTTTTCCGATCTCATTGTCGGCGAGACGACGTGCGACGGGAAGAAAAAGATGTATGAGCTGATGGCGCGCGGCAAGGAGCTCTTTCTGCTGCACCTGCCGCAGGGCGTTGATCTGCCCTATGCGCGCGATATGTGGCGCGCCGAGGTGCGGCGGCTGAAGGAATATCTTGAAGAGCGCTTCGGCGCGGAGATCACGGACGATGCGCTGCGCGCCGCGGCGCGGCAGAGAAACGCGCTGCGCGAGGCTCGCTCGCATCTCATGGAGGTGCTGCGCGCCGACCCCGCGCCCGTTTCCGGCACGGAGCTTTACAAGGTTCTCGACGGACTGGGATTCGACTTTGACCTTCCCCACGCCGTTGCGCATGTAGAGGAGCTGGCCGCGCGTCTGCGCGAGACGCCGCCCGCCGCTCCGTCCGGGAAGCCTCGGCTTCTCGTCACCGGCTGCCCGATCGGCGGCGTGTACCAGAAGGTGCTCGGCGCGGCGGAGCGCGCGGGCGCGCAGGTCGTCTGCTTTGAAAACTGCGCGGGCATCAAGCCGGCGCGCTGCTGCGTAGACGCCGAGGCGGAAGGTATTCTCACCGCCATTGCCGACGCCTATCTCACCATCGGCTGCGCCGTGATGACGCCGAACCGCCGCCGGTTCGATATGATCCCCGCGCTCATCGAGGAATTTCACGCCGACGCCGTGCTCGATATCGCCCTTTCGAGCTGCCACACCTATCTCATCGAAGGCCGCTCTCTTCGCGAGCTCTGCCGCAGTCTGGGCGTGCCGTATATGGCGCTGGAAACCGATTACTCCCAGCTCGACGCCGGGCAGATTGACACGCGCATCGCCGCGTTCGTGGAATCGCTGTAAATACGGAAAAAGGCTCCCTTCACGTTTAAAAAAACGTGAAGGGAGCCTTTATTGTTTTTCGGATCATTCCGTTGTTTTTACCGGCTGGACAATGTCCGTGAGATTGCGCACCCAGCGCTCGCGCTTGAGCATGAAGTGCGCGATGGTGATCTTCACGAAGTCCACGGCCTTGACCATGCCGTACATGGCCACCGGGCCGATCGTCGTATAACGCGCTACAAGGAAGATGCCGGGGATGATCATAAGAAGCGTCGTTGTGGCGTCCACCCATAGGCCCATGGCGGTATCGCCTCCGGCGCGGGACACGGCAAGCTGGACATTGATATACACCCACGGCGGCATAAAGAGCGACATGAGCACGATCATCCGCCGCGTGATGCTCTGGGCGCTTGCGCTCAAATGGCCGAACACCACCGGGATGAGCGGAACGGTGAGCAATCCGACAAAGATCATAAAGAACCCGAACACGACCCCCGCCGTCATAAGCCAGCGCTTTTCCTGCCGGGCTTTGTCCAGTTCACCGCTGCCGAGCGTGGAGCCGAGGATAACGCCGGTCGCCGTTGTGATGCCGCTGAACGCCACGAAAAAGAGATTGGCAATGGCGAAGCTCGCCGCCATACCGGAGACGACGTCCGCGCCGCCGCGGCCATTGTAAAGCGCGGTCGTGACCGTTTCGGAAATGACCCAGAGCATTTCCGAGCCAAGCACCATCGAGCCCTTTTTGAGCATGCGGAAGAAAAGCAGGAAATCTACGCTCACAAGCTCTTTCGGCGTAGCGGAAAACGGCGGGCGCTTGACGGCAATGAAAATGAGAAACATCGTCATTTCCGTGAGACGTGCGATGATCGTGGCGATGGCCGCGCCCTGTACCTCGAGCCGCGGCGCGCCGAGATTGCCGTAGATCAGCACCCAGTTGAAAAACGTGTTGACGAGCGTGGCAATAACGGAGATGTAAAGCGGCGTACGCACCCGGCCGATCTCGCGCAGGGACGACGAGCAGATCGTGGAAATGGCCATGGGAATACCGTTGAAGCCCATGAGGAACATGTACTTCACGGCCTCGTCCAATATGGCGTCCGCCTGCGAGTTGCCGACAACCATGAGCGAGAGTATCTGCCGCGGGAACACCATGCACACGAGAAGATACAGAACGATCGCCGCCGCCGCGAGCACCGCTTTGAAGCTCAGCGCCTGACGCATGCCGCGTTTATCGCCCGCGCCGTAATACTGCGACATGAAGATGCCGCCCGCGGTGCAGATCGTGTTGAGCAGCACCATGAAAACAAAGAGGATCTGCCCGGAGATATTGACGCCGGACATTTTCACGTCGCCGAGACCCGAGACCATGAAGTTGTCGATGAGCGACACCATGTTTTGGATGAGCATCTGCAGCATGACCGGCAGCGCGATGAGCAGCGCCTTTTTATAAAAGCTCGCCGGGCCGAAAATTTTGCCCTTTCTGAGCGTTGCAGTTTCCATGAAACCTTGCTTCCTCCTGATAAATCATCTGAAAGTCAGATGATTCTATCCACTTGACGCGGAAAAGTCAATAGGTCAAATTTCACCATTCACTGCGCGCTTTTTTCCACGATTTGCAGCACCTCGGCGATATCCGGGATCGTGTAGTCGATGCGAAGCTCCGGCGGCGCAGCGTGGCCTTTGGGGTTATACCAGCAGGTCTGTATTCCGGCGTTGACGCCGCCGCGGATATCGCTCGTGAGCGAATCGCCGACGATGAGCATCTCCTCCGGTTTTATACCGGGGAACGCCGCGAACACCGGGGCAAAGAACGCCGGCGACGGCTTTTCCGCCCCCACGACCTCAGAGATGAAGATCGGATCGAGCAGCTTATCAAGCCCCGAGCGTTCGAGCTTTTTGTCCTGCGCGATCTTCGTGCCGTTCGTCACGGCACACTGCGCAGCTATGCCGCGGAGGGCCTGCACGGTTTCGAGCGCGTGCGGGCAGAACTTGATCGTATCGCCGAGACGGAGCTGGTATTCCGCGTTGAACGCCGGGGCGACGGCGGTGTCGATCCCGCGCGCGGTGAAAAACTCCGCAAAGCGCCCGACCAGAATCTCCGGCTTCGTATACTCGCCGCGCTCGAGCGCCTGCCACCAGCGGACGTTGATGGCGGAATACTGCGCGATCATCTCATCGGTGCACTCGCCGAGACCGAAGAGAGAAAAGCAAGTCTTTATTGCCTCGCGCTCGGCGGCGAGGAAGTCCAGAAGCGTTCCGTCCACGTCCCAGAGGACCGCTTTGATATCACTCATGGCGCGCCTCCCACTGTTCCCGCAGCCACGCGATCTCCGCGGCGTACCCGGCATCGTCATTCGGCGTTTCGAGAATGAACGGCCGTCCGGCAAGGGCTTTGTGGCAGACGATGCGCACCAGCGCCTCCGGCGGCAGAACGCCCTCAAGAATTTTGGCATGGCGGTCCTTATGGCTGCCGAGACCGTTGAGGGAGTTGTTGAGATGTACCGCCTTGAGCCGGTCAAGACCGATCACGCGGTCAAACTCGGCAAACACCGCGTCCGGGTCGGAGACGATATCGTAGCCGCCGTCCCAGATGTGGCACGTGTCGAGACAGACGCCGAGCTTGTCTTTAAGCTCCACGCGGTCGATGATCTCGCGCAGCTCCTCAAACTTTCCGCCGATCTCGCTGCCCTTTCCGGCCATCGTCTCCAGAAGCACCGTTGTGTGCATGTCCGGCGAGAGAACCGCGTTTAAAAGCTCCGCGATCATTTCGATCCCGGCCTCCGTCCCCTGCCCGACGTGGCTGCCGGGATGGAAATTATAAAAGCAGCCGGGCGTGAGCTCCATGCGCTCCAGATCTTCCGTAAAGGCGCGTTTGGCCAAGTCGCGCACCGAGGGCTTGTCGCTGCACGGGTTGAGCGTATAGGGCGCCACAAGCGGGCCGAAGCCCTGTTCAGCCGCCCACGCGCGGAACGCCGCGACGTCCGCTTCCTCCACCTTGGCCGCCGCGCCGCCGCGCGGATTGCGCGTAAAGAAGGCGAACGTGTTCGCGCCGAGCGCCGCGGCGCGCTTCCCCATCGCCATATACCCTCCGGCAGAGGATACATGGTAGCCGAGATACAGTGTATTAGTTGACATAATATTCTCCTGCTGCGTTTTTTTCAGTATAGCACAGT
>ENA-UONW01003978-UONW01003978.1-human-gut-metagenome-genome-assembly--contig:-CS52-NODE-3978-length-11344-cov-6.334042_pt1 | contig 11344 bp, 10 predicted proteins | sample MGYA00242463_ERZ724010 | MGnify/ENA metagenome assembly ERZ724010 | reverse complement strand
GGGTCATCCTCAACCACTAATATCAAAGGTTTATTCATGAAGTTCTACCTCCCCGGCGGGTAATGTAAATGTGAACACAGTGCCATTGGGCTGATTGTCTGTTACAGAAATCGTGCCGCCGTGGGCGGTCACGATCGACTTGCAGAGGGACAGCCCCAATCCAAGGCTTCTACGGCTATCGACCACTTTGTTGGCCCCACTATAAAACATGTCGAAAACACGAGGCTTCTGCTCATCGGGAATCCCAGGCCCATTATCGGCAACTGAAACGATGACCCATTTGTTCTTCTGCTCAGTGTGTATTTCGATTACCGAACCGGCAGGGGTATATTTGATGGCGTTATCCACCAAATTGATAATAACCTGAACGATCAGCTTCGCATCAATGTGGGCAAGGATAAAGTCTTTACCGCTGGTCACACGAATGGTGTGTTCTTTACTCTTTCTGTTGATGTGCTTCAGTGCTTCAGAAACGACCTCATCCATGAGTTCGATACTTCGAGTTAGATTGACCTGTCCGCCCTCAATTCGTGTGACTGCCAACAGGTTTTCAACGAGATTAATCAGCCACATGGAATCGTCATAAATATCGGTAAAGGTCTGCTCCCGCAATGCATCGTCCATCTTTTTATAATTTGCAAGCAAATTGCCTGCGCTGCCAGAAATCGCTGTCAAAGGGGTTCGAAGATCATGAGAGATTGCCCGCAGCAGGTTAGCACGAAGCTGTTCATTTTGCGCCAGAACAGCCGCTTCCTCTTTTTCTTTGGCGTTTTTGATGTTTTCAAGTGCCAAAGCGCACTCGCCCAGAATAGAGAGGAGTACGCTGTTTTCGAAAGAGTCCAGCGGAATACCGTTCACCGCAATACCAGCCACTCCATATACATGCTGGTTGACCCGAATCGCAAGGTATAAACACTTTGCACTGGACAATGTATCTGTTGTGGCACCGGCGTGTTTATTGTTTCGGAAGGCCCAATCGGCGACTGCTTTCTCGTTCTCAGAAATTAAATCTTCCTGAATGCTATTAACAGCACGAAAAACGTTAGGGGTGGCAAGTTCTTTACCATCAGACAGGTAGACGACAATATCTTTTTTCAGCAGCTTCATGAGCTGCCCTGCCGTAGCGGTGATTACCGCATTCTCATCCTGCTCTTTTTGCAGAAGCTGGTTGGTTTCAAAAAGAATCTTTGTACGGTAAGCTGTATGGGCAGATTGTTTCGCATTTTCTTTCAGCCGGGTAGCGAGAGATCCGGAAAGCAGTGTTACTATAAACATAATGGTAAATGTAACAATATAGTTTGGATCGTCAAAATGGAATGTCAGTCTCGGAGTGGTAAAAAAGAAATTGAAAACCAGCACACTGACAACCGAGGTCAGAATCCCGCACAGTCGGTTGGTTGTGATTACAGCGGTCACAAGTACGCCTAATATGTAAACTGCGATAATATTACTCTCCGTGAACCCAAGAGCGTCAAAGCCACAGCCAATCAGTGTAGCTACCAGCAATACGACGATACTCTTCAGAACATCACGCAGGGGCATCGCATCTACCTGCGCCTTACTCTTTTTTTCCTGATAGCTGGTTTCTGTGCTGGCATCCGGTATCACATGAATATCCAGATTAGGTACGCTGGAAATCAGGCGTTCCGTCAAGGTGGGCTTGCTGAAAATATTCTTTCGTGCAATGGTACTTCGTCCAATTACGATTTTTGAGATGCCGGAAAGGCGGGCAAATTCCACAATCTGATAAGGCACGTCATCGCCATAACTTGTCTCAATCGCAGCGCCAAGTTGCTGGGCCAGACGCTTATTATCCTGCAAACGCTTTTTATCATCGTCACTCATCGCCGCTGTATTTGGCGTTTCCACATAAAGAGCGGTAAATGTTCCCCGAAAGGCTCTTGCCATCCTTGCAGCAGTCCGAATGATTTTTGCGTTGGATGGCGACGAGGAAAGACATGCCAGAATGCGCTCGTCTGTATGGTAATCGCCTCGGCTCTGTACTCTGGCGCTTTCCGTCAGCAAGTTCACCCGGTCGGCGCACCGACGGAGGGCGATTTCCCGCAATGCGGTGAGGTTTTCCAGCGTGAAGAAATTAACTGTTGCCCGTTGCGCCTGATCTTCCCGGTACACATTTCCACTTGCCAGTCGTTCCAGCAACTCCGCAGGCTCAATATCCACCAGTTCTACCTGATCTGCTTGATCAAAGGTGGAATCCGGAATGCGCTCCCGCACAAGAATTCCGGTGATAGAGGCTACTGTATCGTTGAGACTCTCGATATGTTGGACATTTACAGTCGTATAGACATCAATTCCAGTATTTAGCAGTTCCTGAACATCCTGATACCGCTTCGTGTGCCGACTGCTTTCGGCGTTGGTATGGGCCAACTCATCTACCAGTATGAGCTGGGGATTTCGCTTGAGCGCAGCATCAATATCAAATTCACGGAGGGCCATTCCTTCGTAAGCAACTTGTTTCACAGGAAGCTGCTCCAAGCCGTCCAGAAGTGCCATCGTCTGAGGTCGGGCATGGGGTTCTATGTATCCAGCAACCACATCGATGCCACGCTCTTTCGCTTGATGAGCCGCCTGAAGCATGGCATAGGTCTTTCCGACACCTGCGGCATAACCGAAAAAGATTTTGAGTTTTCCGCTTTTCTTAGTGGATGCATCGTTACGGATCGCACGAAGAAGCTGATCCGGATCTTGTCTTGGCAGTTCCATTTTAACCCTCCTATCTGTCACTCAAGTAAAAGCGATTCCCTTTTTTAATATTATAACACACAACGTCAAAACCTACATCTGCGACGGATCCACGGCAAATTTGTTCAGGCATCCAATGAAAAAATCGACGACAGGTGATTTTTTGGAATCCCTCCATAGTGCTATTTGTGTGATTTGATTCTGGGTAATCGGTTCAATGGGCAAGCCAGCATATTCCATCACAACCGGGGCGCAACGAAGAAGCACCATCCGTACATTATAATGAGTTTTTTTGATATGTCTGTATTCTCTGGTAAAAAAATTATGTCCAATTTTTGTGTTTTCAGTTCTCTGCACAATTCACTTTCTTCTCCGCTGAAAATATAGATAGAGACATCCGGATGCTGCTTTCCGTAAGTCTCGAAAACATCTGAGAGACCGCCTGCCATGAATGGGTTGGAAAAACCAATTCGCAAGCTGTTTTCGCCGTAAGTCAGAGCAGTTTCTTGTCTATTCCAATTGTTTTCCAGAAAAACATCCAGTTTTTTCATCAGAAAATACCCAAAAATAAATATGGCTGATGTACTTACAAGTAAAATAACATCCTGCATGGATTCACCCCCCAATTCCTTTGATTTTTCTTAAGGCAACACCGCACAATTGTGCCTGCGAGTCTCAGCCGTCTTTTTGCCCCACTTCTTCAGTTTGAAAAACGAGAAATACATACAGTATTCCTTCGTTTTCCAAACTTTGAATTGGGACAAAAATCCTGGCTGAGCCTTCTTGTCAAATTATGCGGTGTTGCCTTAAAATCAAGTATGAAAGCACTTTTGCAAATTTCTGTTACTTCCCAACGCCAACATGGTATCTCCTGCTTTCAGCACTGTGTCTGAAGAAATAGATAACTCCAGCTTGCCGCTTTTCTTGATTCCCATAATGTTAATATTGAATTTTTTACGAATATCAAGCTCTCCAATCGAATGGTCCGCCCAATCTTTGGGAATGGGAATCTCAAACATGGCATGATTTTCATCCAGTTCTATGTAATCGAGAATGTGATCCGCACTGTAACGGATTGCTGTCCACTTTGCGAGCTGTTTTTCCGGGTAGACTACTTCATCTGCACCGTTATGCAGCAAAAATTTTTCCTGGACATCAGTTGCAGCTCTGGAAACTACAAACCTCGCTCCTAATTCACTGAGCAGAGAAGTTGTTTCCAATGAACTTTGAAAGTTGTTGCCGATGGCCACAATGCATACATCATAGTTGCGAACACCGAGAGATTCCAAGAAATCGGCATTCGTACTGTCTCCAATCTGTGCATTGGTAACAAGGGGCAGAACAGCCTCTACACGTTCCTCCGAAGTATCTACCGCCATCACTTGATGACCCAAATGATTTAAGTGCAGGGCAATATGCTTTCCAAATCGCCCCAGACCAATTAGAAGAATTGATTTCATAATGTCACCTTTATCCTACTGTTATTTTTTCCTTTGGTAGTTTTGAAACTTTCTTTTGTGCACTGGACAAGGCCGCAAAAATCAATGTAAGGCCACCTACTCGCCCAAAAAACATCAGCAGAATCAAAACACTCCGTGAGAGCAGATTCAGTTCCGGTGTAATCCCCAGAGACAGTCCGACTGTGCCAACAGCCGAGGCAGTTTCAAAAAGGCAGGTAAGCATGGGAAGTCCTTCGGAAACGCTGATGATAAGGCCACCGGTACAACATAGCGTGATATACATAAGCGAAATTGTCGCTGCGTTTTTTACGACATCATCATCGATGCGACGTCCAAAGAGATGTGCATTTTCTCTGCGCCGAAAGGTGGAAATTGCAGTAGTAAACAAAACAGCAATGGTTGTTGTTTTCAAACCGCCTGCGGTAGACCCGGGACTACCGCCGATCAGCATCAGCGCAATGGTGATAAATTGTCCCGCCTCACTTAAATCCGTTAATTCCACCGTATTAAAACCCGCCGTTCGTGGTGTCACAGCTTGAAAAAGAGAAGACAAAAGCCGCTCCTTTTGGGTAAGATCAGCAAACTCAAAAAAATAAAAGTACATTGCCGGAGCGATCAATAAAACCGCTGTGGTACAAAGAATCACCTTGCTCTGCATCCGGTATTTGCGCAAATGCAATCGATTTGTCCGAATATCATCCCAAGTCAGAAAGCCGATGCCGCCAAACACAATTAAGAACATAATCGTAAAGTTTATGACTGGATTTGCTGCATAGCTGGTCAGGGAGGAAAAGGGAGTGCGCACACCCAACAGATCAAAGCCTGCGTTGCAAAAAGCGGATACGGAATGAAACAGTGCCATCCAAAGTCCCGTTTTCCCGAAATCACGGCAAAACACCGGCGCCATCACGGCTGCACACAGCAGTTCCACCACCAGTGTCACCTTGACGATAAAGCCAGTCAGGCGAACGATTCCTCCTACCTTTGGCGCTGAAATCGCCTCCTGCATGGTACTGCGCTGCATCAAAGAAATCTTCCGACCGGAAATCATTGCAAAGGATGCGGCTACGGTAATAAACCCCATGCCTCCAATCTGAATCAGCAGTAAAATAACAAGCTGGCCGAAGCCCGACCAGTATGTTGCCGTATCATGTATAATGAGTCCGGTTACACAAACTGCTGAGGTAGAAGTAAACAATGCATCCGAGAAAGGCGTCGCCAGTCCGCTGCGGCTGGAAAACGGCAACATTAAAAGGAAGGTGCCGAAAAGGATTACACCGGAAAACCCGAGAATGATAATTTGAAACGAAGTCAACTTCCTTTTTAACAACACTACTCCCATAACTGCAATCCTCCTTTATACCCCTTTATGTGTCCTTAATCATAAATCAAAGGGAGTAAAGAAGGAAAAAGAGAATGCGTATCTGTATTAAGACCGTCTAAAGATGCAGGACTTATTCTTTTTTATCACGAGCTTGTGCCAGAAATTCAATCAGCCGTTTCCTTGTCAGAATCCCGCATAGAACATTCCGGCCATCAACGATGGGGACAAAATTCTGATTCAGCATTGAAGTTACAACTTGCTCGAAATCTGCATCTATTTGTAACGCAGGGCAAAAATTTCTGCGAACAATGCTGCCAAGTCGGTATCCCTCCTGTACTTTCAAGTCTGTTGTCTGGCAAACAAGAAGGTGGCGGAGGAAATCTCCCTCCGTCACGCTTCCAATATACTGTTCCTGATCATTCAGTACCGGAACAGCGGTATAGCCATGTACCATAAACCGTTCCAATCCCTGACGAATCGTATCCTTTTCATGAAGAAATACAGTGGAGATTTTGGGAATCATGATTTTAGCTATGTTCATTTCACCCCTCCAGAATACCGTCCAGCATCAGATTGACCTCCAACACATTAACGGTTTCTTCGCCAAAGATGCCAAGGAATCGACCGTCGGTGCAGTTTTGGATGATCTCACGCACTTCATCTTCGGTCATATCATTTGCCTTTGCAATGCGTGCTACCTGATATTCCGCTGCTGCCGGGGAAATATGGGGATCAAGCCCACTGCCGGAACAAGTAACAAGATCCACCGGAACGGCTGTTTCATCCATATCCGGGTCAGCAGCCCGGAGCTTTTCCACCCGCTCTGCCACGAGCTGCGCATACTCCTCGCTTGCCGGAGAGAGGTTGGAGGGAGCGGCGTACATCAGTGCCTTTCCGTTTTCATCCGTATAGGTTGAAACATCAATATTCATAATGCGCCCCCACATATGGGCTTCATCTGTATATTGCTGCCCAAGTAATTCACAGCCATATTTTTTCCCGTCTACTTCAATGATGCTTCCGTCTGCATTGTCCGGGAAAATTAGCTGAGCAATTCCTGTGACAACACCCGTATAGATCACGCCGCACAGCAGAGTAAAGATTAAAAAGATCATACCTGCCTTTGGTAATACACTTTTTATTGTTTTCATGATAGATTCCCTCCTTATACCAGGCCGGTGAACACCAGCAGAACATCAATCAGTTTCACAAAGATAAAGGGAGCCGCCAGACCGCCCAGACCATAAACCAGCAAGTTCCGTGACAGCAGCTTTCCGGCAGCAACTTCACGATATTTCACACCTTTCAGTGCCAACGGAATGAGCGCAATAATGATGAGTGCATTATAAATAATCGCAGAGAGGACAGCGCTTTGCGGGGAATGCAGCCCCATAATATTCAGAGCAGACAGTCCCGGATAAAGTCCCATAAACAGCGCCGGAATAATGGCAAAGTATTTTGCCACATCGTTGGCAATGGAGAAGGTAGTCAGGCTGCCTCGTGTCATCAAAAGCTGTTTGCCGATGCGCACAATGTCGATCAGTTTTGTGGGGGAAGAGTCCAAATCCACCATGTTGCCTGCTTCTTTTGCTGCTTGTGTGCCGCTGTTCATGGCAACTGCAACATCTGCTTGTGCCAAAGCCGGAGCGTCATTGGTGCCGTCGCCTGTCATGGCGACCAAATGACCCTTGGCCTGAAAATCACGAATCATTGCCAGCTTTCCTTCCGGCGTTGCTTCCGCAAGGAAGTCATCCACACCGGCCTCGGCAGCAATGGCCGCAGCAGTAATCGGATTGTCGCCGGTGATCATAATGGTCTTGATGCCCATTTTCCGCAGATCTGCGAATTTCTCCTTCACACCCTGCTTGATAATATCCTTCAAATAGATAACGCCGAGAATCTTGTGGTTCTTAGCCACAACCAGAGGTGTGCCGCCCTTGGACGCAATAGACTTGACAACTCGATCACAGTCTGGAGAATACATTCCGCCTGCATGGGTCACATAACTCTGCATGGCATCTGCTGCGCCTTTTCGGATTTCGTTGCCGTCAAAGTCGACGCCGCTCATACGAGTCACGGCAGTAAATGGGACAAAGTGCATATTCTTGTCCTGAAGGCTTCTGCCACGAATTCCAAACTGCTCCTTTGCCAGCACAACAACGCTTCTGCCCTCGGGGGTTTCATCGGCCAGAGAAGAAAGCTGAGCGGCGTCCGCCAGTTCCTGAATATCAACACCATCTACCGGAATGAACTCCGATGCCTGTCGATTGCCCAGGGTGATTGTTCCGGTTTTGTCAAGCATCAGAATGTCTACATCACCGGCGGCTTCAATGGCACGACCACTCATGGCCAGAACATTTGCCTGGTTCAGTCGGGACATACCGGCAATACCGATGGCGGAAAGCAAGGCACCAATGGTAGTAGGCGCAAGGCACACCAACAGCGCTACCAGAGTTGTTACAGAGGTGGGATTCTCAATTCCCGCCAGCTTTGCAGAAAAAATGGAATAAGTGTAGAGAGAGACTGTCACCAAGATAAAGATAATGGACAAGGCTACCAGAAAAATCTGCAAAGCAATTTCGTTGGGCGTCTTCTTCCGGGCAGCACCTTCTACCATCGCAATCATCTTGTCCAGAAAGCTTTCTCCGGCTTCGTTGGTCACTCTGACAACAATCCAGTCCGACAGTACAGTGGTGCCGCCGGTTACAGCGCTGCGGTCGCCGCCTGCCTCACGAATTACAGGAGCGGATTCGCCGGTGATGGCGCTTTCATCCACAGATGCCGCACCTTCTATGACTTCACCGTCTGCCGGAATCTGCTCTCCGGCTTTGACAATCACCAGTTCCCCCTTTTTCAGCAGGGCGGATGGAACCACAGTCACGCTGTCCTTCTGCGATACGGAGGGAATTTTATGTGCGTCCACATCCTTTCGGGATGCCCGGAGAGAATCTGCCTGTGCTTTACCACGACCTTCTGCAATGGCCTCGGCAAAGTTGGCAAATAGCACGGTAAACCAAAGGATAATGGCAATCGCCAGTGTATATCCGCTTGGAGCGTCTTTTAACCCGAACAGGGATACCACCCAAAGGATACTGGTCAAGATCGCAGACACAAAAACCAGAAACATGACCGGGTTTTTTGCCTGTGTTTTCGGACTTAATTTCACAAAAGAATCTTTCATTGCCCTGCCGAGCATTTTCCGGTCGGCAAAAGCGCTTTTCTGTTTTGTACGCATATCTGTAAACCTCCTTTATGCAATGCTGCCAAAGAACTCAGCAAGCGGACCAAGGGCAAGCGCCGGGAAGAAGCTCAGCGCACCGATCAGCAATACCACAACAATCAGCAGGAAAACAAACATTCCATTTGTGGTAGACAAGGTGCCCGCAGTCGTGGCAATTTTCTTTTTCCCAGCCAGGCTGCCTGCGATTGCAAGTGTGCCGATGATAGGCAGAAACCGGGCAAAGAGCATCATCAGCCCCAGGCTTACATTCAGAAATACGGTATTCGCATTGAAACCGGCAAAGGCAGAGCCGTTATTGCCGCCACAGGATGAGTAGGCATACAGCATTTCAGAGAAACCGTGGGCACCGCCGTTATGCAGGCTATCCATGACAGAGGGTACTACAGCGGCAAGGCCGCTGCCGACCAGAATTGCAATGGGCGTTGCAAGGCAAACCAGTACCGACCATTTCATCTCATAAGGCTCAATTTTCTTGCCAAGGAATTCCGGAGTGCGGCCTACCATCAGACCGGCAATAAACACCGCCAGAATGGCAAAAGCAAGCATACCGTAAAGGCCGCAGCCCACGCCGCCGAAAATAACCTCGCCAAGCTGCATCAGCAGCATGGTCACCATACCGGCAAGCGGCGTGTAGCTGTCATGCATGGAATTTACAGAGCCGTTAGAAGCTGCTGTGGTGAAGGCTGCCCAGGTAGAGGACGCTGCAATGCCGAAGCGAGTCTCCTTACCCTCCATATTGCCGCCCGCCTGTTCTGCCATTGACATATTGACTGCGCCGTTTTGTGCAAGCTGGGATGTTCCAACCTGTTCCGTAACGGCGATGCAGCCCAAGGCAACAACCAGGCAGAGAAACATTGCCATAAAGATTGCAATACCCTGCTTCTTGTTCTTTACCGCAGAACCGAATGTGAAACACAGTGCCGCCGGAATCAGCAGAATGGAAATCATTTCGATCAGATTGGTAAAGGCATTGGGATTTTCCAAAGGATGTGCGGAGTTGACGCCCATATAACCGCCGCCGTTGGTGCCGGTCTGTTTGATTGCGACCTGGCTGGCCGCAGGACCCATTGGTACGAACTGCTCGGTGACGATCTGTGCATTCGAAACGATTTCGCCATCTACAGTGACGGTTTCGGTGTCTAAGTCGATTACCGCATCCTCAAGGATTTCACCTTCTGCACTGACGGCAATCGGTTCTACAAGGGATACTGTTTCTGCACTTTTCAGGTTCTGAATCACGCCGCCGCCTACCAGCAACAGAGAAATGACCAGATTCAGCGGGAGCAGGATGTGAACCACAATGCGGGTCAAGTCCACCCAAAAGCTTCCCAACCCGGAGGATTTCACCTTGATAAAGCCACGGATCAATGCAAATAGAACGGCGATACCTGTAGCTGCGGAAACAAAGTTCTGAACAGTCAGACCTAAAGCCTGAGTGAGATAACTCAATGTGGATTCACCGGAATATGCCTGCCAGTTTGTATTGGTAATGAAACTTGCAGAGGTGTTAAATGCCAAATCCCATTTCACGCCGGAAAGATTCTGCGGGTTTCCGGGAAGAACTCCCTGCAGAAGTTGAAGCAGGAACAGAAAAATAAGCCCGATACCGGAAAAAATCATTACACTTACCGCATATTTTTTCCATGTCATCTGTTCTTCTCTGTCTACACGCATAACCTTGTAAATCAGGTTTTCGCACGGTGTCAGAACTTTGGACAAAAAAGTTTTCTCGCCGCTCATGACGTTTTTTATGTATGCGCCCAGCGGAATTGCCAAAACAACCAGAATGGCAAGGTATAAAACATACTGAATCATGGTGCTCATGCCTGATCATCTCCCTTCATTAAAATATAGACATACCACAGCAGCATTGCTGCCGCACATACACCTATGAGTGCAATTAGCATTTGCATAAGATTCATCCTCCTTTTTTGCTGTCCCCAATATCATAAAACCTTTCCTCTAAAAATGGCATTAGTCATCTTTTGTGCGTTTAAAGATGAAATAAAGATTACAACCAACCCAAAAGCCATGCCATAGGAAAGGCGATAACGATCGTACTGATACAGACACACGCCAAAACCAGTAATGGCATTCCAACAAAGATGGAGATGAAGCCAAGTAGCGGATGATGCCAAATAAAGCGCTCCGCTTTTGCGTCAAATCTCTGTTCAAATCTTCTCGCCGCATTTGTAATGCTCATAATTGTTCACCTCATTTCTTTCTTGCAAGGCCATAATACCGCTTAAAGTATTAAGTGGGGAAAAGGGTCCTGCAATCGAAACTAAGATTGTATAAGTCTTTAAGAAAAAAGAGTCAGACCCGGAAGAGGACTGACTCATTCATATAATGATTTTGAAATTGTATTTTCGAGAAGAGAATACCCTTGACAAATCTCGTCTCAGAAAGATATGCTTTTGAGGTATGCACGGGAACACCATTTCCCGAACCCCACATTCTTTGTGGATGATGGTGTGAGTGGCGTGACCTATGACCACCCCGGCTTCCAAGCGATGCTTGCGGAGATTGAAGCAGGACGAGTGGCTGTCTGTATCAGCAAAGATTATTGTGCGATAATAGGACTAAATCAGAAAGACCTTGAAAATCAAGGCATTC